>Ga0075428_100006218_pt1 | contig 13283 bp, 9 predicted proteins | sample RhiMetdeltSRZDD2_FD_75291 | JGI IMG/M metagenome (GOLD analysis project Ga0075428, IMG submission 75291) | Populus rhizosphere microbial communities from Tennessee, USA - Rhizosphere MetaG P. deltoides SRZDD2 | ecosystem: Host-associated > Plants > Roots > Rhizosphere > Soil | place: USA...
AAACGACAACCGCGGTGCCCGAGCATGGGATTGGACTCGTGCATTTTTATCACCCGATCGCGGACTTCATCCACTGAACGGCGCATATAGCCGGCCAGCACCCCAATATCTAAGTCGCGCTTGGGAAGAAACTCATGCAACGGTGGATCGAGGAGGCGGACCGTCACCGGCAGACCATCCATAATGCGAAAGATCTTCTTAAAATCGCCTTTCTGCATGGCCAAAATCTGCTGCAGCGCCTCTTGTCGCTCGCTCTCCGACTCCGCCACGATCATCTGGCGCACGGCCATAATGCGGTCTTCTTCAAAGAACATGTGCTCGGTCCGACACAGCCCGATGCCTTCGGCACCATACTTCCGGGCGCTCTTCGCGTCTTCCTCCGTATCTGCATTGCAGCGCACCCCGAGCCTGCGATAACTGTCAGCCCATGCCATGAGCTGCGCAAAGTCGCCCCCGAGGTCTGCCTCAACGAGCGGTGCCTGGCCCAGGATCACCTCACCCGTCGAGCCATTGATGGTCAAGAACTCGTTCGCCTGAATCACCTGGCCGCCAAGCCGGCAGTAGCCAGAACTCTCATTGATCACCAGAGTCCGGCATCCCACGACACAGCTCTTCCCCATGCCGCGCGCCACCACCGCCGCATGCGACGTCATGCCGCCACGCGCCGTTAAGATGCCCTGTGCGGCATGCATGCCACGGATGTCTTCCGGAGACGTCTCATTGCGTACGAGCAGCACACGCCCGCCACTTTCCTGGCGGCGCACCGCTTCCTCAGCGGTAAATACCACCCGCCCGCTCGCCGCCCCAGGCGATGCCGGCAGACCCCGCCCTAGTACTTTAACTTCTGCCTGTGGGTCAATCATCGGATGCAGTAGCTGATCGATCTGCTCCGGCTCGACACGCAGCACCGCCTCACGCTGCTCAATCAGCCCCTCGGCCACCATTTCAACCGCGGCGCGTACAGCCGCCGGGGCCGTGCGCTTGGCACTGCGCGTCTGCAGCAAATAAAGCATGCCGTCCTGCACCGTGAACTCAATGTCCTGCATGTCACGAAAGTGGTGTTCGAGGCGCTGGCAGACATCAACCAAATCGGCGTAGACGTTCGGCATGAGGCGACGCAGCGCACTAATATGCTGCGGATCACGGATACCCGCGACCACGTCTTCGCCCTGAGCATTCGGCAAAAATTCTCCGTACAAATATTTTTCCCCAGTCGATGGGTCACGTGTAAACACCACCCCCGTTCCGGAGTCCTCACCACGGTTGCCGAAGACCATGGCCTGCACGTTCACTGCGGTGCCCCAGTCCTCGGGAATCCCGTGCAACTGGCGATAGGCTACCGCCCGATCGTTATGCCAGGAGGCAAATACCGCATCGATGCTCAGGCGCAGTTGATCCCAGGGACGATTGGGAAAGGCCCGCCCGGTCATCTCCTGCACGCGTGTTTTCATTGAGGGAATGAGCTCTTGCAACGCCTGGGCACTCAGCTCACTGTCAACGCGGACGCCTTCACGCTTTTTCGCGACCTCGAGCAACTCCTCAAACATTGTGTGTGGGATGCCCATCACCACGTTGCCAAACATGGTAATAAAGCGGCGGTAGGAATCATACGCAAAACGCGGGTTGTCCGACATCTGAATGAGACCCTTCACGGTCTCGTCATTGAGGCCGATGTTCAGGACGGTATCCATCATGCCAGGCATAGATTCGCGTGCGCCTGAGCGCACAGATAAGAGCAGTGGTCGACGCCGGTCCCCAAACGCCGCCCCAACCGTCTGTTCGATCTTCTGGAGCGCTCCCTGGAGTTCATCCCACATGCCGTCTGGATGGCGATTCCCGGCGGCATAATACGCCCGGCAGGCTTCCGTGGAAATGGTACAGCCAGGCGGCACACGAATGCCGAGCGCCGTCATCTCTGCCAGGCCAGCGCCTTTCCCCCCGAGCAGGTCGCGCCAGGCGCCTTTCCCCTCGGCTACACCATCGGCAAACAGATAGACGTATTTGTGTGGCACCGTCATCGCTCCTCCCGGTCAAGCTGAAAGGCGTCGTGCAAGACGCGTACAGCGAGTTCGGTGTATTTGTCCTCAACCACGCAGGAAATTTTGATTTCCGAGGTGCTGATCATCAAAATATTAATCATTTCTGCAGCCAGCGCCTCAAACATGCGGGCCGCCACCCCGGCATGGCTCTGCATGCCTGCCCCCACAATGGAGACCTTGGCGATGTGCGTCTGTAAGGTGGCCTCTTCCGCCCCCAGGTCCGCCAGGCTCTGGCGCGCCAGCTCCAGGGCCTGTTGGGCATCCGAGCGTGACACGGTGAACGAAATATCGGTCAATCCCCCTTCGCTGGCATTCTGAATAATCATGTCCACCACGATATCCGCCGCGGCGATCCGGCCAAACAATTTGGCCGCAATACCGGGCCGGTCCGCGACGCGCGTCAGCGTGATTTTGGCCTGGTTGCGGTCTGACGTCACCCCCGCGACCACTACCTGTTCCATGTCCTGCTCAGGTCTGGTGACCAACGTCCCACTCCCCTCAGTAAACGACGATTTGACCACGACTGGCACGTCATACTTCTTGGCGAACTCGACGGAGCGCGCTTGCAGGACCTTGGCCCCTAAGCGGGCCATTTCCAGCATCTCGTCATAGGAAATACGCACCAGCCGCCGCGCCGCCGGCACCATGTTGGGATCAGCACTGTATACTCCATCGACATCCGTGTAAATCTCACAGCGGTCGGCGTGTAAGGCCGCGGCTAAAGCTACCGCGGTGAGATCCGACCCACCGCGCCCTAACGTGGTAAAATCGTCCCCGCTACTGATGCCCTGAAATCCTGCTACCACAGGCACGACGTCCGCCGCCAAGGCGCGCTGCAAACGCGTCGTGGTAATATGCTTAATCCGGGCCTGCGTATGCGCATTATCGGTCAGGATCCCCCCCTGCGGCCCGGTAAACGATTCGGCCGGGCATCCCACCTCGTGCAGCGCCATTGCTACCAGTGCAATAGAAACCATTTCTCCAGTGGCCAGCAGCGCGTCCACTTCGCGTGCCAGGGGAGTCGCCGAGACCTCACGCGCCAGGCGCAGGAGACGATCCGTTTCCCCCGCCATGGCCGAGACCACCACCACGACTTGATGCTTCTCCTGGCGCGCCCGCTGCACACGCGCAGCTACAGCACGTATACGCTCGATACTCCCCACCGATGTCCCACCGTACTTCTGGACCACCACACCCATACGCTGGCTACTCTTCCTCCGTCTCTTCGACGCGCACGCGCACCGTCTCACCCTGGATCGTGGGCAAGGTCGCAATGGCCTGCAGCGCCTTGCGGACACTGCGCTCATGCGCCTCGTGGGTCATCATCACTATGGCTACCGGCGCGCCCTGGGTATGCCCACGCCCTTTCTGCAGCACCGATTCAATGCTGATAGCGTGCTCGCCGAGCATGCCAGCAATCGTCGCTAACACCCGCGGCTGGTCCACCACTTGAAAGCGCAGATAATACTTACAGACGACATCATCCACCTCCTGGAGGGGGATCTCCTGGAGGCTATGCGCCTGATACGACTGTGGCGGTACGCGGCCACTGCTATCTTTCAAGATATTACGCGCCACATCCACGATATCTCCTACCACGGCACTACCAGTAGGGAAGGCTCCAGCCCCACGGCCAATCAGCATATTACGACCTACCACATCGCCGCGGATGGAGATGGCATTGTACACTCCATTGACATTGGCCAACCAGCTATCTGCCGCTACGAAGGCAGGATGCACTCGCACGTCCAGGCGTCCATCGGCCCGCTTCGCGAGGGCCAACAGCTTGACGCGATAGCCGAGTTCGCGGGCATAGGCGATATCGGCTTGACTCAGCCCGGTAATGCCTTCCGTGTAGATGGCCTCATAAGGGACCCAGGAGCCAAACGCCAGCGAGGCCAACAGCGCAATCTTCTGGGCCGCATCAATGCCGTCGACGTCGAAACTCGGATCGGCTTCCGCATACCCCAGGGCCTGGGCTTCCCGCAGCACCTCCTGAAAATCCAGCCCGTGGTCGCTCATCTGGCTCAGGATGTAATTCGTCGTGCCGTTGATGATGCAGGAGATGGAGAGAAACTGATTGGCCACGAAGCCTTCTTTGATAGTGCGGATAATCGGAATACCCCCACCCACGCTGGCTTCGAAGCCAATATCACGCCCGAGGGCGGTGGCCGTTTCGAAGATTTCGCGTCCGTGCCGCGCCAGCAGCGCCTTATTGGCGGTGACGACATGCTTACCCTGCTGCAACGCTGTCAGTAGATAAGTACGAGCCGGTTCATACCCCCCCACCAGTTCAACGACAATGGCAATCTCAGGGTCATGCAGCACCTCCAACGCGTCACCCGTGAGCTGGGCTGGCGGGAGCTGCACGGCACGCTCCCGGTCCGGATGTTGCGTGGCCACGCGTTTCAGCTCCAGACGTGCTCCCAGACGCTCCGCAATGAGGCTCGCCTGCTGCTGCAGGATCTGCACGACACCAGTGCCAACGTTACCAAGACCAATAAGGCCTATCTGAATGGTCTGCATGCGTTGCCCGTCCCTCGACGTGTGGTGCGCCTCAGAAGAGGCGACGGAGTCCGCGCAGGGCCTGACGCGTGCGGTGGGCGTTCTCGATCAGGGCAAAGCGGACATGCTGATCTCCGCCTTCCCCAAACCCGATCCCTGGTGACACGGCCACTTTGGCTTCTTTGAGCACATGCTTGGAAAACTCCAGAGAGCCCATGGCGCGATACTGCTCGGGAATAGGCGCCCAGACAAACATGGTGCCCCTGGGCATCTGCACCGGCCAGCCGAGACGTTGGAGACCCCGTACTAACACATCACGTCGTTGCTGGTACATGTCGCAGATCACCTGCACTTCGTGCTCGAGCTCATTCAACGCCACAATGCTTGCGATCTGTAACGGCTGGAAGATGCCGTAATCGAGATAGCTCTTCATCTTGCGCAAAGCCCCCACGAGGGCGGGGTTCCCCACCGCAAAGCCCACGCGCCAACCCGGCATATTAAAACTTTTCGACATGGAGAAGAATTCGACGCCCACGTCTTTGGCACCGGGGACCTGCAGCAGGCTCGGGGCACGATAGTTGTCGAAGACCAGGTCAGCATAGGCAAAATCATGCACGACCAGCAGTCCCTCAGCGCGGGCAAATTCGACAACGTGACGGAAAAAGTCGAGGTCGACACAGCTGGTGGTAGGGTTGTGGGGGAAGTTTAAGATTAACACTTTGGGGCGTGGCCAGTGCCGCTTGTAAGCCTCCTGCATGTCATGGAGTAATTCGTCTGGTGCGCTAAATGGGAAGTGCAGGACGTCGCCGTTGGCAAAGATCGGCCCATAGATGTGGATGGGATAGGCCGGGGTCGGCACCATCACGATGTCCCCTGGATTGACGGTGGCCCACATGAGGTGGGAGAAGCCCTCCTTGACTCCGATTGTGGTGACGACTTCGTTTTCGTGGTCCAGTTCAACACCAAAACGCCGCTGGTAGTAATGGGCGATAGCCAGGCGCAGCTTGGTAATACCACGGGAGGCCGAGTAGCGGTGATTGCGCGGGTTCTTGGCCGCCTCACAGAGCTTGCCAATAATCGACTGCGGTGGCGGATTATCTGGATTGCCCATGCCAAAATCGATGATATCCTCTCCGGCCCGCCGCGCTTGCATCTTCAGCTCATCGACGATGGCAAATACATAGGGTGGCAAACGATCAATACGCGCAAATTTCTGCATGACGCTCCTCAGTTTTTAGTCTTTTCCCGCCACAATCGCCGGCACTTGCTCCTGGGCCGTCAGATGCTGGGCGGTTTGGTCCGCCGCTGTCCGCTCGGGATAATTGCCCACGCGTACGCGGTAGCGCAGACCCTGCCCAGGCACGGCGGCAGGCTGGACCCGGGCCTGGTAGCCTTTTTGTGACAGATTCGTGCGCAGCCGTTCAGCCTGTTCGGAATGCTCAAAACTCCCCACCTGCACACTGAAATCCTCCGCCCCTGGCGCTTTGGCTGTAGCTGTCGCGCCGGCAGGCCGCTGGGTGCCGGTGCCTTTGCCAGCCTGACGTGCGGGTGCTGTGGGTTTCTGGGCGGCCATCTTGGAGCCGCCAGGGGCCGCCGCTGTCTCTGCTGGCACCGCCTTTACCGTAGGAGTAGCCTTCGTGTGCTTCTGAGACTCACTCGCCGCTGCAGTCCGCGCCGTGCCCACTACCGACGGCGTGGCTTTCGAGGCCGTCGCAACTTTTGTACTACCCGCTGCGCTACCGCTGGCCGCGCTGCGTGCCGGCGTCGATCCAGCCGAGGCCACCTTCGCGCCACTTGTCGTCCCGGTAGCAGGGGCTCCCGCCTCCTTATCACTCCCTGCGGGCACACTGGGAGCCGGTGGGGTCAACGGTGCGTAGGCCATGTTGCTATTCGTGAGCGTATTGTAAAAGGTCACTGGTGCCGGCGGTTCTGGTGGCTGGCTTGTGGTCTCCTGACTCTGGGCCGGCTGCTCTACCGGCGTCGCAGTCATTGCAGTACTGACAGATGTGCCCTGCTCACTCGCTTTGTACCACATACCAACAATCATCCCACCACCAAAGGCGGTCAGGCACGCTACGATGGCAAAGCCGACCGCCAGGCCGATGTGCAGCTGGCTCAGAACCAGCCCCCCTGTGTGTCCTTGCCGTACGCCGTTTGCTAGGATAGTGTGTTCCACGTGCGGTTCACTCTCTGGGCTAGAGGTCGTCACTACATGGCATCCGGGGTTGAGACGCCAAGTAACTGTAAGCCATTCTGCAACACACATCGCACGGCGGCTGTGAGCGTCACGCGGGCCGCCGTCAAAACTCTATCCTCAGGCTGGAGAATACGGACCGTGCGGTCCTTATTCCCCCGCGTCCAATAACTATTAAAGTCTGCCGCGATACTGAGGAGATGCTGCGCTAGGAGCGAGGGTTCCCACTCCCGTGCGACTTCTGCCACCACCTCGGGATACGCCGCCAGTTTGCGCACCAAAGCGCGCTCTTCTGGCTCGCTGAGTCGCGTATAGTCGACCTCCGCATCACCAGGCGGCAGCGGCGCTGCCGCCAGGACACTGGCACACCGAGCGTGCGTGTACTGCATATACGGCCCGGTTTCCCCATACGGATTCAGAATTGTCTCAAGGTCGAATTTGACGTCCCGCGTGCGCCGATTTTTGAGATCATTGAACACGACCGCACCCACCCCAACCTGCTGTGCCACCTCCTCGGCATTGGGCAGGACGGCATTGCTCGCGGCGATCTTGTTTCGTGCCATATTAATGGCGTCTTCTAACACGGTCTTGAGCAGCGAGGCATTACCCTGGCGGGTTGAACCTTTCTCCCACTTCCCTGTGGTCGGATTCTTGGTGAGCACCAGACCAAACGGAATATGATGACAGGCCTGTGCCCAGGCAAATCCGGCGAGCTCGAGCACCTTGAAGAGCTGAGCGAAATGCAGACTCTGCCCCATATCCACGACATAGAGACAGGTGTCAAACCCCCAGGTGCGTTGACGATATAGCACGGTGGCCAGATCCCGCGTGCTGTACAGCGTCGTACCGTCCTGTTTCTTGAGCAGAAACGGCGGCATGTCAGCGGCGGACAGGTCGACAATTAAAGCTCCCTGGCTCTCGGTCACCAGACCTCGTGCTTGCAGCTCTTGCAGCGCGGCCTCCATGTATGGCTCAAAAAACGACTCCCCGAGCGCATGCTCAAAGGAGACGCCCAGGAGATCGTACACCTTTTGAAATTCCGCTAGCGAGACCTCAACAAACCAGCGCCAGTACTGACGGGCCTCAGGATCGCCCGCTTCGAGCCGCTGGAACCACTGGCGTCCCTCCTCGGCGAAGGCCGCGTCATCTTTGGCAGTCTGACTCGCTCGCACGTAGAGCGCATTGAGCTGTACAATGGCTTCCACTGTGGCCTGGTCGTCCCAACCAAAGCGCTTGTAAGCCGCAATCAGCAAGCCAAAGGGTGTGCCCCAATCGCCCAGATGATTATCGCCTGCCACGGCATAGCCGCGGGCACGTAAAATCTGCGTGAGGGCATGGCCAATCATGGTCGAGCGGATGTGGTGAAAGGCCAGCTCCTTAGCAATATTAGGACTGGAATAATCGATCACGACCTTTTTCCCGCGGCCTTCCTCCCCATGCCCATAGTATTTCCCTGCCGCGAGAATGCGCGGCAACACGTCATGCCCGAGGAACCCATCGTCCAGGGTAAAGTTGAGGTAAGGGCCCTGGGCCTTGACCGTGACAATCGGGGGGCGGACGGCAATAGTCTCGGCGAGCTGCGCGGCAACTTGGGGTGGCGCCTGACGCCAGGCTTTGGCGAAGGTAAAACACGGCAAGGCGTAATCGCCCCACGCCGGTTCTGGGGGGGTACGCAGCAGGGCGACGATAGCCTCAGCAGGTTGCCCTAAAGGTTCTGTGAGACACTGTGCAACAGCTTCTTTGTAGGCTTCCACGTCGCTCCTTTCATACACGACACACGTGCGCCCGTTCTCGTAGAGCACGTTGCTGCAAAGTATAAGGAGTCATCGTGAGAAAAGCTAGGGTCTAGGAGGGCACACCCGAGCCCCGCTAGAGGTGCAGAAAGGCATAGGATTTTAACTCGCGTCCCAGGCAGAAGGTCAAGTGCGCATGTAAGAGTCGTTCCAGTTCCTGCTGCACCGTGGCCGTCGGTGGTGTCGGAGGTTCAACAGGGCTCTCGCCGGTGAGAGCACGGCGTAGATACGTCAGCGTCTCAGGGCTCACGGTCAAGGTTTGACGGGCCGTGCTGGCGCAGGTTGAGCACAGGAGGCCGCCAAGACGCGGACTGAACGTATGCGCCTGGGCTGCGAGGTCGCGGGTACATTGCGCACAGTACAGGAGCTGTGGTGTATAGCCAATCGCCATCAACAGCCGCAGTTCGAAGCGACGGAGGAGCAGCATTGGGTCGGATGTCTGGGCAAGCTGTTCCAAGGCCTGGTGCAATAAGACAAAAAGTTCCGGAGCTGGTTCGCGCTCGTGCGTGGCCACGTCGATCAATTCGGTCATATACAAGCCGCAGCGTAATAACCCAAAATCCTCGTGTAGGGGACGCAAGGCCTGCAGTATATCCACACTGTGCATGCGATAGAGGGCTTGTCCAGGACGTCCATACACAATAGCATTGAGTAACATCAAGGGCTGGTAATAGCTCGCCGTGTGACGTCGGGGGCTATGGCTGCGACGCGCCACGGCGCGCAACTTCCCAAATTCCTGGGTAAAGAGGACGACAATTTGGTCGGTCTCTGCCAGTTTGTACGTGTGTAAGACAAAGGCAGCACTACGATAGAGAGCCACATCCTCCTCCGGAGCGCACTCCTTACCCCTCGCTGAAGCCCAGATCACGCAAGACAGCATCGTGCTCGCGCCAGTTCTTCTTCACGCGGACGATGAGGCGGAGATGCACTGGGCAGTGCAGGAGACGCATAATCGCCTGACGGGCATGGGTGCCAATGTCCTTAATCATGTGGCCGTGCTGACCGACCAGGATGCCCTTTTGGGAGGTTTTTTCGACCAGGATGGCGGCATCGATTTCCACGCCGCCAGCGCGCCGCTCCTGCAGCGCTTCGATCTCCACGGCCACTGCGTAGGGCACCTCTTCATGGGTGCGCAACATCACCTGCTCGCGGATGAGTTCGGCGATGAAGAAGCGCTCATCACGGTCGGTGGGCATATCCTCAGGAAAGTAGGGCGGCCCTTCTGGCACATAGCGCTCTATGCTGTCGAGCAACTGCGGCACCCCCTCACTGCGACGCGCTGCTAGAGGGATAATCTCGGCGAAAGCCGCACGCTGTTCGTAGGCAGCAATCAATGGCAATAATTGCGGTGGCTCGATGAGGTCGATCTTATTGAGCAGCCAGAACACGGGAACCGTCGGAGCTCCGCTGGCACGACGCAGAAACGCCAGATCAGGGTAGGGCGCACGGCTCACGTCGGTCATGTAGAGCACGACATGTGGATCAACAAGTGCTTGCGTCACGGCCTGCATCATATAGCGGTTGAGCCGGGTTCGTGGCAGGTGGATGCCGGGGGTGTCGAGGAATACCAGCTGCGCCTGGGGCAAGTTTTTCACGCCCAGGATACGATGGCGTGTGGTCTGTGGCTTGGGGGTCACGATGGCCAGCTTGGTCCCCATGATGGCATTGAGCAACGTAGATTTCCCAACGTTCGGAGCTCCGATGATGGTGACGAAACCAGCTCGCAACGGTGCGGTCTGCATAGGTGCGACGATCCTGTAACAGCTATTATTCTGCCATAGCTTAACAATACCACATATCTCTAGGCTAGCGCACCACCAGACATGCCTGAGGCACATCGCTGCCCCGCGGCCTTACCGGCTCCGCTGTGGCTTTCTAGTGGAAGCTGCTGCCTTCTCACTGGCTGCCTGCGCTGTCTGGCAATCCGCCTGGGCCGTATCCAGACGCCCGAGTGCCCCCTTTGGATCATTCTGGGCGAGCAATTCCCGGGCTTGTTTGAGCCCGACTGCAGCTCTATCGAGCGCGCCCTGCGCCGCTGCCATATCTGCGCTCTTCGACCTTGTCGTACTTATATTACGCACTGCTTGACGTGCTCCATCGACGCACGCCGCCGTCTGCGCTATACGCGCCTCGGCCTCAGTGGCCAGTTGCGCCCGCGCCTTGCGCTCGACCGTATCCTGATGTGCCTTCGCCACCATGGTATCGACCTTTTCGCACTCCTCTAACCCTTTCGTCGCCTGCTCAGTGGCTTCCTGCAGCCTGTTCTGCTGAGACAGTCGCTTGGCCTCGTCCAAGGCGTCCTGGGCGTCAGCAATGCTGCTATTCGCCGGTGCCAGGGCTCCCGCACTTATCCCTGTCTCTGCGGCCATCGCGACCGTACGCTGCGAGCGGGCTATGCACTCTGCCAGGTGGGCCCAACGCTTGCTGACGTCACCAGGTGGTGGCGATGGTTGTACGGTCTGCTCCGGCGCACACCCCCACAGCAGTATGCCTGCCGTAAGGCAGACGCTTACAGCGCTCCACAGATACCGTCTGCTCAGACGTACCGTCAGCATAGACTCTCTCCCTACTGGCTAGCGATAGAGGTAGGCATGATGGGCTAGCACAGCCTACATGCCGCCAGCAAGGCAGTCAAGCAAAAAACTAATTTTTGCGACAGCTGGGTAGCTTCTACTGGTTCGACTCAGGCTGCTTTTTAGGAAGCATGGGCGCGGGCTGGATACTGCTCTAGAGTCTGTTCATACATTAGGTTACTGATTCTTTCTGGCAAGCGCTTCTTGTTTTTTAACAGGGCAGGGAGTATTACATTCTGATAAAATGCCTGACAATCCTTCTGCTGAATGCCAAGCAGTTCCATGAAATTGTCAACAAATATAGTTTCTGTATTGTCATCTTCTAGCATTAGAGCATAACATCTATGAGCTAGATACAATATAGCAATCTCATATTTGAAATCTTGATCAATATTTTCTGGGCCAATAAATCCAGGGTCATATTGGCATTCAATAATTTTTATAATATTCTCAGGGAACCCCCAGTTACGTAGTAAACAAGCTCCGACCTTGGAGTCGTCTATCATGTTGATAAGTTCTTTTATGTTTGGATATTTTCTTTTTAGAAGAAGTATGACAATTTTGCCAACATCATGCAATATGCCAACTGTAGTATTGACTAGCGGTTTCGATTTTTGACAATGTGCGGCTATTTCTCCAGCAATGAGGGAAATCATATATGAATGCAAGCGGATCTTCTCGTATTCCTCATCTTGAGGCATGATATTTTTTATGGAATTTTCCAGTATAAGCTGATAGACATTGTTAAAGCCAAGATAGAGAATGGCATGATGCAAACTTGACATTTTCTCTGTCAAACCATAATAAGCTGAATTAACTGTTTTTAGAATTGCCGCAGCCAAAGCGGGCTCTTCTTGTACAGACTCAGTCACTTCTTTGGCAGAAACATTATCATCGAGCAATTTGGCTGACAAACTACCAGCACATTTTGGTAATTTAGGGATGTTTTTGATAATACTTTGGAACACCTCTGAAATAATAAATGCATCAGTTTGTGATTTCATGCGACGAATATAATCAGTTAGCTCTGTGTTTCTTGTATTGACCTTGTCATGATGTGTTGATAAGTAACACATGGTTTGCATGGAAGATTTACTGAGCTTTTTATAGATAGTTAACTGCACACTATCTGGTAAATGATCGACCACGCTGTGGCTCATTTCCATAAGAGTCACATACTCTACAGCAATGGCAGAATAGGTATTTACACCGTTCTCTTGAAAAGCCACATCTCCAAAACAATCTCCACCATGCAAAATACTGGCATATATATTATTTTTATAGTTAACTCTAACTAGACCCCCAAGGATAATATACAGGCAATTACACTCATCACCTTCTCTAATAACGCATTGATCCTTCTGAAAATGCTTGATGGTTGCGGCATGATAGAGTTGCGACAGGTCGTGCTCACTCAGATGGCTGAATATTGTGGGGCGCTGCGAACCGTATCCCTTTTCTTGGGGCGGCGTGGCTTGCACAATCCTCGGAGACTCCCACCTAAAAAATTTCATGATGATGCCCCTATAGAAAATACCAGTATTACTAGGTGACCACTTTTCTTCTTTATCGACCTGAATGATGGACAACTTGAACTCGAAGTGTTCACAAAAGGATCACAGAGGCGAGCTGGTACAGAAGCGGCCGTATTAGAGAGCATGAGGGCCATCCAAAAGCGCCAGGAGCAGCACTTTGCCCCCACGGTTACCCGATGCGATGAGCGCAGCCACCTGGAGTTGGCGTACCCCTCCAGCATCAAAAGCTCAGTGGGCGAAGACAAATTCCCCAGTAAGTGAGGAGGCTTCCCAGGGTGTCTGTTGCCCCTTCGTCTCCTCCTGGACCCCTACTCGTACCGCCTTGAACATCAGTTCGATCGGCCGCCGGGGCTGCGGGCTCTCCCGTAACAGGTGTGTGGTGTAGGGGGAATTGCGACCTGTGCCATCCTCCGCCGTTTTCCCGGGGCTCGTCGAATAGGCAATCAGCGAGCCTTTCGGGGCATCTATGGTCACGAGTCCTCGGTTGAGGGCCCGTGTCCAGCTGCGGCCAAACGGATTATTCCGACAGGCATCAAGGATGAGGAGTTTCACCCCCATCCCAGTATCGTCCATGCGCGCCAGGATCCAATCGGCTGCGACCGCGCGGTATTTCACATCGCTCGGCTCACCAAGCGCCGCCCCGA
>Ga0075428_100006220_pt1 | contig 13281 bp, 12 predicted proteins | sample RhiMetdeltSRZDD2_FD_75291 | JGI IMG/M metagenome (GOLD analysis project Ga0075428, IMG submission 75291) | Populus rhizosphere microbial communities from Tennessee, USA - Rhizosphere MetaG P. deltoides SRZDD2 | ecosystem: Host-associated > Plants > Roots > Rhizosphere > Soil | place: USA...
CCAGGCGGATGGCGAGCTCCAGCCCGCCTGCGCCGCCGCCGACAATGACGATCCGTTTTCGGTCGGCGCTCACCCGCTATTGGTCCAGCCACACATCCGCGAGATCCTGGTTGGCAAAATGCGTCGGCAGGATCTTCCAGCCCTTCATCTGCGGCACATGCGCGACCAACCGGCTGTACCAGATGACCGGCACGCTGTTGGTTTCCGTGATAATGGCCCGCTGCAGATCGCCGGCAACCTTTTTCTGATCGGCCTCGGTCAGCGCCGCGTTGAACTTGTCGTACAGGGCGTCGATCGCGGGGCTGTTGTTGCGCGCCATGTTGCGTGGCGACCGCGCCTTCGACAGGTAGGTCACCAGCAAAGGTTTGGCATCGTCGGAGTCGGCGCAGAACGCATCGAGCGCCACCTGGAACGTACCATTGGCGATGGTCGACTTCTGCAGCGACACTTCCAGTTGCTGATGCTCGGCCGTGACGCCAATGCGCCGCCACTGGTCGATCACGTACACCCCGACAGGCGTAAAGGGATGGTTGACGCTGCGGTTTATCAGTTTGAACTTGAGGTCCGTCACGCCGGCCTCGGCCAGCAGCCTCTTGGCCTCGGCGCGTGCCTTCTCTGGCTCGCGAGCGTAGCCGGGCAGTGCGGCAAGCTCCGCATCGGACAAGGCTATGGAAGAACCCGGCAGCAGCGGGCCGCCTACGGGCTTGACGATGGTAATCTTGGACAGCGCGCTCGAGCCGCCCCAGCGGTCGATCGCCATGGACAGCGCCTGGCGCACTTTGGGCTTGTCGAACGGCGCCGCCTCCGTGTTGAAGATCAGATCGACCTTGCACACCCAGGGCGATTCCTGGATGACGATGCGATCCTTCAGCGCCGCCTCCAGCTGCGTGCGCTCGCCCGGCGAGATGCTGCGGAACTCGGCCTGAATCTGGCCTCCCTGCAGGGCCGTCACGACGGCCGTGGACTTGATGAATACGGCGCGGAAGCCATCGAGGTAGGGTTTGTCCTTCTCGAAGTACTTGTCGAAGCGCTTGCCCGTCCAGTGCGCGCCGGCTTGGTGCTCGACAAACACGAAGGGTCCGCTGCCCATCACAGTCTTGGACGGAAACTCGGGATCCTGCGCCAGCTTGTCGGCGCTGTAGACGCAGTTGTAGGGCAGGGCCAGCGTGCTGAGGAGTGAGGGATCGGGGGACTTGAGCTTCATGACCAGGGTGGCGGCGTCCGGCGCATCGATGCTGTCGATGTCGGAGAACAGCGCCTGGCGGATCGAGATGACGCCCTTGGGCGGCGCGCGCAGGCGGTCGAAGGTGGCCTTCACGTCCTTGGCGGTGAGCGCGCTACCGTCGTGGAACAACACACCGCCGCGGATTTTGAACGTATAGGTCAGTCCATCGGATGAGACGTTCCAGCTCTCCGCCAGGTCCGGCTTGAGCTTGGGATAGTTGTCCTGATCGACCTTGATCAGCAGCGAGTAATGCGGCGCCAGCACGTGCACGGCGGCGTAGGTGGTGATGGCGTGGCAGTCGGTGCTGGGCGGCTCGCCCGTCACGCCGTACACGAGCGTGCCGCCGCGCTTGGGCTCCGCCATGGCGGCGGGGTGCAGCAATCCCGCGAGCAAGCTCGCGAGCACAAGCCTTGCAAGGATACGCATTGGGGCCTCGCTTGTGTTCCTCGTCCGACCGATTATGTTGTTGGCTGCCATTGAGGCCGACGCGCCGGCAATGGTCAAGCGTCTATCCAGTTGGCCGTTGGTAGCAGCGCGCACGTCCGGGGCGGCGCTGCGCAAACCCGCTCACTCGCGACGATCCGATGTATGCTCGCATTACCACCTTCCAGGTCGACCCCTCGCGCCTCGATGAGCTGCCGGCGCAGGTCGCCAAGCTCAGCCACTTGATCAAGGCTGTGCCGGGCATGGTCGATGCGCGCGTGGCCTGGCGGGCCGACGGCCAGGGCGTGGTGATCGCCATCTACCAGAGCCGGGAGCACGCCGATGCGGCCATGCGACGGCTGCAGGTGATCTGGGGCAGCATTGCCGATCTGCTCACCGGCCCGCCGCGCACCGACGTCTACGAAACAGTCCAGCACATCACGGCCTGACCGTCACAGCCCGGCACCAACAACCGTGCTATGCTTGCCGGATTCGCCGCAACGGGAACGCAACCGCGTTGGTGTGAGATGGACCCCAAGAAGCTCGACAGCCTGCGCGCGCAATACGGCGTCGCCCCGCCGGGTGATGTGCACGATGCGAAGTTCAAGAAGGTCGTCGAGATGGTGTTTGCCGGCACCGACCGGCGGCCGAAGCCCTACGAGGGTGTCTCGAGCTTTCTCGGCGCACCTCTGCGGCTCGACGCACCGAGCCGTCCCGATTGGGCGGGCCTCGACGTCGCACTGGTCGGCGTGCCGATGGACCTCGGCGTCACCAACCGGCCGGGCGCCCGCCTGGGGCCGCGCGCGGTGCGGTCGATCGAGCGCATCGGACCCTATCACCATGTACACGAGATCGCGCCGCTGACCATGGTCAAGTGCGCGGACGTCGGCGACGTGCCGTTCCGCAGTCGCTTCAGCCTGGGCGACAGCCATGCAGATATCGAAGCCTTCTTCAAGCGTATCGCCGCTGCGGGAGTGACCCCGATCAGTGTCGGCGGCGACCACTCGATCACGCAGCCGATCCTCAAGGCGCTGGGTGCCGACCGGCCGCTTGGCCTTGTGCATATCGACGCGCACTGTGACACCAGCGGGCCCTTCGAAGGCTCCAAGTTCCATCATGGCGGTCCGTTCCGGCAGGCCGTGCTGGCCGGCGTGCTCGACCCCGAGCGCACCATCCAGATCGGCATCCGCGGCGGTGCCGAATATCTGTGGGAGTTCTCGTACGCCAGCGGCATGACCGTCATCCACGCCGAGGAGGTATCCAAGCTCGGCATCGAGCGCATCATCCAGATGATCGGCGATGTCGTCGGCAAGGGACCAACCTACGTCTCCTTCGACATCGACAGCCTCGATCCTGCCTTCGCGCCGGGAACGGGCACCCCGGAGATTGGCGGCCTGAGCACGCGCGAGGCCCTGGCCCTGTTGAGGGGATGCGCTGGGCTGGAGGTGGTGGGCGGCGACGTTGTGGAGGTGGCCCCCCAGTATGATGCTACCAGCAACACCGCCCAGGCCGGTGCGCAGATGCTGTTTGAGATCGTGTCACTGGCCGCCTTGACCCGCGTGCGAGCCAAGCCAGCGGGTTAACGGCTGCCCAATCGCGCTCTGGCCTGGCGCCGTTTGCTGGGGCAAAATGCCGGCCGGGACCGGGTACGCGGACGGCAAGGAGACAGCGTCCTTGAAGATCATCGTGACAGGGGGAGCCGGCTTCATCGGCTCGGCGGTCTGCCGCTATCTCGTGCGCGCAACGGACGCGCAGGTCGTCAACATCGACAAGCTCACCTATGCCGCCAACTTGCGCTCGCTTGAGCCGATCGCCGACAGCCCGCGCTATCATTTCATCCGCGCCGACATTTGCGACCGCGCGGCGATGGAGGCGGCCTTCGCCAAACACCAACCCGATGCCGTCATGCACCTGGCGGCCGAGAGCCATGTCGACCGCTCGATCAACGGCTCGGATGCATTCATCCACACCAACGTGCTCGGCACACACACCCTGCTGGAAACGGCGCGCGCCTACTGGACGGGCCTGTCCAAGCCGCGCGCGCAGGCGTTCCGTTTCCTGCACGTCTCGACGGACGAGGTGTACGGCTCGCTCGGCGCAGAGGGTGCCTTCTGCGAGACCACCGCCTACGATCCATCTTCGCCTTACTCCGCCTCCAAGGCCGCCGCCGATCACCTCGCCAGCGCCTGGCATCGCACCTTCGGCCTGCCGGTCGTGATTTCCAATTGCTCAAACAACTACGGGCCATACCACTTCCCCGAAAAGCTGATCCCGTTGGTCCTGCTGAACGCGCTCGATGGCAAGCAGCTGCCGGTGTACGGCGACGGCGCAAATGTGCGCGACTGGCTGTACGTGGAGGATCACGCGCGCGCCCTGCATGTGATCTTAACGCGCGGGCGGATCGGCGAGAAGTACAACGTGGGTGGCGGCAACGAGCGCACCAACCTTGCGGTCGTCGAAAGCATCTGCGATCTGCTCGACGAGATCATACCTGACGGGCAAAGCCGGCGCCGGCTCATCACCTTCGTGCGCGACCGGCCGGGTCACGATCATCGCTATGCCATCGACGCTACCAAGCTCAAGACTGAGCTGGGTTGGCGTGCACAGGAGACGTTCGAGTCTGGCCTCGCCACTACGGTGCGCTGGTACCTCGACAACCGCGCCTGGTGGGAGCCGCTGCGCAAGGGCGTCTATGCCGGCGAACGGCTAGGCCTGGTGGAGACCAAGGCGCGCGCCGGCAGATGATGGGTTTGCATCGATGAAACTGCTGGTGGCAGGATCAAGCGGCCAGCTCGCGCACGCGCTTGTTCGACGGTCGCGGAGATTTGCAGGCGCCGCTGTTGTGGCGCTCGGACGGCCTGAGCTTGATCTTGTCGATCCCGCCAGCATCTCGCGCGCACTCGCCTCCACGCGACCAGACGTCGTGATCAACGCGGCGGCCTACACGGCGGTCGACAAGGCCGAGAGCGATGCCGCAGCCGCCTTTGCCCTCAATCGCGATGGTGCCGCTGCGCTGGCGGCAGCCGCTGCGGTTGCCGGCTGTCCCATCATCCACCTCTCGACCGACTATGTGTTCGACGGCAGCAAATCCGGCGCCTACGCCGAAAACGACGCGACCAATCCGATGGGCGTCTACGGTCGCTCCAAGCTCGAAGGCGAGGCCGCGGTTGCAGCCGCCAACGCTCGACACGTGATCCTGCGCACGGCTTGGATTTATGGTGCCCACGGCCACAACTTCCTCAAGACCATGCTGCGGCTGGCGCGCGAGGGGGCGGAGCTGCGCGTGGTCGCCGACCAGCGCGGCAATCCCACCTACGCGCCGCACCTGGCCGATGCCATCCTGGCGATGGCCGCGAGAATTGGCACCGGGCAACCCTGGGGCATCTACCATGCAACGGCGTCCGGTGAGACGACGTGGCATGGCTTCGCCTCGGCGATCATCGCGGCCGCCAAGCCATTGGGCGTGCCGCAAGGTCCGGTCCGCGCAATCACCACCGCCGACTATCCAACGCCCGCTCGCCGCCCAGCCAACTCCTGCCTCGACTGCGGCAAGCTTGAACGCATGTTCGGCCAGCGCCTGCCGCCCTGGGAGCAGGGATTGACCGAGTGCATCGCCGAGCTGGCGTAGAGGCTAACCAGGCACGCCGCCCCGACGCAGCGCGTCTCGAATTTTCGCCAGGTCCTGCGGCCTTCGGTATGGCCCCAGTGTGGCTTCGACGTTGCACACTTTGAGGCCCGGTGCGAGGTCGTGCAGCCTGTTCGCCAGCGCTCGCGCCTTCTCAATCCGTCCCCGGAGGGCGTGGCTGGAAGCAGCGATACGCAACGAGGCGTGCTTGTCCGGCTGCTCCCGCAAACGCCATCTCGGCCGGCGAAGAGGCTTCGTCGTGGCGGCCCGCAAAGACATGCGCGTGCGCAATTCGGTGCCGGCAAGGTTTGCCTCACAGTGGAGGTTGGCAGCAGTCCACTACAGGAGGATCTCGCGGCCTGCCTGGGCTGTGGGTGGTCATTGGCGCCCATTTGGCCTATCGATTGGGGACGTAATTTGGCTGTGCCTCGCTTCTCCAAAGAGACGCCACACGGATGGACATCCGCCAACTTCAGTACCTGGCCGCGCTCGCCCGCGAGAAGCACTTCACGCGCGCGGCCAAGGCCTGCAACGTGACGCAACCGACCTTGTCCGGGCGCATCCGCCAGCTCGAGCAGGAGCTGGGCGTGCCGATCGTCGAGCGCGGCCAGCGCTTCCACGGTCTGACACCGGAGGGCGAAAAGGTTCTCAAGTGGGCCCACGCCATTCTCGACAACTGGGGGTCCCTGCAGCAGGAGATCGCCAAGCTGCGCAACACTAAGGGCACGCTGATCGGCCGGCTGTCGCTCGGCGTCATCCCTTCGGGACTACCCATGGCAGCGCTGCTGGCGAAGGCCATCCAGGAACGCCACCCTGGCATCGAGCTCACCGTGCTGTCGCAAAGCTCGGTCGAGATCCTGCGCAACCTCGAGGATTTCTCGATCGACGTCGGCCTCTCCTATCTCGACAACGAGCCGATCGAGGGCATGCGCGCCGAGGCCATCTACACTGAGAAATACTGCTTGCTGGTGCGCGCCGACCACGAGCTGGCGGGCAACAAATCCGTCACCTGGGCGGAGGCAGCTCAGCAGCCGCTCTGCCTGCTGACGCCGAACATGCAGAACCGCCGCATCATCGATCGCGCCTTCCGATCGGCCAACGTCAAGCCGACGCCCAAACTGGAGACCAACTCGGTCATCAACCTGTGCTCCAACGTGCACCTGATGGGCTTGGCCAGCGTTGTGCCGGAGTATTTCCTGGAGGTGCTCGGCCCCATGTCCGACATCCACGCCGTGCCGCTGATCAATCCCGCAATCGAGCACAGCGTGGGTTTGCTGGCCGTTGATCGCGATCCCGTCTCGCCGCTTGTCCTGGCGGTGTTCGACTGTGCTCACAAGCTTGATATTTCTAAGAATCCCAAGCGCCGGTAGAATCATCGGCGGCGTCGATCATTCCATCAGAACATCCAATTGGCGCGACCCACGCAACCTAAGCCAGTTTGGCGGCGCAATGACTCGAATGTGGGTTGCATGGCTCCTCAGACAGAGAAAACGGCGCGCGCCATAGCTGCAGAGTTCGGCAACCGGCCGGATGCGCTCATCGAGATTCTGCACAAGCTGCAGGGTGAGATCGGCTACGTGCCCGAGGCGACGGTGCCGGCTCTCGCCGATGCCCTGAACGTGTCGCGCGCAGAGGTGCATGGCGTCGTCACCTTCTATCACGCCTTCCGTCATAAGCCGGCTGGCCGCCATGTCCTCAAGATGTGCCGCGCCGAGGCCTGCCAGGCGATGGGGTGTGAGGCACTTGTCGAGCGCGCCGAGAGCCGCCTCGGCGTTTCCTGCGGCGGCACCAGCGCCGACGGCCGCGTCACCCTGGAGCCCATCTACTGCCTCGGCCTGTGCGCCACCGCGCCGTCGGCGATGCTGGACGGCCGCGTCGTCGGCAGGCTGACGCCGGCTAAGCTCGATGCCCTCCTCAAGGAGGCTGGCACATGACGCTGCCCTTCTTCTCCAAGGTGAAGCGCGGCGAGAATGAGCCGCATGGCAAGATGCGCATCTTCGTACCGAAGGATGCGGCGGCCGTTGCCTGCGGTGCCGATGCGGTAGCCGCCGCAATCGCGCGCAGCGCCGCGCAGACAGGGGCGCCGGTCGAGATCGTCAGGAACGGCTCGCGCGGCCTGCTGTGGCTGGAGCCGTTGGTGGAGCTCGAAATGGGCGGCATCCGCTACGGCTTCGGTCCGATTGAGGCGGACGCAGTCGCCAGCCTGTTGAACACGGGACTGCTGCGTGGCGATCTGAAGGCTCTGTCGGTTCATCCCAAATGGCTGGGTGTGGTCAACAAGATCGACTACTTCGCCCGCCAGACCCGTCTCACCTTTGCGCGCTGCGGTCTCACCGATCCCCTGTCGCTCGAGTCCTACCGCGCGCTCGGCGGCTACAAAGGCCTCGAGAAGGCGCTGTCGCTATCTCCCGCCGGCATCGTCGACGCAGTCGCCAAGTCCGGATTGCGTGGCCGCGGCGGCGCCGGCTTCCCGACCGGCATCAAGTGGCAAACGGTGCACGACACCTCGGCCGCGCAGAAGTACATCGTCTGCAATGCCGACGAGGGCGATAGCGGCACCTTCGCCGACCGCATGCTGATGGAGGGCGACCCCTTCCTCCTGATCGAGGGCATGACCATTGCCGGCCTGGCGGTGGGCGCCACCAAGGGCTTCATCTATATCCGCTCCGAATACCCCCATGCCATCGCGGCTCTGAAGGCCGCCATCTCCATAGCCCGCAAGTCGGGCTTGTTGGGCGCGGATGTCGCCGGCAGCAAGCGCGCGTTCGATCTCGAGGTCCGCACCGGCGCCGGCGCCTACGTGTGCGGCGAGGAGACGGCCCTGCTCGACAGCCTGGAAGGCAAGCGCGGCATGGTGCGCGCCAAGCCGCCGCTGCCGGCGCACAAGGGTCTGTTCGGCCGCCCCACCGTCATCAACAACGTGCTGTCGCTCGCGGCTGTGCCGTTCATCCTGGCCGAGGGCGCCAAGACCTACCTCGACTATGGCATGGGCCGCTCGCGCGGCACCATGCCGATCCAGCTGGCCGGCAACATCAAGCGCGGCGGCTTGTTTGAGACCGCCTTCGGCATCTGCCTCGGCGAACTGGTCGAGGACATCGGCGGCGGCACTGCATCGGGCCGTCCGGTCAAGGCCGTGCAGGTGGGCGGTCCGCTCGGCGCCTATTTCCCGCGCTCCCACTTCGACACGCCGTTCGACTACGAGGCCTTTGCCAAGCGTGATGGCCTGATCGGTCACGCCGGCGTCGTTGTGTTCGACGACACGGCCGACATGGCCAAGCAGGCGCGGTTTGCCTTCGAGTTCTGCGCCGTCGAGAGCTGCGGCAAGTGCACGCCGTGCCGGATCGGCTCGACGCGCGGGGCAGAGACGGTCGACAAGATCATGGCCGGCGATGCGTCCGAGGCCAACCTGGCGCTGGTTACGGACCTCTGCAACACCATGAAGTTCGGCTCGCTGTGCGCGCTCGGCGGCTTCACGCCATACCCAGTGCTGAGCGCGCTTACCCATTTCCCCGAGGATTTCCGGCGCACGCCGCGGCTGCAGGCCGCCGAGTGAGGAACGCATGGCCCTGATCAAGGAGACGGACTACGGCACTCCGGCTGCAAAGGCCGAGAAGGCCGTCACGCTGACCATCGACGGCACCAAGATCACCGTGCCCGAGGGCACCTCGATCATGCGTGCTGCCATGGAGATTGGCACGCAGATCCCCAAGCTGTGTGCCACCGACTCGATTGAGGCCTTCGGCTCCTGCCGCCTGTGCCTGGTCGAGATCGAGGGCCGTAACGGCACGCCGGCCTCCTGCACCACGCCGGTCGCCGAGGGTATCGTCGTGCACACGCAGAACCAGCGCCTGAAGCAGATCCGTCGCGGCGTAATGGAGCTCTACATCTCCGACCATCCGCTCGACTGCCTGACCTGCGCTGCCAACGGCGACTGCGAGCTGCAGGACATGGCCGGCGCCGTTGGCCTGCGCGACGTGCGCTACGGCTACCAGGGCGCCAACCACGTGTTCGCCAAGCACAACGGCAAGGCCAACAGCGAATGGCTGCCCAAGGACGAATCGAACCCCTATTTCACCTACGATCCGTCCAAGTGCATCGTCTGCAACCGCTGCGTGCGCGCGTGCGAGGAAGTGCAGGGCACCTTCGCGCTCACCATCTCGGGCCGCGGCTTCGACAGCCGCGTTTCCCCCGGCATGTCCGAGAGCTTTCTCGATAGCGAGTGCGTATCCTGCGGCGCCTGCGTGCAGGCCTGCCCCACGGCCACGCTGACCGAGAAGGCCGTGATCGAGATCGGCCAGCCGGAGCATTCCGTCGTCACCACCTGCGCCTACTGCGGGGTCGGCTGCTCGTTCAAGGCGGAGATGCGCGGCGAGGAAGTCGTGCGCATGGTCCCCTACAAGGACGGCAAGGCGAACCGTGGCCATTCTTGCGTCAAGGGCCGCTTCGCTTGGGGCTACGCCACCCACACCGAGCGCATCCTCGAGCCGATGCTGCGCGACAAGATCACCGACCCATGGCGCGAGACGACGTGGGAGGAGGCAATCGGCCGCGTGGCCACCGAGTTCAAGCGCATCCAGTACCAGTACGGCAAGGACGCCGTCGGCGGCATCACCTCCTCGCGTTGCACGAATGAGGAGACCTTCCTCGTCCAGAAGCTCATTCGTGCTGGCTTTGGCGTCAATAACGTCGATACCTGTGCGCGCGTTTGCCACTCGCCAACCGGCTACGGCCTGAAGACCGCGTTCGGTACCTCGGCCGGCACACAGGACTTCGACTCCATCGAGCACACCGACGTGGTCATGATCATCGGCGCCAACCCGACCGATGGCCACCCCGTGTTCGCCAGCCGCATGAAGAAGCGCCTGCGCCAGGGCGCCAAGTTGATCGTGCTCGATCCGCGCCGTATCGACATGGTGCGCTCGCCGCATATCCAGGCCGACCACCACCTGCCGCTCACACCCGGCACCAACGTCGCCGTGCTGACAGCATGGCGCACGTCATCGCCACCGAGGGCCTCGTCAACGAGGCGTTCGTGCGCGAGCGTTGCGACTGGGAGGACTTCCAGGAGTGGGCCGCGTTCGTGTCGCGACCGGAGCACTCGCCCGCGGAGTCCGCCAAGTATACCGGCGTCGATCCAGCCGCGTTGCGCAGCGCCGCTCGCCTCTATGCAACCGGCGGCAACGCCGCCATCTACTACGGCCTAGGTGTCACCGAGCACAGCCAGGGCTCCACCACCGTAATGGCGATCGCCAACCTGGCCATGGCCACCGGCAACCTGGGTCGCGAGGGTGTGGGCGTGAACCCGCTGCGCGGCCAGAACAACGTGCAGGGCGCGTGCGACATGGGCTCCTTTCCGCACGAGCTGTCTGGCTACCGCCACATTTCTGACGACGCCACACGCTCGATGTTCGAGGCGCTATGGGGGCGGCCGCTGAACCCCGAGCCCGGCCTGCGCATCCCCAACATGCTGGATGCCGCCGTCGACGGCTCGTTCAAGGCCATCTACATCCAGGGCGAGGACATCCTGCAGTCCGACCCCAACACCATGCACGTGTCCGCCGGCCTTGCAGCCATGGAATGCGTGGTCGTGCAGGATCTGTTCCTGAACGAGACGGCCAACTACGCCCACGTGTTCCTGCCCGGTTCGACGTTCCTGGAGAAGGACGGCACTTTCACCAATGCCGAGCGTCGCATCCAGCTCGTGCGCCGCGTCATGACCCCGCGCAACGGCGGTTACGCAGATTGGCAGATCACCCAGCTGATCGCCAAGGCGATCGGCCTGGAATGGAACTACGAGCATCCCGGCCAGGTCATGGACGAGATCGCGCTGCTCACGCCGTCGTTCAAGGGTGTCAGCTACGCCAAGCTCAACGAGCTGGGCTCGGTGCAGTGGCCATGCAATGACGCCAATCCAGTCGGCTCGCCGGTCATGCACATCAACGGCTTTGCGCGCGGCAAGGGCAAGTTCATGCTCACCGAATATGTGCCAACCGACGAGCGTACAGGACCGCGCTATCCGCTACTGCTCACCACCGGCCGCATCCTGTCGCAGTATAACGTCGGCGCCCAGACGCGGCGCACCGACAACGTGGTGTGGCACGAGGAGGACCGGCTCGAGATCAATCCGCATGATGCCGAGCAACGCGGGGTCAAGGAGGGCGATTGGGTGCGCATCGCCTCGCGCGCCGGTGAGACCGCCCTACGCGCGCTCATCACCGACCGGGTGTCGTCTATACAACCTTCCACCACCCGCTGACGCAGGCCAACGTCATCACCACCGAGTACTCGGATTGGGCGACCAATTGCCCCGAATACAAGGTCACCGCGGTGCAGGTCAGCCCCTGCAACGGCCCGACCGATTACCAGGAGGATTACCAAGCCTTCTCCAAGTCGAGCCGGCGCATCGCGCCACTACAGGCGGCGGAGTAGCCATGACCGACGCCGCCGTTCCGGTCCGCTCTGTCAAGGTTGCGGCGCGCGGCGTCAGTGACCATGCCCGCACCATTCCTGCCGAGGTGCCGGTCGCGTTCGTCTACGACGGCACCACGCACGCCGTCATGATGGCCTCGCCGACCGATCTTGAGGACTTTGCGGTCGGCTTCAGCCTGGCGGAAGGCATTATCGGCGCGCCAGAGGATATCCAAGGTCTCAACATCGTCGGGCACGACAAGGGCATCGAGCTGCGCGCCTGGTTGGTGGCAGATCGCGGGCGCAAGCTAGCCCAGCGCCGTCGCAACCTGGCTGGACCAACCGGGTGCGGTCTGTGCGGCGTGGACAGCCTGGAGGCTGCCATCCCATCCTGCCCGCGCGTCGCGGCAAACGCGACCGTCACGGCCGAGGATATCGCTGCCGCGCAGGTGGCGCTGGAGCGGGCGCAGGTGCTGAACCGCCATACCCGCGCCGTGCATGGCGCCGGCTTCTGGACCAGGGCCCAGGGGCTGGTCGCCATTGCCGAGGATGTCGGGCGGCACAACGCCCTCGACAAGCTGCTCGGACGCCTGCGTCGTCACCGACTGCCCGCTGCCGACGGCCTGGTGCTGGTGACCAGCCGCGTGTCGGTCGAGATGGTGCAGAAGGCCGCGGTGGCCGGCGCCCCCATCATCGTTGCCATGTCTGCGCCCACCGCGCTGGCGCTGCAGACGGCGAACGGCGCCGGCATTACCCTGGCGGCTGTGGCGCGCGCCGATGGCTTCGAGGTGTTCACGCATCCACACCGCATTGCCGACCTAGCGGAGGCCAAGCGCGAGGATGCGGTCGAAAATGCAGCCTGATAAACTGGTCATGATGGCGAACCAGATCGCCAAGTTCTTCGAGGCACAAGGCCAGGCGCGGGCGATCCCCCAGATTGCCACCCACATTCAGCAGTTCTGGGACCCGCGCATGCGCAAGGGCATAAGCCTGCATGTTGCGCAGGGCGGCTCCGGTCTTGATCCTCTCGCCCTTGCGGCCATCAAGCAGCTGCAGCCCTTGACCGCGGCCAACCGACGGTGACGCCCCATCGCCGTTGGCGGCCGCCGGCGGGTGGGAGACGGCCCAACTCCGGTCCCTGGCCGATGCGCCTTGCTGTCGTCCCCGGGCACCGATATCGTCCCAGCCGAGATCGCGTAAGACGATCATGCTTGGGAGGGCATCATGAAGGCAGGTTCGTTCCGCTACGAGCGGGCCTACACACTGGCCGAGGTATTTCGGCTGCGCCGGGAAGCGGGCGGTGATGCCCAGCTCCTGGCCGGCGGCCAGAGCCTGCTCGCGGCCCTTGCTTTCCGCCTGTCGGAGCCGAGCCTGATCATCGACATTTCCCGGGTTCGCGACCTCAAGGGCGTCAGCGTCCTGCCCAGTGGACACCTGCGCGTGGGCGCGCTGACGACCCATCGCGAGCTTGCCGCCCATCCCGATGTCAACCGCCACGCCCCGCTGCTGGCAGAGGCCGTGCCACTTATCGCACATGCCGCAATCCGCAACCGGGGCACGATCGGGGGCTCGCTGGCCTTTGCCGACGCGGCTGCCGAGC
>Ga0075428_100006221_pt1 | contig 13278 bp, 13 predicted proteins | sample RhiMetdeltSRZDD2_FD_75291 | JGI IMG/M metagenome (GOLD analysis project Ga0075428, IMG submission 75291) | Populus rhizosphere microbial communities from Tennessee, USA - Rhizosphere MetaG P. deltoides SRZDD2 | ecosystem: Host-associated > Plants > Roots > Rhizosphere > Soil | place: USA...
CCGCGCTCGACTGGTCAAGATCACAGTCTCGAAGACAGGTCAAAGAGGTGGCGACGGCGGCGTGCCTGCAACGATCGCGGGCCGGGAGTCGGGAGGAAGCTCGGTGGGCGTCGAGGGCAGATCGGTCGCAGACATCTCGGCTCGGCTTCGCATTCCGGAGGGTACCGTCAAGTCCCGCCTCCATTACGGACTCAGAACGCTCAGATTGGTACTACAGAAGAAAGGAGTGACTCGGCCGTGAATACCATCCCTGACAAGGTCGCGCAGTGGGATGCCGTGTACGTGCTGGGTGCGCCTTCTTCTGCTGAGCGACGGGAGCTCGAAGAATATCTGGCCGCACTGCCAGACGGCCGTCTCGGAGCTGGTCACCGTCCTGGGTTTGCCGGCCCAGGTATCACCAGCGTGCCGGACGACGAGCTCATGGCTGAGCTCACCGCCACCCCGCGGCTAGGCCCCTGGACCCTGAGGCGGCCTGCTCCTGGCGCCGCAGCGCCGGGACGTCGTCGTGCCGGGCGACCCGGTGATCCGTCAGGCCGTCCAGGCCGTCCAGGCCGCATATGCTGGACCATCTACCAGCCAGCAGGAGCTTCTGGCCATCGCCGAGGAGTGGCGGCCTTACCACAGTCTTGCGACAAGGTACGTGGGTTCCGCCGCCTTCGTGCCGGCAGAGGTACCACTGGTCGCCCGGCTTAGGAGCGCTTGAGCATGAACGGCGGATGCACGCATCTCGACCGGATCCGCGATGTCACGCCTTCGTCTTGGGGTTGCGAGGACTGCCTGGCCCAGGGACGCCGGGACTGGGTGCATCTGCGGATCTGCCAGGAATGCGGTCATGTCGGATGCTGTGACAACTCTCCGGGGAGGCACGCGACTGCGCACTTCCGTTTGGCCGGGCATCCGGTCATTCGGTCGTACGAACCGGGCGAGGACTGGTATTGGTGCTACCTCGATCAGTTTGCGTTCGAACTCGAGGGTGCCCCGCCGGCTCCGTCGCACCCGTGAAGGATCGGGCCGCATCGATGTCGATGTTCGATTACGACGCCCGCCCGGTCACGCCTGGCGTGGTCCTCGTGGGCACGCGGGCCTCCCACGGTGCGTACGCGATCCGTGATTTCCTCAGCCGCAACGGTTACCCGTTCGAGTGGGTCGACGTCGATCGGGCGGACGCGGTGGCCGCGGTGCTTGCAGGGGCCGGCGTAGACCCGTCGGCTTTGCCGCTGTGCATCCTGCCGGACGGGTCGCGGCTGCCCTGTGCGACCGTGGAACAGGTCGCCGCCGGTCTGGGCATGATCGCCGCCCCGTCGCGGTCGGAATACGACCTGATGATCGTCGGTGCCGGACCGGCCGGTCTGGCCGCCGCCGTCAACGCGGCATCCGAGGGCCTGCGCACCGTGGTCATGGAGGCAGTGGCGCCGGGCGGCCAGGCGGGCACCACGTCGATGATCGAGAATCTCCTGGGTTTCCCCAACGGCATCAGCGGCAGCGAGCTGGCGACCCGGGCGGTTGTGCAGGCGCGCCGGTTCGGGGCCGAATTGCTGCTGGCCAGGCCCCTGGTCGGCGTGTCGCCCGATGGGCTTGGCCATGTCGCCGAGCTGTCCGACGGAACGCTGATCCGCGGGCGGGGGGTGCTGTTCGCCAGCGGCGTCGAGTGGCGCCGCCTGGACGTGCCCGGGGTCGACGACCTGCTCGGCGCGGGGGTGTACTACGGGGCGGGGCCGAGCGAGGCACTGGCGTGCACAGATTCCCGTGTTGTCGTGGTCGGCGGCGGCAACTCAGCGGGCCAGGCGGTCGTCCGGTTCTCCCGATACGCGCAGCAGGTCACCTTGCTGGTCCGCGGCCGCGATCTCGGCGCGTCGATGTCGCACTATCTCATCGATCAGGTGACAGCGATCCCGAATATTGAGGTGCGGGTGCGTACGCAGGTGGTGGGTATTGAGGCCGATGACCGCCTCCGGGCGGTCATCGTGCGCTCCGGGGACGCTACCGAACCGGCGTGGTTGCCGGTGGATGCCTTGTTCATCTGCATCGGCGGCGCCCCCCGCACCGATGGCGCTGCGGGGAGTGGGCTGGTCACTAACACCGCCGGATACCTGGTGACCGGCAGTGAGGTCGCTCGCGAGCCAGGCATCGACTGGCCGCTGCGCAGGGAGCCGTTGCCGCTGGAGACCAGCCGGCCCGGTGTGTTCGCCGCAGGGGACGTGCGCTACGGATCTGTCAAACGCTGCGCCGCGGCCATCGGCGAGGGATCGATGGCGGTGGCGCTCGTGCACCGCCGGCTGGCGGAGGTAGGCGGTGGCTGACCAGCAGGTGGTGGCACATCCGGACGCCGCGGCGTCCGCGGAGTTCGCTCGAGTCCCCTCCGACGAGCGGATCGCCAAAGCCGCAGCGGCGCTCGAACGCAACGGCATCCGGCCGCTCCTCGCCGCCACGGGCGCCGATGCGAGGGGCCTAGTCGGCTCCCTGCTCACCGACGGCGCCGAGGTATACAACAACACCTCCCAAACACTTGAGGCCATCGGCGTCGCCGACGACATCGAACGGTCCGGCCGCTACCAGCCGCTCCGGCTGCGGCTGTACCGGATGGACCGGGAAATGCAGGCCCGGGAGATGCGCACCCTGGCCGCGTCGCCCGACTACGTTGTCGGCAGCGTGCACGCGCTGACCGAGAACGGATCGCTGCTTATTGCGTCCGCCAGCGGCAGCCAGCTGGGCCCGCTGGCATCAGGTGCGGGGCATGTGATCCTCGTCATCGGTGCCCAGAAGATCGTCAGCGACGTCGCAACCGGGATGCGGCGCATTTATGAATACTGCTACCCGCTCGAGGACGCCCGGGCCCGGCGAGCCTACGGAGTTCCCAGCGGGGTCAACAACATCCTCATCATCAACAAAGTGATCATCCCCGGCCGGGTCACCGCGATCATCGTCAGCGAGCGCCTCGGCTTCTGATCACCTTGCTGGCGCCAGTGCCGCCAGCAGGATGGGCGGGTCGTAGCCGCGGCGGTGCACGACGCCGTCGATGAACAGGGGGGTGCCGACCACCTGGCCTGAGGCCAGGCCGCTGTTGACGTCGCGTTGGATCCGGCCCGGCACGGCTCCGCTGGCCCGGTCTCGGTCGAAGGCTGCGACATCCAGCCCGAGCTGGGCGGCGTACCGACGTAGGTCGCCGGCGGCTGCGGATGAAGTCACCCTCCTGCTCGGCGAACACAACCGCCATGTGTGCCATGCCCGTCGGCGTGCGCTCTGACTCACCAGCCTTGGATTTCGAGACGGGCCGGAAGTTCACCGCCGGCGGTGGTGAATGCGGTGAGAGTTGAGACCAGACCGTACCGCTCGCGTTCAGGCATGTTGTGTACGATACGGGCGATTTCCTCCCGGCGGTGCGCGGTGACCGCCTGCACCATCTCCTGCCCGCGTGGGGTCAACTCGACGACCAGTTCGCGACGCGAGGCCGGGTGCGGTCGGCGGTCGATCAAACCCTCGGTGACCAGCCGCTCAACCATGCGGCCGGTGGTGGAGCGTTGCACGTGAAGGAGGCCAGCCAGGGTCTTGATGTTGATGGCGCCGCGGACCGACAGAATCACCAGGGTGCGGAATTGCGGGATTGTGATCGTCTCGTCGACGCGAGCGATCGAGCGTGCCGAGATCGCCATCAGCAACCTCGATGCGGTCAGGAGTGCGTCGGTGATCGCATCCGGCGAATCCGCGACGGCCAGCTTGTTGCGAGCGGCCATCGCAGTCCTCCCTTGCCTCGGCCTTGGTGCTGGTCATCGGATCTGCCCGGTAACCAAGAGCACCAGCATGACTAGCTGGAATGTCACCAGTAGCGCACTAACCCAGTCGTTCTTCATCGGCCGTGCACCCGGATCTGATGTAAGCGGGTGCTGGCCAAGGCGAACAGTGATGCGATCTCGTTCGCGACTTTGCTGAAGTGTGCTGGCTGCACGATCGTGACGTGTGACGGCCAATTGACGGTCACGCTCGGTGAATTACCCGATGGGCGGAACTCCACACGGATACGGTGGCTTCTTCATCGTCACTCTGGGCACACAGTCGGCATAGCGTCCCTTGTTCGGGTCGCTGGCAATGGCGTACGCCGTCTGAAGCCGGCCCTCAGCCGCTCGACCCGCTGATTGGCGCGCACCTCGCGCAGCCGCCGCTCCGCGGTGGGGACAGGGGGACGACTTGGCGACACCTGGGTGTCTTCGTTTCCGTCACAACGAGCGGTAGCAGTCCCCGCTCGCCCGTGAGGCTCATCCACCGTCCCTGGACGATGATCATTAATCGGGCCCGGAACGCGGACGGGAGGGGGTTGTCGACCTGGGACGCATACGCCGACACGCTCGGGAAGATCAAGAACGAGAACACCGGCGATGCGGCATACGACTACTTCCACCGCCACGGGAGGACGTCGCGCTGCAAGATAGAGTCCATTGGAAGCTTGAGGAATGGCGGGTTTGCCCTGGCAGCCTGCCGGTGTTGGGTTGGCTCGGGAAGGGTGTCCACTTGCGGTCAGACATCTGAGCCGCAGGCAACTGCGAACGGTGGGGTGGCATGGTGGCAGTGCGGGAGATCGCGCATCCGAGCATCGATGAACGCAAAGCCAGGGGTTTGGAGGCACGGGATCGGACGCCTGTGTCGAGTCATACGGAGTGGCGTCCGGCCGCGGACCGACCCGACCCGGTCGCCTTGCTGGAGGAGCAGAACCTCACCCGCGAGCCGGACCTGGTGCCGGTCCGTCACGGCCGGATGATGGTTTCCCCGTTCACCTTCTACCGTGGTGCCGCCAAGATCATGGCCACGGATTTGAAGGACACCCCGGTGGCCGGCCTGGAAGCCCAGCTGTGCGGTGACGCCCATCTGTCGAACTTCGGAGCGTTCGCCTCGCCCGAGCGGATCCTGTTGTTCGACTTGAACGACTTCGACGAGACGGTGCCTGGGCCGTTTGAGTACGACGTAAAGCGGATGGCGGCGAGCTTCACCATCGCGGGCCGAAACAACGGATTCTCCAAGGCGGACACCCGTGCGGCGACGCTCACGTCGGTGACTGCCTATCGGGAGACGATGGCCGAATTCGCGCAAATGCGGACGATGGACATTTGGTACGCCCGCCTCGACGAAGACGAGCTCGTCGGCGCCATCCGCGGTCTGGTGACCGAGGAAGCCAAGGAGGCCAAGGGAGCGAAGGCGGAGAAGGAGCGGAAGAAGGAAAAGGAGGACGAGAAGGAGGAGAGGCAGGCAAAGCAAGCGGAAAAGCGGGCGGTGCAGGAAGTCGAGAAGGCGCACACCCGCGACAGCCTGCAGGCGCTGTCTAAGCTCGGTGAGCTGGTCGACGGGCGCTACCGGATCGTCAGCCAGCCGCCGATCGTGGTCCCGCTGCGCGATCTGGCCGCCACCTACGGTCTGTCCGCCGCCGAGGCTGAGCACGCGATCCACGAGCAGTTCCGCGCCTACCGGGCCACCCTGCAAGACGATCGACGCCACCTACTCGAACAATTCCAAATCGTGGACGCCGCCCGCAAGGTCGTCGGCGTCGGCAGTGTCGGCACTCGCGCCTTCATCGTCTTGCTCCAGGGACGCGACGCGCAGGACCCGCTTTTCCTGCAGATCAAGGAGGCGACGGCATCGGTCCTGGAGCCGTACGTCGGACGGAGCCGCTACCGGCAGCACGGCGAGCGGGTGGTGCAGGGGCAGCGGCTGATGCAGGCGGCCAGCGATATCTACCTCGGCTGGACGAAGGGGCTGGACGAGCGCCGCCACTTCTACTGGCGCCAGCTGCGCGACATGAAGGGCTCCGCAATAGTTGAGGCGATGACGCCTTTTGGTCTCACCTTCTACGCGCGCACCTGCGGGTGGACGCTTGCCCGGGCCCACGCCCGGTCTGGGGACCCGGTCGCTACCGCCGAATACCTGGGTGATAGCGACGAGTTCGACAAGTCGATTACCGACTTCTCCGAACGCTACGCCGATCAGAACGTGCGGGACTATCAAGAGTTTGTTGCAGCGATCAGAGCCGGACGACTCGAGGCGCTCGAGGGCGTCTGACCCGAAAGTCGGGCAGACACGTGCACGCGCATCGCATCTGGCACATCAGCTGAGCCGCATCTGCCGTCTGAATGGATGAGGTGGTCTTCGCCCGGTATGTTCTTCGATTGACTCCGGGGACCCCATGCGGGCGGCGCCGTCCAACTCCGCAGGCGCCGTGGAGCTCAGCTCGCCGCCTCAACGTCGCCGAGCTCTATGTCCGCGTTGGACTTGGTGTTTCGCTCAAAGAACCTCCGCAGACACGCGACAAGCTCATCCGGGTCTGTCGCGTCTCACGCCAGGAGGGGGAAGAAGTGCCCGGCGACCTGCCGCAAGACCCCGATAATTTGCCCTGGTGGCAGGTCCGCTCCCGGCTCGGTGAGCTCGGCCGGCAGCGGTACTCCCAACTCTTTGGCCTTGGCGATGAGCGCGGGTCCCACGCCTTTGCCCAGGGTGCTTAATGCCTGGCCGACGACCTCGAGGTCCATCGTCCACTCGGGCACCGGACGCATTGTGAGGGTCGCCCATGTCTGCGGGTCGCGGGGCGTCGCGAGCGAGAAGACGTGGTCGAACGTGCGAGCCGCGGCATCGCGCCGAGTGAACGCGTCACCCAGTCCCCAGACCTTGCGCAGTGTCGCGATCAGTGAGGTGTGGCGGTACTCCTCGTTGTATACCGACCCCGGTTCGACCCACGGCGACACGATGATGGCCGGCACCCGGTACCCGGAGCGGTCGAAGGTGAAGCCGAACTCGCCAGGCGGCGCGGCCGGGTCGGGCGGCGGGACCGCCCCGGGCGGGACGTGGTCGTAGGTGCCGCCGGGCTCGTCCCACCCGATCAGCAGCGGGGTGTTCCAGACGTTTGGACCGGTCTCGGAGGTGGCGGAGCGGTAGGCAGTGAACACCCGCTCCAAGAACGCCTCGCCCGCGAGCAGCGAGGACGGGTTGTCCATCGCCAGGTCAACCGTGGCCGAAAATGAGCGGCCGAACGCGGGGTGGTAGTCGCCGTGCCCTCCCAGCATGTTCGGCTCGATCAGCGAGAAGTCCGGCAGCGTGCCCGCTGAGGCGTCCTCCTCGAACTCGGCGAACGGCACGAAGTGGGAGGCCAGCCGGTCTCTCAGCCTGGGGAAGTGGATCACCCCGGTGAACGAGATCGGCATCGGCTCCATGACGTAGACCTTCCAGGTCCTGCCGTGGGCCTCCAGCCGCTCAAAGATCGTCTCGGCGTCGTTGCCTGTGAACCACTTCTTCATCGGGCTGTTCACCACGAACCCCGAGGACGTGGCCGCTGTCCAAAACGACCGGTTCATGAACGTTTGAGATGGCACCTCGCAGAACCAGTGGTCGAACACTCCGAAATCCCGGGCGATGCCGTTGAGCACCGGCAGCTGTTCGGGAGTGCACCCGGTCATGATGTGGGCGTACTCGTCGTAGCGGGGCTGGCGACCGATCTCGCCGGTGAAGGTCGAGATGTAGTCGGTGACAAACCCATCCATCGTCGGTACCGCCCCCAGTGGCGGCGTATTCCAGGGCGCTGCCACGGCTTCACCGATCTTGAACCGGTTGTGCTCGTCGAGGGTGTTGTAGAGCTGGGTGTTGGTGTGGTAATACTCCTCACCCGAGTCCGGGTTCGGCGAGTCCATGTCGGTGGCGACCGTGTACGGCACAACCTTGCGATCGGCGCCGTGCTCCGCCCACTCCGGAATAGGGTTGCTCAGGTCCTTGCCGATGACCCCGTCGAAGTTCTTACCGTCCCCGGGACGGTACAGGTGCCCGAGCACATTGTCGAGGGAACGGTTCTCGAAAAGCACCACCACGATGTGATCGAGGGCGTTGGACCTGTTGGGCGCGGGCGTCAGCCATCTCCTTTCACTGACGGATCGTTCGAGGGCGGCCTGGTCGTTCAGTCCTGTTCAGGCCTATCGGCCTCGGTGAAGAGGGCGCCCTGGGCTGCGCCCGAGCCCGACTTGCCGCCGCCTGGGCCGCGCAGGACGTACGCGATGCCGACTGCGATCGCGGCCCCCAGGAGCGGGCCGACGACGTAGACCCAGTAGTCAGTGAACGTCAAACCGACAAGGTCGGGTCCGAAGGTGCGGGCGGGATTCATTGACGTCCCGGAGATCGGGCTGCCCCACAGGCCAGCGAGGGCGATGTAGCTGCCGACGCCGAGCGCTCCGAAGACGCCGATGTTCTGGGCGCCGGAAGCCGTCCCCAAGATCACGCTCACGAGCCCAAGCGTGAGCACCGCCTCCATCAGTAGCGCCTGCCAGGCCCCGTAGCCCTGCCCGGGATAGTTCGAGCCGTACTTCGCCGACACGCCGATCACCCAGCGCAGGAACAGCGCGGCCACCGTCGCGCCCGCCAGCTGAACGATGATGTAGCCGGGCACTCGCCGCCACGGGAAGTCTCCGCGTAGCGCGAAGGCGAGGCTGACGGCCGGGTTCAGGTGCGCCCCCGACACCTTGCCCATGAACAAAATGATCCCCATCACCATCAACCCCGGTGCCACTACGGCTGCCGACCGGGAGATCGTGTTCGGGAATGCCTGGCTCATCATCCCACCGCCCGCTGCGACGAGGACGAGCAGGAACGTCCCGTAGAACTCAGAGAACAACCGGCGCCACTCCTGGTTGGGGTCCTGAAAGTCCGCCAGAGGACCTGTGATGTCTCGATCGATCCAGCCGAGAATCCCACGCTCGGCTTGCTCAAGTTGCTCGCTCACGGCTCACCCCTTCGTACGAGGACGCCGCCAACGCTACGAGAACCCCGTGGTGACCGCCTCACCCCGATGGGATGATCTTTTAGGCCGAGAGGGCGCCTTTAGGTGTCAGCGAGAGCGGGACGCTGTGGCTGCGATCGGCGCCAGTCCCCGACGAGCCAATCGGCGTATGGCACATGGCGCGGAGGAGCGAGTGGCCATGGCCGTTGTGGTTTCATCGGAGCTTGCTGAAGAAGTCCCGGACGTCGTCGACGAGCAGATCGGGGGCCTCCATGGCGGCGAAGTGGCCGCCGCGGCCGAATTCGGACCAGTGCACGATTGTGTGCTCGAGCTCGATAGTGCGCCGGATCGACACATCCAGGGGGAACACCGCGACCCCCGTCGGCACCGTGGAACGCTCACTGGCGCCCCAGGCTCCGGCATGCGCGGCCTCGTAGTAGCTGTTGGCCGAGGACCCGGCGGTTCCAGTCAGCCAATAAAGCATCACGTTGGTGAGCAACAGATCCCGGTCCACCGCGTCCTCGGGCAGTTCGGCGGCAGGATCGGTCCATTCCTTGAACTTCTCCACAATCCAGGCCAACTGCCCGACCGGGGAGTCGTGCAACCCGTGTGCCAGGGTCTGCGGCCGACTGATCTGGATCATCACGTAGCCAGACTGCTCGGTTTTCAGGTACTTCAGGCGCTCCAGCCGCGTACGCTCGGCCTCGGTCAGCTCCGCCACTTCGTCCGGGTTGACCTCGGTGAACGCGGAGAGCCCGTTCGCGTGCACGCCGACGACCTTGTCGGGGTTGAGCCGGCCCAGCCCCGGAGAGATGACCGCGCCGGTGTCGCCGCCCTGCGCACCATAGCGGTCGTAGCCGAGCCGGTTCATCAGCTCAGCGAACGCCCTGGTTACCCGGTTGGTGTCCCAGCCTGCCTCGCCGGTCGGCCCGGAGAACCCGCTGCCGGGGATTGACGGGATCACCAGGTGGAACGCGTCCGCCGGGTCACCGCGATGTGCCCTGGGGTCGGTCAGCGGGCCGATGACGTTCAGGAACTCCACGATCGAGCCGGGCCAGCCGTGGGTCATGATCAGCGGCAGCGCGTCCGGCTCGGGTGAGCGCACATGCAGGAAGTGGATGTCTTGCCCGTCGATCTCGGTGGTGAACTGCGGGTATTTGTTCAGCTCCCGCTCGTAGACGCGCCAGTCATAGCCATCGCGCCAGTACTCGGCCAGCCCCTTGAGGTAGCTCACCGGCACTCCGCGGCTCCAGCCGACGTTGGGCAGGTCCGCGGCCCACCGAGTTCTGGCGAGCCGGTCCCGCAGGTCGTTCAGGTCAGCGTCGGGAATGTCAATGGTGAAGGGCCGGATCTCGCTGTTGTTCTCCATGCCGATAACTCTAGAAGTCGGTTAGGTCAGGTTCGGTCCTAGGCCGATGGCAGACTTCAAACCATGTGGGAAACCTCGGCCCGGCTGCTGCGACTGCTCTCGCTCCTGCAGACCCGACGCGACTGGTCCGGCACCGAACTGGCCGAGCGACTGGAGATCACTCCGCGCACCGTGCGTCGCGATATCGACCGGCTGCGCGGCCTTGGCTATCCCGTGCTGGCCACCGCGGGCGCCGCCGGCTACCGGCTGAGTGCCGGCACGGACCTGCCCCCGCTACTGCTCGACGACGACGAAGCCGTCGCGGTCGCGATGGGCCTGCGCACGGCCGCTGGCGGTTCGATCACCGGCATCGAGGAGACCTCAGTGCGGGCCCTGGCCAAGCTCGAACAGGTGCTGCCGTCCCGACTGCGCCACCGGATCAACGCCCTGCAGTCGGTGACGGTGCCGATGGCCAACACCGGCCCCACCGTCGACCCGAGCAGCCTCACCGCCATCGCCGCCGCCTGCCGCGACTCGCTACGCCTGCGCTTCGACTACCGCACCCACGATGGAACCAGCAGCATCCGCACGACCGAGCCGCACCGGCTGGTGCACACTGGCCGACGCTGGTACCTGCTCGGCTGGGACGTCGACCGCCAGGACTGGCGCACCTACCGGGTGGACCGCCTCGACCCGCGCACGCCCACCGGCCCCCGGTTCACCCCACGCACCCCGCCAGACCTCGACATCAGCGGCTACACCTCGCGGGCGATCTCCACATCGGCCTACCGCTACCAGGCTCGGTTCACGCTGCACGTCAGCGCCGAGACTGCAGCGGAGCGGATCGCCCCCACAACCGGAGCGCTGGAGCCGATCGACGAGCATTGCTGCACTCTGCGGGCAGGGTCCAACTCGCTGGACGAGTTGGCCATCTACGTGACAACCAAAGGGTTCGACTTCCAAGTGCACGAACCCCCGGAACTCGTCGAGCACGTCAGGACGCTGGCAGCCCGACTCGCCCGCGCGACGGATTAGTTGTAGGAACGGGTTGTCGTGTCGAGGGCCTAGCCGCGGGTTAGATCAGGCGGTGCTGCACGTCGAGGGTGAGCTGGAGCGCCCCGAGCGCGCTCGCGGGTTCGATGAGTGCCGGTGATCACGTCTTGGCCAAAGCTAGGTCCACTGACGATCGCCGCGCAGTCCTCGTCTTGATGATCGTCTACTTAGCTGGCCTCCGCGCCCGGACGGTGAATCCCAGCCCTCCGAGCACTCTAACGGCGCCTGTCTTCCCGCCCTCGAATTCACCGGAGCTAAGGCGCTCGCCAGTGGCGAACTCATAAGCTGTGCCCAAGATTGCCTTTGGCGGGTAATGGCGTTCGTCCCAGATCAGCTCATAGGTCGTGGTAGGGGCGAAACCATGCTCGGAGAAGAATCCTTTGGGGCCCAGTCGGTCGTACTCTCTTATCGCGCGCAACACGTCCGTATGGGTCACGCGGTCCCACGCCACCATGTATTCATTCCTTTCCCAGATCATTATGGTCTGTATTTCCAGTGCCGCAGTAGGCGCCGGGGACCCGCTAGCGGCCGAGGAGCCCACGATGAGGGCGAAAGCAGCACGTTCGAAGGAATGACTCGCAGGCTCAAACCAGCTAGTCAAGCAAGCGGCGCATCTCGCTCGACTGGGCTGGAGGGTACGCGGCGAAGTCACGGCGCCTCGCCCACACTCGGCGCGCCGGCTTACGGGACGGGAATGCCGACGGCCGCTAGCTGATAATGACTGCACACATGTGAACGAAGTGACACAAGCTGATCTGGCACTAACCTGCCTACGGATCAGGTGGTCTACGCCGCTCACGCTCGGTGCGCAGGTACACGGACAAGTTAATGAGAGCGAGGATTGCTGCCGCGATGGCGCCCGCCCACCAGTACCAGCCGCCCTCCGTCACGGCGGGCACGATCAAACCGGCGGCCACCACGACTGCCATGCTGGCGAGCGCAAGCCGCCACCACCGGGGGAACCCTGAATTCACGCTCTGAGGGTAGTTGGGCCAAGCACCACGAGTAAGGCACGGCATTGCTTGATCGGGGACGGCTGCTTCATTCAGGCTCGCCCGAGATGCACGCAGGGGAGGGGGATCACTCGGCGATGGGTTCTCAGTTCAGCGGCGCGGCTGTGAAACGGGCCAGCGCGGCAAGCAAGCTGTCCTGGAAGTGCGGCTCGCGGACCGCCGGGTGTGGGACGTCGAGCCGCTGGTGGTACCAGTAGCCGCCGCTGCTGCGTGCCTCGGGTTCGTCACTGGTGGCCAGCCATTCCTGCGTCAAGTGCCCGAGCCGGAGATCGTCGGGAGCACCGGGTCCACCCATTCTGGTGGGCACCCAGCCGGGATCGACGGCGTTGCTGTAGACATCCGGCCAGATCCGGGCGACAGCGACGGCAAGGGTCGTGACGAACAGTTTGCTGTCCGAGTACGAGCCGGTTCGGCTTCGTCCGCTCCAGTCCACGCCGGCCAGGTTGGCTCGTCCGCCGTAGTGCGAGCCGCTGCTGAGATAGATCAGCCGCTGCGGGCGGTGGATCAGGGCGGTGAGCAGGTACGGGGCGACAACATTGACTGGCAGGATCTGTCGGCCCGTGTAGATGCCGGCGTTGTGAATCACCGCGTCGAGGTGGCCGAGCTGGTTGACATCGTGGGCCACAGCCCGTGTCTGGTTCAGGTCGGCCAGGTCCCCGACAACGGCTGACGCGCCCCGGCCGATGACGTCATGGACGGCGGCCAGTCGCTCGGCGCTGCGGGCGTGGACGATGACCTCGTGCCCGTCGCTGAGCAGGGTTTGTGCGGCTGCCCGACCCAGCCCGTCGGCCGAACCGGTGATGAAGATGCGTGCCATGTGCCTCCTTCGGCTCACTAGTTTCATCGGCATACGGTGCGTCTCGTGCGCCGTTCGGCGTCTTGGCATCGACCATGTTCTTACCAGCAGGAGCCGACCCGGATATCGGCGATATCGGCTACTACGCACCCTCGGGCGACCTGGTGTTCTACTACGGCGACGTCGGCTATTGGAATGGCATCGTTCGCGTCGGCCGATTCGACACCACGATGGAGCTGATCGAACACCAGGCCGACAACTTCAAGATCAAGATCGAACGCAGCCAACATCGACAGAAGGAGAGGCAAGGCACCGTGAACCCGACCTACGA
>Ga0075428_100006222_pt1 | contig 13277 bp, 12 predicted proteins | sample RhiMetdeltSRZDD2_FD_75291 | JGI IMG/M metagenome (GOLD analysis project Ga0075428, IMG submission 75291) | Populus rhizosphere microbial communities from Tennessee, USA - Rhizosphere MetaG P. deltoides SRZDD2 | ecosystem: Host-associated > Plants > Roots > Rhizosphere > Soil | place: USA...
CTATACATCGCATTTTACATTATCTTGAAGGTATAGCAAATAACCCCCGTGCTTACCAGAAAGGTGTTGGCGACGTGCGATGGTGCCCTGGGCGATCCGCTCTGCGGCTATCGTCATGTCAACTCCCGAGGGCACTGTGGCCAAGTGCTAGTTCGGCACCCAGGCAAGGGCGTGGACCTCGCCGAATTCCCTGGGGACTTTGCTCCAGGAATCGCCCGCATCGGTGCTGCAGAAGACCTGACCGTTGACGCTGCTGGCCAGCAGAAAATTGGGGTCGGCAGCGTGCGTGGCCAGGTTCCAGATCGTCCCGTTGGGGGGCACCGGTACCGGCAGGGTCTCCCAGGTCTGCCCCCGGTCACGCGAGCGATGCAGCGCTCCCAGGCCACCGAAGGCGCTCTCCCCATTGCCCAGGTAGATCACCTGGGGATCGTCCGCCTTGACGAGCACGCCCCGGCAGTATGGGATGGACACCTGGCTCCTGACCTGCACAGGCTCCCAGGTGGCCCCGTTATCGGTGCTGGAGAAGATTTCCCGCGGCGTGATGGTCAACAACGTCTTCGGCGGCCCGACCGTGATGGCCAGGTTATGGATGTCCGGGTCGGTGACACCGCTGGTGACGACCTCCCATGTATCGCCGCCGTCCTTGCTGTGCCGCACGCCGTCTACTTCGAGGCCGGCCCAGATGTGCTGATGATCGACCGGGTCAACCACCAGGGCGGTCACCCTGGGGATGCCCACATTGGGACACTCCTCGGCTATTTGCACAGACAGCTTGTCCCAATGCTGGCCGCCGTCTGTGGAGCGGAACAGCGCGGCCGGCCTGGTGCCGGCGAAGATGATGTTGGGATCGATAGGGTCGATGGCGAGGGCCCAGACGGGGATCTCGTTCATGGGCGAGTCCAGCCACTCCCAATGCTCGCCTTTATCCTCACTGCGGTATATGCCGCTGTCCGCGCCACAGTACATGATACGAGCGTCGCTCGGATGCACCGCCAGAGCGCGCACCGCGCTTTCGCTATAGAGGCCGTGGCGGACCCGCAGCCAGGTGTCTCCGCCATCGCTGCTGCGCCAGATGCCTTGTCCAAGGGTTCCTACACAGATAGTGGCATGTTTCGTCATTGTCTCTCTCCTTCTGCTACGACGCTTACCCTGAGACTCCCAGGGCCTTTCTCACCGCTTCGCCAATCGGCACAAAGGGGTTCTCCTCAGGCGTGGTGGCGCGGAACATCCGGTTATGGGTAATGGCGACCGCCAGCCGGGTGTCGGGATCCGCCCAGCCGATCGATCCACCCGCACCGGGATGGCCAAAGGTACGAGGGTTACTCCCCGCCGCGACCATCGACAGGGGTGGGGCCGCATCGCCAATACTCGCCACGAGATGGAACCCACCGATGCTGCCGTTGTGGGGGACACCTTGCACGTAGTCATAATCACAGGGCGGACGCGGCACGCTGAACCAGCGTACCCGCTCTTCCGACAGGAGGCGCACCCCATCAAGCGCCCCCCCTTGGGCCAGCATAGCGAAGAACCGCACGGCGCTGCGCGCGTTCATGATGCCGCCAGCACCCGGCAGACAGGCCCGCCGCACGTCAGCCCGTCCAAACACCTCCTGGGTTGTCCCAACCTGCGGCGGAATCGCCAGGGGGCTGAGCGCTCCAGGGGCCATGCCGGGCGCACCCGGCGGGATCGGCGGCATATTGATCAAGGTGGCCACCCGTGGTTCGGCCATATCCGGGATGCCCACCCAGAGGCTGTCGATGCCTAGCGGCTGGCAGATTTCTTCCTGGATGAAGGTGCCAAACGGCCTTCTACGAAGATCGGTGCGCCGCACCACTTCGCCGATGACCCACCCAAAGGTATACGACATGTATGCCGCCTTGGTCCCCGGCTCAAACAACGGATGCATGTCGGCGATGCGTTGCACCATCCAGTCCCAGTCACACATCAACTCCGGCGTCACACCCAGGGGCATGATGGGAACCCCAAGCCGGTGGGTCAGGGCATCATACACCGTCGCCTTGTCTTTCCCGTGCGCGCCGAACTCGGGCCAATAGTGGGCGATGGGCATGGCGTAATCCACCAGCCCGCGCTCCGCCTGGATGTGCAAGGCCACTGCCGTCACCGCCTTGGTGACGGAGAACACCGGAAAGACCGTGTCAGCATCGACCTTCCTCCCAGTGGTTGCATCGGCGAGGCCACCCCAGACATCGACGACTCGTTTGCCGTCCACATAGGCCGCCACCTGCAGGCCGATCTCGCCGCGTTCGCTGATAGCGGCGTCAACGGCTTCCTGGACAATGCTATTCGGGTTCGCTGCCATAGTTCTCCCTCCCGCTCCTTCTTGGAGCAGCCGATATGTCCTGGCTCACACTGCCTTTCTCCCCAGGAGACACCATCCTTCTTTATCGCTCCTCCACTTGCGCCAGCGCCACCTCCGCCTGCGGCAGCCAGCACGTCATCTCCATGGCGCGATACATCGCGGTGGCTGTGGACAGCTCAGTACGGGCCTGCTCCCGCTGGCCGGTCTGCGCGTACAGGATGCCGAGGCCACGGTGGCAGTGGGCCACGAGCGGGCGCATGCCGAGTGCCTCGGCCAGGGCGAAGGCCTGGCGGTAGTGGACTTCAGCCGGCTCGATCTCCGGGGGGGCCTGATGGGCGGCGATCTCCCCGAGGAGCCGCAGGGCCCACGCCTCCTGTCCCCGCTCCTTATGGGCACGGGAGAGGTCGAGGGCACGCCCACCGAGTTGGACCGCTTCCTGCGTTCGGCCAGCCAGCAGATAGGCCTCACTCAGATACCCCACCAGCAGTGAACGATCGCCAATGTTCCGCCGCGAGGTATCCATCTGCTCCAGCAGCAGCAAGGCCGCGGCGACGCGGCCGGCACAGGCATACGCACAGGCCAAGGCCGAGGCAGTGTGGGGGAACAAGCTCAGGATGTCCCAAATCCGGCAGAGCTCAAGGCCGCGTTCGAGTATGGGGATGGCCCTGGAGAGATCCCGCATGCGGAGGAAGAGCAAACCGCCGCCGAGATACGCATGGATAAGGCTGTTTGGGTGATCGGCCGCCTCGGCGATGCGGACCGCCTCTTCTGCATGTGCAATCCCCTCGGGAAACACCCCCAGCTCGGCAAGGCACCGAACTAACCAGGCACGAGAGACCACGGCAGGCAGGGCAGTCAAGCCGAAACGCTCACCGATCAGATCACCTGTAAGCGACTCCACATTGCGTCGCAGAAACCCCATTGCCCGACGATAATCGCCCAGACAATAGTAGGCCACACCCAGGTAGTGATGCGCCAGGAGCTGCAAGGCGAAATCCCCAAGGGTCGCAGCCACGGCGAGGGCGTGCTGGCCGGACGCAACCGCATCGTCGTGATTCCCCATCCCCGTGAACAGGCGACACATATAGGCGGAGGCCCGCCCCAGCCGCGGCTGGTCGTCGATGGCCTCGGCGAGGGTTGCAGCCTCGCGGAGGTAGTCAAGCACCTGCCCCGTTTCTCCGAGATTCGAGAGCGCATTACGCAGGGCGAATCGGAGGTCGATGGCCTGCTCCTGCGTGGTGCGGCTCTCCGGGAGATGCGTGAGGGCTGCCAGGGCCTGCTCGGAGCACGTCACGACTTCGCGCAGGGCCGAACGCGTGAACGCCTTGGTACCAGCCTGTCGACCGTACACCACGGCCTTGTCCCATACCTCACCCCGGAAGGCATGCTGGGCCAGCCGTTCCACCTGCTCGGGCAGACGGTCGGCATAGAGCCGTTCGCTGGCTTCGACGATGCGGGCATGCAGGGCGCGGCGCCGCTCCAGCAGGAGACTGCCGTAGGCCACCTCGTGGGTGAGGGCGTGCTTGAAGGTGTATGCGAGTTCGGGGAAGAGGCTGGTTTCGTAGAGGAACTCGGCGGCCTGTAGGTGGCCAAGACCGCGGCGCAGCTCCTCCTCAGACAATTCCCCGATGGCCTGCAGGAGGGTGAAGGGCACCTCGGTACCGATGACCGCGGCGGTCTGGAGGAGCCGCTTCTCCTCGGGCGGCAGGCGGTCGATGCGAGCCGCTAGGACGGCCTGCACTGTAGCGGGGACCTGCAGGCTGTCGAGAGGTTTTAACGGACGATAGGCGCCGCGCTCGCCGACCAGCACCCCGGTTTCCACCAAGGCTCGGACGCTCTCCTCCAGAAAGAAGGGGTTGCCCTCGGTGCGCTCTATCAAGAGCCGCTTGAGCGGCACCAGGCTGGGATCGTCCCCCAGCAGGGCCTGCAGCAGTTCCTCGGCGCTCGCGGTTGGCAAGGGGTCGAGCCGGAGTTGGGTGTAGTACGTCTTGTTCCCCCAGCCTTGCTGGTACTCGGGACGGTAGTTGACGAGCAGGAGCAGACGGGCCGTGGGCAGGCTCTCGATCAGGCTATCGAGGACCGCCTGAGTCTCGGCGTCGATCCAGTGTAGATTCTCAAATACCAGGAGTAGCGGCTGCATCTGGCTCTCGCGCAGCAGCAGGCCCTTGATGGCCGTGAGGGTGCGCTGGCGGCGCTGCGTGGGATCGAGATCCTGCCAGTGCCGGTCCTCGACCGGCACGTCCAGGAGCGCGAGGAAGGCCGGCAGGGTCGGCCCGAGGGTCGCATCCAGGGTGAGGAGCTTGCCCGTGAGCTTCTCACGAGCCTTGCGCCCGTCGTCGCGGTCATCGATCTGGAAGTAGGCCTTGAGCAGGTCGCGCACAGGGAGGTAGGCGGTGGCTTTGCCGTAGGACACCGAGCTGCTTTCGAGCACGAGCCAGTCGTGGGTGTGATGGGAGCGAATAAACTCGTATACCAGGCGCGTCTTACCTACCCCAGGCTCTCCAATCATCGCCACCACCTGACCGTGGCCGGTACCAGCACGCTCCAGGGCCTGGCGCAAGGCCTCAAGCTCCGCCTGCCGCCCGACGAAACGGGTGAGCTCACGAGCCGCCAACGCTTGTAGGCGCGTCCGAGTGGAGGCGGCCCCGACCAGCTCGAACACCTCCACAGGGTCCGTCAGCCCCTTGACCGCGACAGGGCCCAGCGCCTTGACCTGGACGAACCCTTCGGCCAGCCGCAGGGTCTCCCCCGTGGTGAGCACCGAGCCCGGCTTCGCCATCTGCTCCATGCGCGCGGCCAGGTGGGTGGTCTGACCCACCGCCGTGTAGTCCATGTGCAGGCTGCTGTCAATCGCCCGCACCACCACCTCTCCGGAATGGAGTCCGACGCGGACCTGCACCGGGACGCCGTGGGCGCGCTGCATATCATCGCCGTAGCGGGTGACGGTCTCCTGCATGCGCAGCGCCGCGTAGCAGGCGCGCACGGCGTGGTCTTCATGGGCGATGGGCGCACCGAAGAGAGCCATAATGCCATCCCCCATCACCTGATTGACGGTGCCCTCGTAGCGGTGCACGGCCTCGATCATGTGCTCCAGGACCGGGTCCAGCAGCTGTCGAGCCTCCTCGGGATCGCGCTCCGCCAGCAGCTCCATGGACCCCTTCAGGTCCGCAAACAGCACGGTGACCTGCTTGCGTTCGCCTTCCAGAGCGCTACGGGAGAGGAGAATCTTTTCTGCGAGGTGCGCGGGAGTGTAGGCCAGGGGCACGCGCGCTGGCTCGCTGGCACGTGCCGGGGGTGGCACAGGAGTGGAGGGTGGGGCTGACAGCGGTTCCCCTGTCCAGACCAGCACGCGCTCGGCCTCATCCACCGCCAGGCGTTGGCCGTAGATCAACTCGTTTTTCACATCTTCCAGGGCCGCGTCATCGAGCTGGAACTGTCGCTTGAGGGTGCTGTAGGTCAGGCGTCCGCGACGCTGGAGCATGGCCATCGCCTGGTCGAGGATCTCCTCAAAGGTCATCGCCAACCCTCCCTCTACCCAGGAGGCTTGCAGAAGATGGACTGGGGATTCGAGCACACGTGTACCGCAAATGGCCGACAAAGGCAAGCAAGAAAGCTGGGAGTGCGGTGCACAGAGAAGGCTCCACTCGCACAGACGTACGGCGCGGGTCTGTGCAGCGCTGCCGCTAACGGGTGTGCTCCGCGGTGTCGTCGGTTTCTTCCGCTTCGACCTCACAGAAGTTAGTAATCGTGACGCTGCCTTCAGGAAAATGCGCCACGATTTCGAGCGTACCGCCCATGGCCTCAATGAAGCGTCGCAGATTGCTGACGTACATATCTGCCCGGTGTTCCATCTTGGCGATGGCGGGCTGATGCACCTGGAGCCGCGCTGCCAGATCCGCCTGCGACTGCTGGCGCGCTTTCCGCAGCTCCGCCAGCGCCATTTCCTGCTTTAATAGCTGGACCTTTTCAGCCACCCGGACGCGGCGCTCCGGAGGAAAGTTTTTGGTCAGTTCGCTAAATGGGTGATGTCCACTCATGTAATCAACCCTTCCCTTCTGAGGTCGTCCAAATACTCGTCATAGAGCCTGTCTGCTACGGGGATAAAGGTTTCATAAAACCGCTCATCCCCAGTCTTATCTCCCCCAACCAGCAAGATAGCCGTCCGACGCGGATCAAAGGCATAGAAAATGCGGAGCGGTCTGCCCACACTCTGTACGCGCAATTCGCGCATATGCGTATGCGTGGACCCTTCCACACCTGACGAATACGGGAACCGCAGTTGTGGGTCATATTCCGTCAGTAACTGTACTGAGGCAGCCACATCTTCTTGCTGGCGCTCGGTGAGTGTGTCCCACCAGGCTCGAAACTCATTGGTAAATGCCACACTCCATGGCATAGCTAATGATATTCCATCGACGGAATTTTTTCAGCCCAGAGGCAGAGAGAACAGTTCATGCTCTGCGTCTGTAATGGGGGTAGCGCTCCCCCGCCTGCGCCTGACGGATAGGCAAAACAAGCGGCATGTTTGCGCCACCGCCTCGGCAGCGCACGCTTTGCGGCTCTGCAACGCACTGACACCTGTGGTGCAGCATCAGGCTGTCAACGCCTGGATGACCTCGCTGGACGTGACTACCTCCGCCTGGCGTGGAAAGATGCGCTGGGTAAGGAAGTCGTGGACGTCCGCATCTTGATCGGCGCAGCAATCCTCCACCACGACCAGACGGTAGTCCAGATCCGCAGCAGCGCGTACCGTCGAGAGGACCACACCGCTGGTGGCATAGCCGAGAAGAATCAGGGTGTCGCGCGCATTGGCGCGTAAGATGAGGTCTAAGGCGGTGCCGTGCAGAGCATTCACCCGATGTTTGCCCACCACGACCTCGCCGGCCGCTGGCCGCACCGCTGGGTGAATGAGCTCGACAGGATCACTAATGGGTGGTTGCCCGGAATGTTTGCGAGCGCTAAACGTTTTATTGCGCTCACTGATCTCGACGTATCCTGGTCGGAACACAGTGGCGCAATAGCACAGGAAGATGCCCGCCTCACGCGCCACGTGTTGCAAGCGCTGCGTGTGCTCTACCACCTGCCGGTCCACGGCGTGCGGCAGGGTCCCCATGAAAGCGGCATAGAAGTCGGCGATGAGCAGTGCCGTGTGCTGGCGATCAAGGGTCAGAGTAGCCATGATGTCCCTCCTGTCAGCGTCTATAAGACCTATGCCAGTGTCAGCAGGCGAGCGCCTCTACTGCTGGCACCCGATGTTAGACCGGCAACACAGGCTCAGTACGCTGCTCCGGCAACTGCACTTCAAAGGCATTGAGGAAGAAGGCCGTCTGGGCGTAGTGGCCCATCAGCGCCGTCAGTTCCGTCAGGTGTTGAGCCCCGAATTGATCCAGGGCTGCCTGGAATGTCGGCTGGCTGACCTTGTGAGTCTGGAAAAACTCTGTGGCGTAGTTGATCACCGCCGCTTCAGCAGGGCTCATAGGTGGGAGGGGGCGACGCTCCCGCAGTGCATCAATCAAGGCGTCGCTCACCCCGGCCCGGCGGGCAGCGGGCGCATGCGCGTTCCAGACATAGGGGCAGTCCATGGCACGGGCGGTGGTGATGATGGCCAGTTCCTGGATGTTCTTAGGAAAGGTGGTCTCGTACCGCAGGTAATGGGTCACATGATTGCGGCGGCGGGCCATCTCCGGGCTGTTGATGGTAATCGACCCCGGGCCAGTAGTGATTACGCCGCCGCTTTCAGCGGTCATCTCGTCAAACACCTGGCGAAATTGTTCTGGGACCTGATCACGTGTGACGACGGGTAAACGTGCCATAACTCTCCTCCTTTTAATGGCTCACTGTTGGAGACAACCTTTATCAGATTGGCCTCAGCACCTCAGCGAGTTCCTCCGGTGTAAACTGGCAGGGAGAGACTGTATGTTGTGCCATATACTGTAGAAACTCAACTTGTCCAATACCAAGAAGCTCTGCCGCCTTACTATACGATACTTTACCTTCTCGTACCAATTCTAGGAGCAGAAGCCGACACATCTCCTCCTGGAGTCTAGGATCGCATATTGACAGTAGCTATGCAGTTTGACCCCGTTCCCAGCCACGCCTATAATGCCTCGCATCTCAGCTTGAGACTATAGCCTGCTGCAAGGAGCGTGAACGCACATGGCTCTTCCTGAAAGAATGAAGTTTGGCATCTTCATGGCCCCCTTTCATCGCATCAACGAGAATCCCACCCTGGCCCTCGAGCGGGATCTCGAGCTGGTGCAGTGGCTAGACACCCTCGGATTCGATGAGGTGTGGGTCGGTGAGCACCATAGCGCCGGTTGGGAAACCATCTCCTGCCCGGAAATTTTCATCGGCATCGCCGCGGACCGTACCCGGCACATCAAGCTGGGCACGGGCGTGATCAGCCTGCCCTATCACCATCCCTTCATGGTCGCGAACCGCATGGTGCTACTGGATCACCTCACACGGGGGCGGGTAATGCTGGGGGTTGGTCCTGGAGCCCTGGTGACCGATGCGCATATGCTGGGGATTGATCCAAACGTGCAGCGCGACCGGATGGACGAAGCCCTGGGGATTATCCTGCGCCTGTTCAGGGAACAGGAACCCATCACCTATGTAAGCGATTGGTTTGAGTTGCACGACGCGGTGCTGCAGGTGCGTCCTTATCAAAAGCCCCATATGCCTATTGCGGTCGCTTCCGTGCGGTCGCCAGCGGGGCCGGCGCTAGCCGGCAAGCACGGGGCCGCGGTGCTCTCCATGAGCGTGCCACGGGAGACGGAGGCCCGGGCGGACATCAACTATCTGTGGTCCGTCGCCGAGGAAGCGGCCGCCGAGCACGGGCAGACGGTGCAGCGTGATGAGTGGCGACTGGTGTTGCCCGTGCACCTGGCCGAAAGCCGCGATGAGGCGATCAACGACCTGCGTATGGGCGCGGGGCGCTTCAATCGGGAATATCTCGGCGAGACCCTCGGACGGCCCATGGAATTCGACGGCCCGATCGAGAAAGTCCTCGAGCATCTGGTGGAAATGGGGGAGTGGATTGTCGGCACGCCTGATGACTGTATTGAGACTATCAAGCGCCTGGACGAACGGAGCGGGGGCTTTGGCGGCTTCCTGGTGGGGTTCACCCAGGACCTCGCCCCCAGAGACAAAGTGCTGCGCAGCTATGAGCTCATGGCGCGCTATGTGATGCCCCATTTCCAGGGCTCCCTGGCCGGCTTGCACGTGTCCAACCAGTGGGCCAGGACGCGCGCCGATACGACGCGCGAGTCAATGACCCAGGCTGTCGACAGGGCCAGGCAGGCGTACCACGAACACCGAAGTGGCGCGTAAGCTAGTACTGCGTACCGCAAATACCGCGCCAGTTTGGCGCGGGGGAATGCGTTGTTTTTCCACGCGCTTCGGCGGAAAGAACTGGCTACATATTCCCGCCGAGCTGTACTAGTACTCTGTCAGGTTGTTTCTGTCTGGCCCCTTCTGTCCCCCTCTCCCTGCGACGGCGTCGGCAGAGGGGGAGCGCAGCGAGTAGCTTAACGGGCGCCCGTTCCCCGCGACGGCGTCGGCGGAGGGGGCACAGGTTAACGTGCCCCCGTTCCCCGCGACGGCGTCGGCGGAGGGCGCCCAGCTTAACGGGCGCCCTTCCCCCTGGGAGAGGGTTAGGGTGAGGGGCCCCCGGACATGGCGCTTCTGCTCACGGCCACTCACCCCCCGCCCTCTCCCGGTGGGAGAGGGAGCCAAGACCGTCGCCGATAGAACCGACAAATCTATGTTGACGTTGCACTAGATGCCCAGTAGCTTCTCCAGGTTCTTCCAGAGGATTGCCTCTTTCTCTTCCTGGGTCAGACTCTCCAAACCTAATACCCAGGAAACTGGCCAGTCGATTGCCATATCGGCGGGCCAGTCGGTGCCGAAGACCACCCGGTCGACGCCCACGGTGTCGATCAAATAGCGCAAGGCTGCCTCGCTGTGGGTGAGGCAGTCGTAGTAGAATTTTTTGAGATAGGCGCTCGGTGGCTGCTGGATGTTGACGCGGGCCTCGGAGCGCACCTGCCAGCCGCGGTCCATGCGACCAATACCGTAGCAGGTATAGCCACCGCCGTGCGCCAGACAGATCTTCAAGTCGGGGCACTTATCCATGACACCGCCAAACACGAAGGAGGCAAAAGTCACCGCCCGGTCCACGAGGTTGCCAATAGTGTTGGCTAAGTGGTAGCGGTTGAGACGCGGGGTCACCAGCGTATCACCCCCCTGCTGGTGGATGAACATGAGGGCTCCCATCTGCTCGGCCGCTTTCCACAGCGGCAAGAACTCCGGCTCGTCGTAGGTCCGACCGTTCGCGGTATCGTTGATCATGGCTCCCACCAGACCCAACTGGTTGACCGCCCGATCCAGCTCGGCGATGGCCGTGGTGGGATCTTGCATGGGAATCTGCGCCAGCCCCTTGAAGCGGTCGGGGTAGTCGATGGTCATCTGATGCACTTCGTCATTGCACTCGCGATGCATGGCCACGACCGTCGTGGCATCCTCATCGTAGTAATAAAATGCCGCTCCCGTCGAGACGACATGCACATCCACACCGAGCGAGTTCATGTCTGCCAGGCGCTGTTCCGGGGTCCAGACCGCCCGGGGCGCAATACGCATCGTCCCCGGCTGAATGCCGTGCCACGCTTGCCCGGCCTGCATGGCGCGGATGAAACACTGCGGCGTCAAATGAGCGTGAATATCAATGCTGCGCACGTCTACCTCCGCCAGTTTTCCTATGGGTTGTCTCTCCAAAGCTACCGCAAACGGGTGCGCTGGGCCCAGCGCACCCGACCTAGGGCGGTTCACATCATTCCCCGCAGGTTTTTGTTAAAGAAATCCAGCGTACGCTGCCAGGCCAACTTGGCAGCGGCCTCGTCATAACGGGGTGTGGTGTCGTTATGGAAGCCGTGGTTGGTGCCCTCATATATATATGCGGTATAGTGCTTATTATGTTCCTTCAGGGCTTTCTCGTAATCCGGCCAGCCCGCATTGATACGCTCATCGAGGGCCGCGTAGTGGATTAAGAGTGGGGCCTGGATCTTCGCGGTATCTGCGGCCGAAGGCTGTGAGCCATAGAAGGGCACGGCCGCGGCCAGGTCTGCTCCCATGCGGACTGCCAGAGTATTGGCGATGCCGCCGCCAAAACAGAAACCGACGACACCGATCTTGCCGGTGCAATCGGCACGGGCTTTCAGCCACCGGGCCGCGGCCTCGAAATCGTTAGTCATTTTTTCGCGATCGACCTTCGGAAACAATTCCCTGGCTTTATCTTCATCGTTCGGGTAGCCACCAACGGACGTGAGCCCATCTGGTGCGAAGGCAATGAAATTCTGGGTGGCGAGCCGCCTGGCGACATCCTCGATGTAAGGATTCAAACCGCGGTTCTCGTGCACGACCAGCACCCCAGGCAACTTGCCACTAGCATTGGCAGGATGCACCAGGTAGCCGCGGATGTTGCCATTACCCTGAGGCGAGGAAACGGTGGCGGATTCCGCCTTGATCCGGCTATCGTCTTTCGCGACCTGCTGTGCCCAGGCGAAATTCGGGCGCAGACTCTCGAAGAGCACGGTGGCAGTCAAACCGCCGATGGCAAACCTGTTCGCACCCTCCAGGAATTGACGGCGGTTGATATCACCGTGCACGTACTGGTCAAACATGTTCAGCAACTCTTGCGGAAAATCGGTCGCTTTCTTGCGTTCCATTACTCTACCTCCTTCGAGACAAGGATGCTCCATATGACGCGACGTCCAGCAGCAAGCGCCTGCCCCTACCCCTCCTGCGCTGGCGCATTATAGTCCTTCACGCCTGGTGACCCAACCCTATTCTCTACTGCGACTGCTGTGGCAAGCCATGGGCTTTCCTCCCCCAACCCATGCGCGCGGGCGCCTCAGAGACGTATTCACCCTCGCCTCCCGGGCCTTCGACTGCCTTCTCCCGTCTCAGGGGGAGGGAAAAGACTGACCAACGCGGGTCCCGAAAACTGCATGACCCCGCGCACCGGTAAGGACGGCATCGCGGGTGAAGTTTGGCATGATAGCAATGGACCTCGAATACGTTGGCGCTCCTGCCGGGAGATAGGCTTGGCCGTGCTTGCCGTGACCTCCCCAATGGGAACCTCGACGGGTCGCTATAACGCCTTGGCCAAGATGTTTGATAACCTTGTGGCGGTCCATACAGCTTCGGCCAGTGTGACGGATGTGGTGGCCCGCACGGCGCCCACGGCGCCGACGAATCTCAAAGCCACCGTCAGAGGCAACAAAGTGCCACTGAGCTGGGGCCGGCAAGTGATAATGCGGGGGTGAGCAGCTATGCCGTCTGGCGTAACAATGCGCAAATCGGGAGTACCACAGGGACTGGTTATACGGATGGGAGCACTACGAGCGGCGTGATATACACGTAGTATGTCGTGGCGCAGGATAAAGCCGGCAATGTTGCAGCGGCGAGTAATTCTGTCGCTGTGAAACGGTGAGGAAGGTGTCAGCAGCAGTCTCTAGCAGCAAATGAGAAGAATGCACCCCGTCCAGGCTTCCCCGGATGGGGTGTTTGTTCTATGCTACAGAATCCTCTGCCCCGGCTTTGCATATGTGCGGCCGGGGGGCACGGATCGGAGCAGGATTACTGACGGCACCTCAGATACTGGTCTCAGCATCCTGATGGGCCTGTCGGCACGACCATCCATAGCCAAGGAGACCCAGGGTGCCAGTCACCAGCATGATCCAGGTGCTGGGCTCTGGGACAACATGGGGAGGCGGTGTACAATCTGTGCAGGGAGGCGGTGTACAATCATGTATACATGAGCCTGTAAAGTTTGGTTCAGTGGTAGAAGTACCATACTGGAATACTACAGTAGACCCCAACTCACTGAGAGAGAAAGGCGTATTAGCGGTCAGGGTGTACGCGACAGAGTTCTTGATCAGGGGACCATGCCCGGTGA
>Ga0075428_100006225_pt1 | contig 13273 bp, 14 predicted proteins | sample RhiMetdeltSRZDD2_FD_75291 | JGI IMG/M metagenome (GOLD analysis project Ga0075428, IMG submission 75291) | Populus rhizosphere microbial communities from Tennessee, USA - Rhizosphere MetaG P. deltoides SRZDD2 | ecosystem: Host-associated > Plants > Roots > Rhizosphere > Soil | place: USA...
GCGATCGCACCGTCGTTCGCGCCGGCGCGGACAACGTGATGGCGGACGGCGAGAGCACGCGGCTCGACCGCGCGCAGATCAAGCGCTCCTTCGAGCGCGCCGCGCGGCGTTACGACGAGGTCGCCGTGCTCCAGGCGCGCGTGCGGGAGCGACTCGTCGCGCGTCTCGATCTCGTGAAGCTGGAGCCGGCGCTCGTCCTCGACCTCGGTTGTGGCACGGCGCACGCCGCCGAGGCGCTGGCGCGCCGCTATCCGCGCGCGCGCGTGCTCGCGCTCGACCTGGCCGAGTCGATGCTGCGCACGGCGCGGCGACGGCATCGCTTCCGGCGTCCTGTCAGCTTCGCCTGCGGCGACCTGTCGAGGCTTCCGCTGCCCGCGGCGTGCGTGGACCTCGTCTACTGCAACCTCGCGCTGCAATGGTGCGACGACCTCGACGCCGCGCTCGCCGAGCTGCTGCGCGCGTTGAAGCCGCGCGGCCTCCTCAGCTTCACGACCTTCGGCCCCGACACGCTGAAGGAGCTGCGCGCCGCCTGGGCCGAAGCGGACGCCGGCGTGCACGTGCACGACTTCCTCGACATGCACGACATCGGCGACGCGCTCGTGCGCGCGGGGTTCGCCGAGCCCGTCCTCGACGTCGAGATGTACACGCTCACCTACGCGGACAGCCGCGTGCTGCTGCGCGACCTGAAGGCGCTCGGCGCCCGCAATGCGAGCGTCGACCGCACGCGGGGGCTCACGGGACGGCGCCGCTTCGCGGACTTCGAGGCGGCGTACGAGCGCTTCCGCCGCGATGGCCTCCTGCCGGCGACCTACGAGGTCGTGTACGCGCAGGCGTGGGGCCCCGTCGCCACACCGGCGCGCGACGGCCTGACGCGCATCCCCATCGAGCGGATCGGGCGGCGATGAGCGACGCGGCGGCCGGCGTCGGCGTACGCGGCGTCGTCGTCACCGGTACCGACACGGGCGTCGGAAAGACCCTCGTCGCCGCGGGTTTGCTGCACGGGCTCGCCCGCCGCGGGCTCCGCGTGGCCGGGATGAAGCCGGTCGCGACCGGCTGCGAGCGCACGGCCGCGGGGCTGCGCAACGACGACGCGCTGTGCCTTAGGCGGCACGCGAGCGTCGACGCGGGCTACGAGGAGATCAACCCCTATGCCTTCGAGCCGGCGATCGCGCCCCATGTCGCGGCGGCCGAGGCCGGCGTGCGGATCGATCTCGCGCGCATCGCAGCATGCTGCGCGCGGCTCTCGCGCAGCGCTGACCGCGTCGTCGTCGAGGGCGTGGGCGGTTGGCGCGTGCCCCTCAACGAGCGCGAGGACGTCGGCGATCTGGCGCGCCTGCTCGGACTTCCGGTCCTGCTCGTCGTCGGCGTGCGTCTCGGCTGCCTCAATCACGCGCGTCTGAGCGCGGACGCGATCGCAGCCGCAGGCGTGCCGTGGGCGGGCTGGGTCGCGAGCTGCATCGATCCGCAGATGTCCCGGATGCGTGAGAACCTCGCCGCGCTCGAGGCGCTGCTTCCCGCGCCGTGTCTCGGCACGATTCCGTTCCTCGCGGACGCGAGTGTCGAGAGCGCCGCCACAAGGCTGGAACGAGCACTGCTGCTGCTTGCCTAAGTCTCTGGTGCAAGGCTCAAAAGGGATGCATTTGTTCCATTGCACGTCGCTGGGGCTTCCGATAGCATGTGCGCGGCTTGCGAGGCACGGGGTGATTCCGGCGTGAGCGCCGATGCGAGCGAGCTGCACGTCATCGAGGTGCGTTGTAATGCCTCGCTGACGCGCGGTCAGGCGCTGGCCTTCTTCGCCGTCACGCTCGTTGCTTCGCTCGTCATTGCGCTCTTCTGGACCTTCAAGGGATTCTGGCCGGTGCTGCCCTTTGCGGGTCTGGAGTTGTTCGTGCTCGGCGTCGCACTTGGCTGGAGCATGCGCCGCGGCAGCTATCGTGAGCTGATCACGATCTCGCCGGAGGAAGTGACGATCGAGCGCGGCATGACGCAGGCACGCGAACGCGAGCGCATGCCCAGGACGTGGGCACGGGTGGAGCTCGTGCAGGCGACGCATCCGTGGTACCCGAGCAGGCTGTATCTCAGCTCGCACGGGCGGCGCCACGAGATCGGCGCCGTGCTCGTCGAGAGCGAGCGCCGCGGGCTGGAGCGGCGGCTGCGCGAGCTGCTTGAGGCGGCATAGACGCGGGCAGGCCTGCGCTGCGCAGGCTCGCGCACGCGCGAGCAGGTTCGATGAACGAAGGGGGAGCCCGTCGATGTTCAAGTCGCTGACTCAGCGTCTGCTCGCAGCGCTCGCGCTATGCCTCGTAGCTGCGCCTGCGCTCGCCGAATGGGGACTCAACCTCCCCGTCGGCGTCACGCCGCTCAGCAAGGAGATCTACGGGCTCCACCAGCTGATCTTCATCGTCTGCTGCGTCATCGCCGTGCTCGTGTTCGGCGCGATGATCTATTCCATCGCGACCTTCCGGAAGTCGAAGGGCGCGGTCGCCGAACACTTCCATCACAGCACGAAGCTCGAGATCCTGTGGACGGTCATCCCGATCGCGATCCTCGTTGCCATGGCGATCCCCGCTGCGAAGACGCTCGTGAAGATCGAGGACTCGCGCGCGCCCGACGTCACGATCAAGGTCACCGCCTACCAGTGGAAGTGGCGCTACGACTATCAGGACGCCGGCGTCGGTTTCTTCAGCAGCCTCGCCGCCGACAGCGTGCGGGCGCGTCAGCTCAACTCCGGGATCGACCCCTTCAGCGTGGATCACTACCTGCGCAACGTCGACAAGCCGGTCGTCGTTCCGGTCGGCAAGAAGGTGCGACTGCTGCTGACGGCGAACGACGTCATCCACGCGTGGTGGGTGCCGGAGATCGGCATGAAGCGCGACGCCATTCCGGGCTACATCAACGAGCTGTGGTTCCAGATCGAGGAGCCCGGCACTTACCGCGGCCAGTGCGCCGAGCTGTGCGGGCGCGACCACGGCTTCATGCCGATCGTCGTGATCGCGAAGCCGGAGGCGGAGTACGAGTCGTGGGTGGGCGAGCAGCGCGCAGCTGCCGGTCTGCCGCCGCTGCCCGAGCACTCGCTCGCGGCCGCCGGCGCCAAGTAGTTTTCAGGAGAGCCAACGGATGAGCACGCACGGCGCGGTTCACGAGCACGAGCATCACGACCACCACGGCCCGGCGCACGGCATCACGCGCTGGCTGTTCACGACCAACCACAAGGACATCGGCACGCTGTATCTCTTCTTCTCGCTGCTGATGTTTTTCATCGGCGGCAGCTTCGCGATGGGAATCCGCGCGGAACTGATGGAGCCCGGGCTCCAGTTCGTGGACCCGATGCGTTTCAACCAGCTCACGACGGTGCACGCGCTGATCATGATCTTCGGCGCGATCATGCCCGCCTTCGTCGGGCTCGCGAACTGGCAGATCCCGCTCATGGTCGGCGCGCCCGACATGGCGCTCCCGCGCATGAACAACTGGAGCTTCTGGATCCTGCCCTTCGCCTTCTCGCTCCTGCTGCTCACCTTCGCGATGCCGGGCGGCGCGCCGGCCGGCGGCTGGACGATCTACCCGCCGCTCGTGCTGCAGACCGGCGACGGCTTCCCGTTCCTGATCTTCGCCATCCACCTCATGGGCATGTCGTCGATCCTGGGCGCGATCAACATCATCGTCACCATCATGAACATGCGCGCGCCCGGCATGACGCTGCTCAAGATGCCGATGTTCGTGTGGACGTGGCTGATCACCGCCTACCTGCTCATCCTCGCGATGCCCGTGCTCGCGGGCGCCGTGACGATGCTGCTCACGGACCAGTATTTCGGCACGCGCTTCTTCAACGCGGCCGGCGGCGGCGACCCGGTGATGTTCCAGCACATCTTCTGGTTCTTCGGGCACCCCGAGGTCTACATCATGATCCTGCCGGCGTTCGGCATCATCTCGGAGATCATCCCGACCTTCTCGCGCAAGCCGCTCTTCGGCTACGAGTCGATGGTGTACGCGACGGCGAGCATCGCGTTCCTCTCCTTCGTCGTGTGGGCGCACCACATGTTCACCGTCGGCATGCCGCTCTCGGGCGAGCTCTTCTTCATGATGACGACGATGATGATCGCGGTGCCCACGGGCGTGAAGGTGTTCAACTGGATCGCGACGATGTGGCGCGGCTCGCTCACCTTCGAGACGCCGATGCTGTTCGCGCTGGCGTTCCTGTTCCTGTTCACGATCGGCGGCTTCTCGGGTCTCATGCTCGGCATCGTGCCCGCGGACTTCCAGTATCACGACACCTACTTCGTGGTCGCCCACTTCCACTACGTGCTCGTGACAGGCGCGGCCTTCGCCATCATGGGCGCCGTGTACTACTGGCTGCCGAAGTGGACGGGCCACATGTACAACGAGAAGCTCGGCAAGTGGCACTTCTGGCTGTCGACGATCTTCGTGAACGTTCTCTTCTTCCCGCAGCACTTCCTCGGGCTCGCGGGCATGCCGCGTCGCATCCCCGACTACGCGCCGCAGTTCGCCGACTTCAACATGGTGTCGAGCATCGGCGGCTTCGGCTTCGGGCTGTCGCAGCTGCTCTTCCTCGCCATCATCATCGGCTGTATCCGCGGCGGCGCGAAGGCGACCGACCGCGTGTGGGAGGGCGCGCACGGGCTCGAGTGGACGCTGCCCTCGCCGCCGCCCTATCACAGCTTCGAGACGGCGCCCGAGGTGAAATGAGCGTGCCCGGACAACCCGAGGCAGTGCGTCCCGCCATGCGCAACGCGATCCTGCTCGGCATCGTCGCCGCGGCGGTGTACCTCGGCTTCATCCTGCTCGTGTACTGGCGGGGAGGCTGAGCCGTGAAGCCCGACCGCTGGCTCGCGGGCAAGCTCGCCGCGCTGGCGATCGGCATGTTCGCGTTCGGCTTCGCGCTCGCGCCGTTGTACACAGTCATGTGCCGTCTGCTCGGCGTCGACGCCGGGCGCGGCCAGACCACGGCGGCGATCGTGCAGGTGGATCCCGACCCGTCGCGGCTCGTCACCGTCGAGTTCGTCACGGCCGCGACGGAGGGCGCACCCTGGGTCTTCGAACCGCAGGTGACGAGCATGCAGGTGCATCCCGGCGAGCTCGCGACTGCCACGTTTCATGCCGCGAACCGCACCCAGCGCGAGTTCGTCGCGCAGGCCGTGCCGAGCATCTCGCCGGGATCCGTCGCACGCTACTTCAGGAAGACCGAGTGTTTCTGCTTCACGCCGCAGCGCTTCGGACCCGGCGAGGGACGGGACATGCCCGTGCGCTTCGTCGTCGATCGCGCGCTGCCGGCCTACGTGGAGAGGCTGACGCTCGCCTACACCTTCTTCGACGTTACCGAGACTGCCGGCACCGGAACTCAACGAGTCGCGGGCCGGTGAACCTGAGAGCAAAGGGTTGATGCAAATGGCGCACACGGCAGACAAGTACTACATCCCGCACGGCAGCCGCTGGCCCATCCTGGGCTCGATCGGCCTGTTCATCCTGATGTTCGGCTTCGCGAGCCTGCTGAACGGCGGCGGGTTCGGGGAGATCGTCATGGGCGCGGGCGCCGCCGTCGTCATCTTCATGGTGTTCGGCTGGTTCAGCACCGTGATCAGTGAGAATCAGGCGGGCATCTACAACCTGCAGGTCGACCGCTCCTTCCGCATGGGAATGGCGTGGTTCATCGCGTCCGAGGTGATGTTCTTCGCCGCCTTCTTCGGTGCGCTGTTCTACGCACGCGAGCTGGCGGTGCCGTGGCTGAGCGGCGGCGGCGCGGAGTACTACACGAACCGCCTGCTGTGGTCAGGCTACGAGGGCGGCTGGCCGACGAACGGCCCCAGCGACGTCGGCGGGCACTTCGAGTCGATGAAGGCGATCGGCATTCCCGCGCTGAACACGGCCATCCTGCTGTCGAGCGGCGTGACGGTGACGATCGCGCATCACGCGCTCAAGGCCGGCAACCGTGCCCTGCTGATCGTCATGCTTGCGGCGACCTTCCTCCTGGGCTTCACCTTCCTCGGCTTCCAGGCCTACGAGTATCACCACGCCTACGCCGAGCTGAACCTCACGCTCGGCAGCGGCGTGTACGGCTCAACCTTCTTCATGCTGACGGGTTTTCACGGGCTGCACGTGACCCTCGGCGCGATCATGCTCTTCGTCATCTGGCTGCGCTGCGTGCGCGGGCACTTCACGCCCGAGCGTCACTTCGCCTTCGAGGGCGTCGCGTGGTACTGGCACTTCGTGGACGTCGTCTGGCTGGGACTCTTCATCTTCGTGTACTGGCTCTGACGGCGCGCGCGCTGCAATCGCGAGCGGGGCGCGGCCCTCACGGTCCCGGCGGCAGCGCCGGATGCGGCTGGATCCAGCCGAGCCAGTAGAATACGAACAGCAGCAGGAAGAGGAACACCGAGAGCCCGATGCGCACGGTGAGCGCGCGCACGGTTCGCGTTCCGCTGCCGCGATCCCGCACGAGGTAGAACATCGCCGAGCCCAGGCTCGCGATGATTGCGATCAGCAGCGCGATGACGAGGATGCGCGCGGGCATGGCCGATCCCTCCTTCCCCACGCAGTATAACGGCCGGCCGCCGCCGGCCGCCGACGGCCGGCGCAGTCGAGTCCTGCCGACGCTCGCGGTGATCCTCGTGACGCCGCTCTTCATCGGGCTCGGCCTCTGGCAGCTCGATCGCGCGCGGCAGAAGCGCGAGCTGATCACCGCCTTCGAGCAGGGCGGCGGGGCCGCTGTGAGCCTCGAAGAGGCGCTCGCGGGCGGCCTCGACGCGGCGCTCTACCGTCACGTGCGGCTGGAAGGCCGCTACCTCCCGGACCGGCAGTTCCTTCTCGACGGTCAGATCATCTCGGAAGGCGAAATCGGTTACGACGTCCTCACCCCGCTCGTGCTTCCGGGTGATCGGGGGATCGTGCTCGTCGATCGAGGCTTCATTCGGCAGGACGCATCGCGCAAGCCGGTTACGGACGTCGCGGTCGCGGACACGGATCGGGCTGTACAGGGGCGCATCGGGCGGTTGCCGCGCGCGCTCAGGCTCGGTCCTGCGAGCGAGAGCGCGTCGCAGGACTGGCCGCGCGTGATGCTGTACCCGGAGCGCGCCGAGCTCGAAGCGGCGCTCGGCCGGCCGCTGCTCGAGCCGATCGTGCTGCTCGACGCGGACGAGCCCGACGGCTACGTGCGCAAGTGGCGCGTGACGGAGATGTCGCCGGAGCGCCACGTCGCGTACGCGCTGCAATGGTTTGCCTTCGCCGCGACGCTCGTCGTCATCTACGTCTCGCTGATGCTGCGGAGCCGCAGCGCGCGCCACTGAGCGGGCGATGGCCACGCATGGACCAGGGAACCGGATTGCCTCAAGTCGATTGTGCGCTGCGTTGCAGTTGACAAATCTTTTCCGCGCGCGTGAACCAGTTCCGTGGTGACCCGTCGGAGAAGCGAAATATAATCGCGCCCGCACAGCGAACCAGGAGGCCAGCCCACCGGCGGCATCCGGCACGCACTCCCGGACGAGAAGGATTGAGGGAGATGTTGACGGGTTCGCGTGCCAGGCAAGCCGGCGCGAGGGAAGACGCCGGATCGTTTCCGAATGTCCCGTGACAGTCGAACGCACGATTCGACGCTTAGGGACGAGAACGAGAACGCAGTTGTCTCCGGCATCGTGGCGGCCCCGTTGTGGCCGGCGCGTGCCGTGCAATTGCTGTGACTGAGCGGCAGCCCTGCGCAACACCGAGCAGGCGCCGCGAGCGACAGAGCAAGGCGAGGGAGTATGGGTGCTGTTTGCGCAACGCGGGTATGCCCGCAGGGATCTCTTCGTGCCGCGCGCACGCTTTCCGCGGTCGTCGCGCTGACCTCGGCGCTTCTCGCGACCCCCTCCCTTGATCTTCACGCCGCGACGACGCTACCGATCGAAGGCGGTCCTGGCCTGGGCTTCCAGGTGCCCTGGCATCACATCGGTCCCGAGCAGCTGCTCATCCTCGTCAACATCGACGACTGGCAGTCCGTGCAGGTCGCCGACGAGTACATGGCGCGGTACGCGATTCCGGCCGCGAATCGGCTCGACCTGACCCTCAATGAAAGCGCGGTCATGAAGAGTGACGTCTACGAGCCGCTGTACGATGAGATTAGCGATTTCCTCCGGAACCGGCCTGATCTCGAAGCAATCGCGATCACGTGGACCGAGCCGTGGAAAGTCTCGCCGCCGGAGAACAACGCCGGCATGTCGATCACGAGCGCCGTCACGTTCGGCTTTCACCCGGAGTACTACAACAGCGGCGACGGCACCTGCGCGATGACTGAGGTCAGTCCGCTGTACGGACAGGATCTCTCGTCTCCCTTCGCGGACTTCGGTCTGCGTCCGGCGGTGATGATCGCAGGCAAGAACGCGCAGAATGCGATCGACGTGATCGACCGCGGAATAGCCGCGAAGAGCAGCTTTCCGCTCGCCACCGGCTACCTGATGCGGACGACGGATGTCTTCCGCAGCATCCGCTACGGCCAGATGGAGGATGCCGTTGCCTTCTGGGGCCATCCCTTCGGGCTGCAGCTCGACTACCGCGACAACTCCGAGGGCCACCCCCAGGACAATTACGTCAGGGACGCGGACGACGTGCTGTACTACTTCACGGGCCTGGCCAAGGTGGACTACCTCGACACGCTGCGATTCCTGCCCGGCGCCGTCGCGGATCATCTCACCTCGAGCGGCGGCGCCCTCACCACCACTTCGCAGATGTCCATCCTGCGCTGGCTCGAGGCGGGTGCCACCGGCAGCTACGGAACTGTCACGGAACCCTGCAGCACGACGGACAAGTTCGCCAACGTCGACATGCTCATGCAGCGGTACTTCTCCGGCGCCACGCTGCTCGACGCTTACTGGCAGTCGGTGAGAATGCCCGGTGAAGGGATATTCGTGGGCGATCCGCTCGCGCAGCCATGGGCGCCGAAGGCGCGCGTCAACGCGTCCGGCCAGGTCGAGCTGATCACGACGGGCATGCTCGACTACCACATCTACAAGGTGACGGGCGTCAACGATGGCGTCAGCACCGTGCTGTTGAACGGCGTGAACGTGCACGCCCCGCAACTGCGCGTCCTCACCGTGCCGGCGGGCTTCAAGACGTACAAGCTCATCGACACCGGCAAGACGTGGGTGGACCATGGCGCGCCGCTCTTGACAGACGATTCCATCACCTCGCTGCGCATGCCGGACGGCGCATCGCGCTTCCAGGTCCGCGCGAGCGATCCCCAGAACAACGACGTGTACTACAGCTTCCAGCTCGCGAGCGGCGAGCTGCTGGAGCAATCAGAGGACTTCTCGGCGGAGCTCCTCCCGGACGGTACGCGTTCGCTCGTGGAGATCGTCTCGCGGTCGTCGACGCCGACTGATCTCACGATCATGGCCTTCGACAAATGGGGCAGCGAGTCGCAGATCACGGCGCGGATCACGAAGGGGTCCTTCGACATCCTGCCCTAGTCCGCCAGGTGATCCGGACGCGGTGCAGTGACGCTGCACGCTCGCGCCTCGTTGCGGTAGCATGCGTGCCGTCCGATCGCGGCGAATGATGCAAGGTCTTCCATGCGCCATGATGACGAGGTGGAGCGCGACGCGCGTGCGCGCGGGAGGCGGCGGCTGCTCATAGTCGCGGCCGTGTTCCTCGGTCCCTTCGCCGTCGCTACGCTGCTCTACGTCTCCGGCTGGCAGCCTGGCGCGCAGGTGAATCGCGGCACGCTGCTCGCGCCGCCTGTTCCGTTGCCGCCGTTTCAGGCGAGCGTGCTCGGGGTCCGCGCACCTTCGGCCGCCACTGGCACCTGGAGCGTCGTCGTCGTGAGCCGCGACGGTTGTTCGAGCGCGTGCGTGCGCGCGCTCGATGACACGCGCCGTGTCCTCGATTTGCTTGGCCACGATCGTGATCGCGTACAGCGCGTGCTGGTGGGGACGAATGGTGTCGACGCGGCGGCGATCGCGAGCCACGCGGACCTGATCGGCCTCGACGCGAGCGCCGCGTCGAACGGCGAGATCCTCGCAACCTTCTCCAACAGCGACGACGGCGCCGTCTACGTCGCCGATCCGCGCCGCATGCTCATCCTGCGCTACGCGCCGGGCCAGGACGCGAAGGATCTGCTGGACGATCTCAAGCGCCTGCTCAAGTACTCGGGCTGAGGCGGCGTCCGCCAGCCTTCTCTGGGCGGCAGGCTGCCTCTGCGGTGCCGTGCTGCACGAAGCCCGCCATCCCGCCGCCTGCATCGAGCGCGCTGTGCGGCCCTGTCGCATTGCGGTACGATCCGCCACCCGATTCGATCAGCATGATCTTGAGAGAGCGCCGCTGCACTCCCGACGGCGCGGGTCGGACGTTGGAACAAAGAGGTACCGGTGTCCGGCACCGTATTCGAAAAGCTCAGCGCAGCGGCGACGGTGCTCGCCTTCTTCGTCGTCGTGCTCGGCGCGTACGTCCGGCTCACGCATGCGGGGCTCGGCTGTCCCGACTGGCCCGGATGCTACGGACGCCTCGTCGTGCCCGACGAGTCGCACGCCGCCACGCAATATCCCGACCGGCCGCTCGAGACCGGCAAGGCTTGGCGCGAGATGACGCACCGCTACGTCGCCGCGACGCTCGGCCTCGTGATTCTTGCCCTCGCAGTCATCGCCGTGATCCGCCGCCACGATCCCGCGCAGCCGGTGGCGATTCCGATACTGCTGGTGTTCCTGGTCGGTGCGCAGGCCTGGCTCGGACGTCTCACCGTGACGCTGCTGCTCCAGCCCCTCGTCGTCATGGGACATCTCCTCGGCGGCCTCGCGACGCTGTCGCTGCTCGCTTGGCTCGCGCTGGAATCGCGGCGGCGGGCGGCGCCCGCGATCGCGTCGCCCGATCCGCCCGCGTTGAAGCGCTTCGCCGCGCTCGCGCTCGCCGTGCTCGTCCTCCAGATTGCCCTCGGCGGGTGGACCAGCAGCCACTATGCAGCGATGGCCTGCCCGGATTTCCCGACCTGCCACGGACGCTGGTGGCCACCCGCCGATTTCCGCGAGGCCTTCGTCCCCTGGCGCGCGCAAGTCGCGGATTTCACGGGCGGCACGCTCGAGCATCCCGCGCGCGTCGCCATCCACCTGACGCATCGCATCGGCGCGCTCGTCACGACGATCGTGCTCGGTGCGACGGCGCTCGCCGTTATACTTCGCTCCAGGCAGTCCGCGCCGCATCGCGCGGCGGTCGCCGTCGCGCTGGCTCTCGTCGTTCAGATCACGCTCGGCATCGCCATGGTCCGGTTGGGCCTGCCGCTGTATGTGGCGGTCGCGCACAACGCCGTCGCCGCCCTGTTGCTGCTGAGTGTCGTGACGATGAATCACCTGCTCTGGCGTACCCGATGAAAGCGATCGCGACTCCGGGACCGCAGACCCGCTTCGCGAGCTACCTCGAGCTGTGCAAGCCGAAGGTCGTGAGTCTCATGGTCTTCACGGCCATCGTCGGCATGCTGCTCGCGTCGCCGGGTCTCGTGCCGTGGCAGCCGCTGCTCTTCGGGACGCTCGGCATCGCGCTAGCGGCGTGCAGCGCCGCGGCGATCAATCACGTCCTCGACCGGCGCATCGACGCGCAGATGCGTCGCACGCGGCGCCGGCCGCTGCCGACCGGCACGCTCAGCGAGACGCACGCGCTCACCTTCGCGGTGCTGCTCGGGATCAGCTCGATGGTGGTGCTCGTCGGGCTCGTGAACCTGCTCACGGCGCTGCTCACCTTCACGAGCCTCATCGGTTACGCGATCATCTACACCGTATTCCTCAAGCACGCCACACCGCAGAACATCGTCATCGGCGGCGCCGCCGGCGCCGCGCCGCCCGTGCTCGGGTGGACGGCCGTGACGGGCCACGTCGATGCCGAAGCGCTGCTTCTCTTCCTCATCATCTTCACGTGGACGCCGCCGCACTTCTGGGCGCTCGCGATCGCGCGCCGCGACGAGTACGCGAAGGTCGGCGTCCCCATGCTGCCGGTGACGCACGGCGAGCAGTTCACGCGCCTGCACATCCTGTACTACACGATCCTGCTCGTGCTCGTGACGCTGCTGCCTTACCTCACGGGCATGAGCGGTCCGCTCTATCTCGTGGCCGCGCTCGCTCTCGGCGGCGGCTTTCTGTACCACGCGGTCGCGCTGCTCCGCTCGTCCGCGCCCGAGCTGCCGATGCGCACCTTCGCCTGGTCGATCACCTATCTCACGGCGCTCTTCGCGGCCCTGCTCGCCGACCACTACGTGTTCTGACGGAGCTCGCTCGTGGGCAAGGTGCTGGTCGCGCTGATCGTGCTCATTGCCGCCGCCGTCGCGTACGAGTGGATGCGGACGGCCGATGCGCCCGCGATCCCGGTCGCGGAGACGACGACGCAGGCGCCGGATGCCACGCAGGCCGCGCCCCAATCTGTCCGCGGGGACTCGGGGAGGGCGCCGCCCGCGGCGGCGGCGAATCGCGCGGCGATTACTGCCGGCGGCAACGGCCCGATCGATCTCCAGATCAACTCGGAGGCAGACCTGCTCGCCGCGATGAACACCCTGGGCATCAGCGATCTCGACGAACGAATGACGCGCTGGGCGTTGAGCCGCGGCTATCCGGAGTTCGATCAATCGGGCAACTATCTCCTCGACCAGCCCTACCAGCAGTACGACGAGGACACGCTGCGCGGGCTCGCCGAAGCAGACGACATGTGGGCGCAGCAGATACTCGCGCAGAACATCGCCGGCGACCGGCCCGAGGAGGCGCTCGAGTGGTATCGCAAGGCGGCGGCGAATGGCTCGGTCTATGCCATGCAGCAGATGGCGCAACTGTACCACCGCATGTCGACGCAGCTCCGCGGCGATGGCATGACCGTGAAGACGGAGCAGGCCGCGGGAGACGCGGCCGCCTCGGAGACGTCGCCCGACGTGACCGCCTACGCCTGGCTCGTCGCGGCCGAGCGTTCCGGATGGGATGCGACGCGCGGCGCGTCGCTCATCCCGCTCATCGGGCGCAAGCTCTCGCCGGAGCAGGTGAGCGAGGCCTGTGCGATGGCGGACACCTTGCGCACCGAGCTGGGCTCCGATCGTTCGAGCCGCGGGCTCCAGCCCTTTGCCCGCAATCCGCCACCCATCGTCTACTCCGCGGAGGAGATGGGCGCGAGCACGCAGTGTCACGCCGACGAGAGCAAGGCCTTCGACCTCTCCGAATGTCGCGAGGCCGACGTGCACACCGGCAACACGACCACGCGCGTCTGGGTGTGCGCCCAGGGCTGATCACGTGGATATCACACCGATCACCGGTCCACTGAACGACGCACA
>Ga0075428_100006227_pt1 | contig 13272 bp, 13 predicted proteins | sample RhiMetdeltSRZDD2_FD_75291 | JGI IMG/M metagenome (GOLD analysis project Ga0075428, IMG submission 75291) | Populus rhizosphere microbial communities from Tennessee, USA - Rhizosphere MetaG P. deltoides SRZDD2 | ecosystem: Host-associated > Plants > Roots > Rhizosphere > Soil | place: USA...
TCCTATCCGGCCGCGCGACGGGCACGCGAGATCAGTGAGAAGATACGGAAGATTGCTGCCGATCCGTCCATCGCTCCCGATTCACTCCGCGCGGTTGAAGGCGCGGAGCACACCAATATTGTCACTGGCGACCGGACGGTCCTGACTGTGCTCAATAGCGATGCTGAACTTGAAGGTATTTCTCGCACAATTATGGCTGAAGTAGCCCGGGCGAAAATCGCCGAGGCCATGACGGCCTATCGGATCGACCGCAGCCCGCGCGTCTTGCTGATCAACACTGGGTACGCACTCGGCGCCACGCTTGTCCTCGTGCTGCTCTTGCTGGTCTTCCGTCGCCTCTTCCGCTGGCTGGATACCTTTGCCGAGCGGCGCTTTAAGTCGCGCATCGAGGGACTGGAAGCGCAGTCGTTTCAGTTGCTGCAGGCCAGACAATTGTTGACGGCATTACACACCTTCCTCAAAACGCTCTCTGTCTTGGCGGTGTTGGTGATCGTCTATGTCTATCTGAATTTTGTGCTCGGATTGTATCCCTGGAGCCGGCCACTGGCGCAATACCTGTTCGCGCTCCTTCTGCATCCCCTGTACACCATAGGCACAGCCGTGCTCAATGCCCTGCCGAATCTGGTGTTTCTCGCCATTCTGGTGATGATGGCGCGCTATGGGCTCAAGGTCGCGCGGTTCTTCTTTGCGGGCCTGGATCAAGGCACGATCACGCTGGCCAATTTTGACCGTGACTGGGCCTGGCCGACCTACAGGATCGTCCGCATGCTCATCCTCGCGTTTGCGCTGGTCGTGGCCTACCCCTATATTCCCGGTTCGGGTTCTGAGGCCTTCAAAGGGGTGTCGCTCTTTCTAGGTATCATTTTTTCGCTCGGCTCCTCGTCGGTGATCGCCAGCTTGATCGCGGGATACAGTATGACCTACCGGCGGGCGTTCAAGGTCGGCGATCGCATTCAGGTCAACGATCTCATCGGGGATGTGGTCGAGATGCGGCTGCTCGGCACGCACCTGCGCACCATCCAAAATGAAGAAATCGTCATGCCGAATTCCCTGCTCCTGAATAGCCATGTGATGAATTTCAGTACGCTCGCCCAGTCCCGCGGGCTGATTCTGCACACCACCGTCGGCATTGGCTATGAGACCCCGTGGCGGCAGGTCGAGGCGATGCTGCAGGTTGCCGCAGAACGCACCCCGGGGCTGCTCAAGGAACCGCCGCCGTTCGTGCTCCAGAAGTCCCTGGGTGACTTCGCCGTGAATTACGACCTCAACGTCTACTGTGACAACCCGCAGGCCATGTGGCAGCTCTACACCGCGCTGCACCAGAGCATCCTGGATGTCTTCAACGAATACGGCATACAGATCATGACCCCCGCTTACGTGCGCGACCCGGAACAACCCAAAGTGGTGCCAAAGGAGCAGTGGTTCATAGCGCCAGCGACAAACCCTGCACCCACTGACGGCGCGTCAGGCACATCGGACATGAGCCGGTGAAGGGATCGCAAAGCGGCGCAGGCGGTAGGCAAGACTAACGGTGGGCTTTCTGAAGCGCGAAATTTCCAGCGTAAAGCGCAGTGCTATGTGGATTTCGTCAAAGCGGAAAACCAGCTCCCCCCGAACACTGTGCGTGCCCCGCCATGGACAGCCGGGACCGCGAGGGCATGCCAGGGCAACATCTGGGACGAGACGGGAGGAGGCATGGAAGGATCTGAAATGGACGGGTGTGTGGCGTCGCCGTTTACTGTGCACGAGATAAACGGGATTCGTAACCGCTACGGTGGCGACCTGCGTACACGCCCGGCCGATCCAGAGTTCTACGCCCTGTTGCGCGACCTGCGTCGCATCCGGACCGCGGGCGGCATCGGTCTGCGTGTCCAGCGGACCGACCGTACCGAGGCGATCCTCATGACCTTCCGTCAGCATGTTGACCCAGCCATCACAGAAACAATACTCACCGTGCGGCAGCGCCTGGGCCTGGACCCCACGGCTCAGGAGATCCGAGTCGTGTACGGGTCTGTGGCTGCAAACAACAGGGAACTCGCCATCTTGAGTCGGTCGATCTTGGAGATCCTCATCGACCTCGCGTCCTTCATCAGCGTGCCCGAGACGCACGTGCGGGAGCGCCGGGTCGGGCCGACGCACGAGGACGAGAGAGGCGCCGAGGGACCGATCCGACCCTTGATCCGCATCGGCAGCGCGGCAGCGCGTCCCCTGACGCGTTTGCTGCTGTACGCTATCGCGGCTACCGGTTCGCCATCGCTGACCAGGATATGCCCTCCAAGCGGCTGTTCTCGTTCTTGATGTTCCTCTTCACACTCGTGGAGACCAGGGGCAAGGAAGGGGCCCCTGTCGTGACGATCCCGGCGCAGTGAGCCACAAGAAAGGGGAAGAACATGCTGCAGAAAATCATCACGCTGCTCCGCGCGATCACCCCCGCAGGCATCCGGGCGCTCGGGTTGCTCCTCACAACCATCCTCGTGGCGCAGGGCCAGCAACCCGCGCCGACGACTGCTCCGCCGGCCGCCGCGCCGCTGCTGGTGCAGGTCGAGGGCGGTATGGTGCGCGGCACCGCGGCGAACGACTTACTCATCTTCAAGGGCATCCCGTTCGCCCAGCCCCCGGTCGGGGCGCTGCGCTGGCGTGCGCCGCAGCTGGTGGTGCCGTGGCAGGGCGTTCTCGAGGCATCTGGATTCCGGTCCGATTGCATACAGCCCCTCTCGAAAGGCGCTTCCGAGGACTGTCTCTACGCCAACGTGTGGCGTCCGGCTTCTGCCGCGGACAAACCATTGCCAGTCATGGTCTGGATCTATGGCGGCGGTCTCGTCAGAGGGGGGGCGTCGCTCTATCCTGGAGACTTCCTCGCCCGTCAGGGCCTCGTTGTTGTCTCTTTCAACTATCGCCTCGGCCGGCTCGGGTTTTTCGCGCACCCCGCGCTAGCCACCGAGGAACCCGACGCACCGCGCGGCAACTACGGTTACATGGACCAGGTCGCGGCGCTGCAATGGGTCAAGCGCAATATCGCCGCGTTCGGCGGCGATCCTAACAACGTGACGATCGCTGGCGAATCCGCCGGTGGTGGCTCTGTCCTGGTCCTGTTGACATCCCCAATGGCGCGTGGCCTCTTCCATCGGGCCATCCTGCAGTCTCCCGGCATTCCGACGCCTCGCGCTGGGGCAGCGCCGATGCGCGATCTTGCTGCCGCCGAGTCGATCGCCGTCGAGTATGCGCGCGATGCGGGAATCGAGGGTAACGATCAGGCGGCGCTCGCAGCGCTGCGCGCACTCCCCGTGGAGACGCTGTCCAGCGGTACCGAAGGGTACGTCTCGGCCATTCTCGGCGGTCTTGAAATACCAGGTTTATCGCATTCGATTATCGACGGACGGCTGGTCGTCGAGACGCCCGAACGGGCCCTGCGGGCAGGCCGGCAAGCCATGGTGCCGTTGCTTGTGGGGGCGAACGACGCTGATCTGGCCGCCAGCCCGGCGCAGACTAAGGATGCCCTGTTCGCCCCCTTCGGCGTGTGGGCGTCGCAAGCGCGCACGCTCTACGATCCGCGGGGCGATGCCAGCCTCAAGGCGCTTATCCAGGCGATCATTGCCGACGGCGTCATGGTGGAACCTTCCCGCTATCTGGCGGAGGTGATGGCCAGGGCGGGCCAGCCGGCCTATTTCTACCGCTTCTCCTATGTGCCGGAACTCCAACGCAGTCAGGTACCGGGGGCGGCTCATGCAGCGGAAATAGTCTTTGTATTCGACGCCGTCGCCGCGATACTGAAGGACAAGGCGAGCGTGGACGATGTGACCATGGCAAAAACGACGAGCGGCTACTGGGTCGATTTCGTGAAGACTGGTGATCCGAACGGCGGCGGCCGTCCCGCATGGCCACGCTACGACCCGGCTAACGGCGACGTGCTGAACTTCACGAACACGGGCGTGACCGTTGGCGCCGATCCGCTGAAGGCGCGGCTGGATCTGTGGCAGTCAATGTGGGAGCAGGGTCGCAAGTGACACGGTGGTGTCTACGAGTCACTGTAGTGTTCGTCGGGGCCGGCCTGATTCTCTTCCCTATTGGCGGACGGAGGCACCATAGGCGTGGCACGCTCGTAAAGGGCAGTTGGAACAACAAAGGAGGCACATTGTGCAGAGCACACTTCGGGGACTTGTCTCATGGTTGGTCAAGGTAGCGGTACTGGGAAGCATGACGCTATTGGGTGTCAGCTCATGGCCTATCGTTTATGCCCAAACTGTGTCATCAGGGGGCTTTGATTTCGTGGTCATGGGCGATATGCCCTACAACACCAAAGAGATCAATCGGGATCAGCATTTCGAGCGCTTGATCGCTGCCATTAACAAGCTACAGCCGAAATTTTCCATCCATGTTGGCGATATCAAAAGTGGCAGTACGCTGTGCGACGATGCCACTTTTGAGAAGATCAAAACCTACTTTATGACCTTTCAACAACCCCTGGTGTATACCCCGGGCGATAATGAGTGGACCGACTGTCATCGCAAGAGCAACGGCCCCTTTGATCCCATCGAACGCTTAGCCAAAATCCGCAACATGTTTTTCCCCAAGGCAGTCAGCTGGGGCCAGCAGACGTTGGCGGTCACACGCCAGAGCGATGTCAGCGCCTTTACGCAAATGGTCGAGAATGCGCGCTGGACGACGCAGAACATCCTGTTTGTGACCGTCCATGTGGTTGGCAGTAATAACAACCTGCGCCAGAACCGAGAAGCAACTCACGAGTTTCTCGAACGTAACCAGGCAAACGTTGCCTGGATCAACGAGGCGTTTGCCGTCGCCAAAAGAGACGGTGCGCAGGGCATCGTCCTGGCCATGCAGGCCAATCCGGATTGGCGCGCCAGGCATGGGGATGGCAATGGCTTTCAAGACACCGTGGAGGCTCTGGCCAACAATGCGGCCGAGTTTGGCAAGCCCCTATTGATCGTGCACGGTGACACCCACACCTTTGGCATTGATCAACCGCTACGGCATCCCAAGGACAACAAAAAAATCCTGGACAACGTCGTGCGGCTGGAAGTCTTTGGCGACGAATATACTCATGCGGTGCGTGTGCTGGTGAACCCGCAGGATCCCATGCTGTTCGCTTTTCAGCCACTGTTCATCCCTGAAAACATGGAATTTTTGAAACGCTAAGTGCTGTGCACGGCCCATTGCCTCGCCAGGTGCTATGCGGAGAGTCGGGGGGCGCAGGTCGCCCCCTCGCGCTCAGCGGGTCCCGAGCGTGACGCCAGACGAGAGAGGAGGCTGGGCTGCATCGCCGACCAGGAACGCCCCGCGCATGCCCAGAGCGGCGTGGAACTTGCAAAAGAAGGGCACGGCTCCAGACGGCGGGAAGGTGATCTCGACTTCCACCTTCCCTTTTGGAGGAACGTCTTGATCAATGCCCTGTGCTGGGATGCTGAGATTGTGAAGCGTGCCGGACTCATTCTCGATTTCCAGGGTTAGTTTCTGTCCGGGCTCTCCCCGTAGGAACGTTGGTGCAAAATAGTAGTCATCGGCTTCTAGCTCCAGCTCGGTCTGGCCCTTCACCTCCTTGGTCCCATGGTCTGAGAACGCCAGGTTCTGCGGTGGGAACTGAGCAGCCTGTCCTCCACCTGTTTCGGCACGTGTGGGAGCAGGCAGGGGAGCAGATGCTGTAGCACCCGGACCGGGTTGCACCGCAATTTTGCGCGGGGCATTACCAACGGCAATAGTTGCCGCGACCGTGCGGCGGGCGAGATCTATGATCGAGACATCGTTGGAGCCCTCGTTCGTCACGTAAGCTGTGGCTCCATCAGAGCTGATGGCGATCCAGTGCGGAGTTTTGCCCACCTGCACTGTGCTGCTGACAGCATGGTGAGGCAGATCAAGCAGCTCTAGGGTGCCGGTCCCCTGGCTCACCACCAACCCAAAGGGGCCGGTAGGCGGTATCAGTGGCTGATGGGGCGAGGTACCCACGGAGATGGGTGCCATAACCCGCTTGCGCGCGATATCGAGCACTTGTAACGCATCCATCCCAGCCACTGTAACATAGAGCTGTGTACCATCTACACTGAGATCAATAGCACGGGGCGTTTTATCTAGCGGGATGGTACCAACCTGCGTCTGCTGCCCCAGGTCCACAATGACAATGGCCGTGGCACCCTGCTGCTGGGAGCCGACATAGGCAGTGCGCCCGTCCCGACTAATCACGCTGTTATGTGGTTGGGAGACAGACACGGAGCCGACGATGCGATCTGTGGTGGTATCAATGACACTTACCTGGTTTGCTCCCCAGCCCGAGACGACCACCTGGTGTCCGTCTGGCGATATTGCCAGCCCATGTGGCGTCGGGCCGACGTCGATGCTCTGCACTATCCGGTCGGTCGCAGTGTCAATGACACTCACTGTCGAGGCGCCATCGCTGCTGAGGTAGACCTTCCGCCCATCTGGCGTGACAACGAGGCCGTGCGGGCCAGGGGGGACGGGAATGATACTGAGCACGCGCTGCGTGCGGGTATCGAGCACCGCGACAGCGTTGTCTTTGAAAAGTCCAATATAGGCCTTCGGTGCGGTCGTCTGCGCCGCCGCTAGTGACAGGTGGGATAGTGCTGGCAGCAGCACGAGGAGAGAGAGCATGCCTGCCGTCAGGGCAGAGCGCCGTATGGTGTGGCGATGCGGCCACCGCCAGCTCCGCCGTCTCAGCTCTTGACCGATGTACTGTGGATTGTAGCTTCGTAATGTGCCAATCATCATTGACCTCTTTCTTGCTTGCAGGTATAGCGTACGCGATGCACCAGGAGATGTGGATCGCCTTCGCCTAGCCATACCGAGTTCAGCATGAAAATATTCCGGAGCAAGCGGCACATTGTGTCGTGGGAATAAAAGAGGGTGAGAGCCAGTCTTCTTCTAGATGGTCTACTCTCACAGACATCACGCACCAGGAATCGGGCATTCCGCCAGGCACGATCTGTGCCTGCGGAGCCCTTGTTGAGGATCTCCTCCAGCGTGCAAGAGCAACGGCGGCAAGCCCATTCCACGCTTGAACGGTTCGAACATACTGTCTTACTGCATCTCGACGCTGCGTACAATCTGGCACGCTGGTTGACGCGCAATGATCATGACGCGGAAGATGTGGTGCAGGAAGCCTACTTGCGCGCCTGGAAATTTTTCAGCGGCTTTCATGGGGGCGATAGCCGCCCATGGCTGCTCACGATCGTGCGCCGTACCTGTTATACCTGGCTGCAGCAAAATCGTGCGCACGAACTGGTGACGGCGTTTGACGAAGAGCACCACAGCCTCGAGAGTGCTGACTCGAACCCAGAAACCCTCCTACTGCAGCGTCTAAACGCTGAGGTGCTCAGACAAGCGCTGGATGCCTTGCCCGTGGAGTTTCGTGAAGTGGTTGTCTTGCGGGAAATGGAGGGACTTTCCTACAAAGACATCGCCGCTATCACCGATGTGCCACAGGGCACTGTCATGTCTCGCTTAGCCCGCGCCCGCAAACGGCTACAGCAATGGCTGGCAGCACATACGCAAGGAGATCGCCATTGAACTGTCAAGAGGCTCAAGACTTACTGCACGCCTATCTCGATGGGGAATTGGACGTCATCAAAGACGTGGCTATGACCCAACACTTGCAAGTGTGTCAGGCGTGCGCGCAGGCGTATAACGCACAGCACCAGCTGCGGTCTGCGCTTCATACCCATACGCTCACGTTTGCGCCGCCAGCGCACCTGCAGCAGCGCATTCGGTCAGCCGTACGCCAGGCCAGCGCAGCTGGCCTGCCTCCCCGTGCCTGGTCGTGGCGGTGGCTGGGTGTTGGAGTTGCCGCAGCGGCTGTCGGGCTGATTCTGTGGCGTCTTGTCCTTGTGGGGAGCGGCCTGACGACGGAGGATCTCTTGACCCAGGAGATCCTCTCTGGGCACGTGCGCTCCCTCATGGCCCAGCACCTGACAGACGTGACATCTTCTGACCAGCACACGGTGAAGCCATGGTTTGATGGCAAACTGGCCTTCTCGCCACCAGTCAAAGATCTGGCTGGCTCTGGGTTTCCCTTAGTGGGGGGGCGTCTGGATTACCTCGATAGGCAGCCAGTAGCGGCGCTTGTGTATCAGCGGCGCCAACACGTCATCAACGTGTTTAGCTGGCCATCGGCCCATGACACCGCCGCGAGGGCACAGAGGCTCACGCGCCAGGGCTATACTCTGATGCACTGGGTCAGCGGCGGTATGGTCTACTGGGCCGTTTCCAATCTCAATCCACATGAATTCCAGGAATTCGTCCATCTCATGCAATCGTAAGCCGCAATGCCCTCCTCCCCGTCAGAACATAGGCCAGCGGGTCAATGAGATGACCATGCTTCAGGGCGCTTGTCCGGACAGCGCCATCATGGTAGATTCAGGACAAAAGCTGCCTGTCGGCCTCTCCTGATTGACCTGGAGGTAGGAGCTGGGGGCTTGTAGGAGCATGGTATTGCTATTGATTGCCTGAGGAGGTGCGTATGACGCTGGCAGCGACCGCGACGTACTATACACCTGAAGACTTGCTCGCTCTGCCAGACTACGGGAGATTTGAGCTGATTGACGGCCAATTGGTGGAGCGCAAAATGGGTGCAAAATCTAGTTATGCGGCCACAAGGTTACTTCTACGCTTCGGGTCTTTTGTCGAGGGTAACAACCTGGGGCTCGTCTTTCAGGCTGACTGTGGCTACCAGATCTTTGCCCATGCGCCAAACCGAGTACGGTTTGCTGATGCATCATTCATACGTCGTGGGCAACTTCCTGCAGGCCAGGTGCCTTGGGACCCTCAGGCGCGAAGCGTTGGACTTCGTAATTCCCTTGACAGAAGATCACCTGCGACGGATGCTGCGCGAGTGGGTCGCGCATTACAATCAAGGTCGTCCACACATGTCCCTGGGTCCAGGTATTCCCCAGCCACCCGTGGTGCTACCGGTTCCGCTCCGTGGCCCCCGACATAGGCTGCCTGCGCCTTTTCGTGTGGTGACACGCCCCATTCTTGGGGGCTTGCATCATGAATACGGGCTGAAGCCGCAGGCAGCTTGAACCGGTCCACTCATGATGGACCTCGAGAGAGCTTTCGACGGCGCACAGGAGAGAACACCGTGCCAGCGAAGACGATGACCGCCGAGCGCTTATATGCCCTGGCTGAGCTCTACCAGCAGGGCCAAGTCAGTGAACTGATGGAGCGTACTCTGGAAAAGCTCCTGCGCCAGGAAGCTGAAGCGTGCCAGGCCCAGTTACGCCAATTACAGGCCGATCTCCACGAGTTTGAGCAGAAATATCATCGGTCTTCGACGGAGTTTTATCAGCAGTTTCAGGCCGGCGAAACGAGTGATGATATGGATTATGTGGAATGGGCCTCACTGATACAGATGGCAGACAATCTTGAAAAGCGGCTGCGTCTCCTGACCGGTGAGGCGGATGCATGACGATTGAGGCCTACCTGGAGGCGATCAAAGAACGCTTGGTCACCGATCCAATGGTCACCCGCTTCGACGTGATACGCGAGCGCTCAACGTTAATAGACGGATACCTTCGTGCGCGGCTCGAGCTGGTCGATGACAGCCAGCTGGAGTTTTCCGAATATATGCAACGCTCCCCGACGGGTGAGATCGCGGTGATCACCTACAGCTATCACTGGACCGCTGCCGCCAACCAGCTGATCACGCGTTGGGATAATACGCCGCATTTCCCTGATCTCCCTGGATTTCCTGACCACATGCATGATGGAGCGACAGGGGAAGTGAGGCCTGGGCAGCCGATGAGCATTTTTACCGCAGTGGAAATGGCCCCACGCCCGGTAGAGGCGGAATCTCTGCATACGGTAAGAGTCCCCATTCTTCTCCGCCATCGTGAGTCCGGCGTCGATCTCGTGCAGTGCCTCGCCCCACTCACCCAAAAACAGCAGACTTCTGGGCACGATGAACTGATGTCTGTGATACGCAAGGCTTAGATAGGGGTTCTCCTCGCCTCCCTCAAACAAGATCACCAGACTCTCAACCGCGCTCCGGTGCGCGTCACGGTATGCGGAGGAAGTACACTGGATGAAGCTGTAGTCGATCAGATGCAGCGCGAGGACGCGGCGGTCCCCGGCCCGGCGAATCTCTGCGAGTGCCTTCTGGCACTCTTCTGCATGCCGCGGATTCCACCCGCCGGCCTCTATGCGCCAGAAGAAGCAGCTCGCGCGCGTGCGGGCCCGCAAAAGCGGATCGCCCTGCGCGGCGCTGAGCCGGAGCGCCCGCTCCAGGACCTCCAGGGAGCGCTCGGCACTGATCCACGACAAGGGATAGGCCATGTCGATGAGTGCGCGCACCTCCACCGCGAGCAGGCCATAGTGCGCTGCCCGTGCCGCCAGCGCTTCATAGGTTTCCAGGGTACGCCTGTCAAAAGATACCAGATACATCGCCGCCAGCTTCTCAAGGATCTCGGTCTCAGCCACGCCGCGTTCTGCCTCAGGCAGATGGCTCACCAAGGCAAGCGCGTGCTGCAAAATGGCCACGGCTTCCTGATGCGCATACCGCCGCCCGGCGGTGTCCGCGACAAGCCGTAGATGCTTGACGGCGCGCGGCCAGTCGGCACCTGCCTCGAAGTGATGCGCCAACTCGGACGCCACACTGCTTGACTGCTCCGCATAGAGGGCCTCCAACCGCACGCCGATGCGCCGATGCAGCCGCGCCCGGCGTCCCGGCGCCAGTCGGCCATAGAATACCTCGCGGTACAGCGCATGCATAAATGCGTAACACGGGGAGACGCTCCCATCTGGGAACAGTTGCGTACCCGCTGCATGCACAATCTGCTGCCGGCGCACCAGCTGTGCGCACAGGTCTTCACACGCATCCTGATCGAGATCCGTGGCCACAGTGCTGACAGTGGTGGAGAACACCTCCCCGGCGACACTCGCGCCCTCCAGCACCCGCTGCTCTTCTGGGTTCAGGCGCGCGATCTGGGCTTCGATATCTGGCGCAGACTCTCCGGCATCCCGAGCGCAATTTCCTCTGGAGGGACCCGGAGGTCCCAGCGGCCGTACTCCCGCACGAGGAGGCCCCGCTGGGTCAGGTGGTCCAGGGTGGCCGCCATGAACAAGGGATTGCCCTCCGAGTGCCGGTAGATGAGCTTGGCCAGGCCCTCTGGCAGACGGGCTGCAGACGACGCACCAGCCAGGTAAGCAGCAACATCGGCTTCGCTTAGCGCCTCCAAAGTGATCTCATAACATAAGTGATGCACCAGCAGCTCCGGTGTGAGCGTCTGCAAGGGATGGTTCATAAGGACGACGTCCGCGCGCCGGTATGTGGCGAGCAGCATCAGCTTGGCAGGGGCCCGGCGCCGCGCCAGGGCCGCGAGCAGATCGACCGTGGCGGGATCGACCCACTGCAGATCCTCAAATACGAGCAGTAGTGGGCTGGTCGCCGTGAGCAGCTCCAGGGCTGCACAGAGTTCGCGCATCATGCGCTCGCGCGTGACGCCCAGCAACTCCCGTTGGAGCAGTGCGCTATGATCACGAGTCACCAGGGCGGGCAACTGCACCAGCCAGGTCGGAGCGTGCCAGGCCCGGGCGAGAGGTGGCGTGGACCATGCAGAAGACAGGAGGCACGCTGATCCAGGGACAAGCCAAGGCACGAGACCCCAGGCACAGTAAGGTCGAACGAGGTTGCCCGTCATGCGTCAGAGCACACCGCCTTGCATCAGTGCGCCGCAGTGGCCATTGGCGTGGATTTCACTAATCCGGGCTTGGTGCAATACGCCGAGAGCTTCAGGGCCAAAGGGTATCGGATCGGGGCGGCCGAGCAGCCGTTGCCGACCCTCCGGAAGGCCCTGGCTGACGACGCGGTCTCGGTGATCGCGTGTCCCGTCGACTACGCCGAGAACATAAGGTTGACCGACACACTCGGCAAGCTAGTACAACCCATCTGAGGCTGACCGTGCTGCTCCTGGTAGTGACACTGGTGGCGCAGGTCGTGACCACACCCGCCCATGGCGGCCTCGTGTAACAACAGCAGACGATAGGACCGTTCGTCATCATGGTATTTACGACGTCGACGTCGTTGCGCGCCGGCCCGGTGGATATCAGCGTGCTGGTCCAGGACCGCGAGGACGGACAACGGGTGCTGGATAGCAATGTGTCTGTGTGGCTGCGGAGAGACGGTGGGAGGACCGTGGGCGGGCAGGCGACACGCGCCGTGGCGCAGAGCAAGCTCCTCTACTGTACCGCGGTGCACCTGCCCGAGGCGGGGCAATAGGTGTTGGAGGTGACCGTCACAACCCTCGTCATCATTTCATTCATGACGGGCTTTGACCGTCACACAAGGGGAGGACTCCGCCAGTGTGCGCGGGCAGGTGTCGGCCGCCTCACCCAGGCCGTTCGTGCTCGCCTCCTGGCGCAGCTTGCCACTGCCACCAATCATCACTACCCTGTTCGCTGTGCACCAGTGGGTGAAAAGGCGTGCGGCCAGTCAGGGGAAGGCAAAATTCCACGTCTAGTAGCTTGGCAATCTTCGATTGACAGGTTGAGCTAGGTCGGTTCTCCTTCTCGCCACGGATTGTGGTTTGAGGAGAAGGAGCTCCCCCATGGCCAAATTTCGTGTCACCCTCACGGATGAGGAACGCTGTGTGCTGCGGAAAATGGTGTCGTCGGGCAAAGGGGCCGCTCGCAAATTGCTCCATGGCCGCATTTTGCTGCAGGCGGATGCGAGTCCAGAAGGCATGCGGTATGCCGACGAAGCCATCGCCGAGGCGTTGGGTGTAAGTCTGTCGACCATCCACCGTGTACGGCAACAGTTCGTAGAAGACAGTTTTGAGGCGGCCCTCAATCCGCGTCGGCCCCGAAAGCGGCCAGACAAAGTGACCATCACAGGGGAGGTAGAACAGCAGCTGATCGCTTTGGCCTGCGGCGAGCCGCCGCGAGGCCACGGGCGTTGGACCGTGCGTCTGCTGGCGGATCGGCTGGTGGAGTTGGGATATGTGGTACGGGCCTCTCGTGAAACCATACGCCAGGCGTTAAAAAAAACGATCTCAAGCTGTGGCAGGTGAAAACGTGGTGCATTCCGCCCACAGCCAATGCCGACTTCGTGTATCACATGGAGGACGTGCTTTGGGTCTACCAATTGCCCTACGATCGACGCTATCCCGTCATCTGTATGGACGAAGCCAGCAAACAATTGATTGGTGAGGTCAACGCATCCTGGCCGCTGCGTGCTGGGCGGGTCAGATGCGAGGACTATGAATATGAGCGTAAAGGGGTATGCAACCAATTTATGTGTTGCGAACCACTGCG
>Ga0075428_100006228_pt1 | contig 13272 bp, 12 predicted proteins | sample RhiMetdeltSRZDD2_FD_75291 | JGI IMG/M metagenome (GOLD analysis project Ga0075428, IMG submission 75291) | Populus rhizosphere microbial communities from Tennessee, USA - Rhizosphere MetaG P. deltoides SRZDD2 | ecosystem: Host-associated > Plants > Roots > Rhizosphere > Soil | place: USA...
AGCGGCCCGTTCGTCTCGAGCACCCGTCCGACGCTGACGTGGCCCGGGATGATCGGCCACGGCACGCCGGCGAGCCGGCCGTGAAAGAGGTGCACGTCGGTGCCACAGACCTCGCTGGCCACGGTCTCGAGGACCGCCCCCCCGGGCAGCGGACGCGGCGGCTCGAACGCGCGCACCTCGGGCGCGTGCTTCGGGCCGGGGAGAACCGCCGCGAGTGGGCGTGCTGCGGTCACGCTAGGCGGGCGGGAGCGCCACCAGCCCGCCTTCGGCCGGGAAGGAGACGCCCTTGAGGAGAGTGAGCGTCGGCGGAGGCGGGCCACCGGTCACGGCCCGTGACAGGAGCTCCACCGCCTGTCCCGAGGAACGCGCGAGCGCCACGGTCGCGCGCAGCTTGCCCTCGCGCACGAGACGCTGGCCGAGCTGCGGCGTGCCGTCACAGCCGACGACCGGCACCTGGGCCAGATCTGGCCGAGCCAGCGCGCGCGCGACGTCCGCGAGGGCCTCGAGCGTGCCCAAAGCGATCTGGTCGTTCTGGCAGCCGACGAGGTCGATGCGTCCGCCGCCACGCGCGGCGACGCCGAGCCAACGGCCCACGGCCTCCTTCGCCTCGACCGCGCTCCAGCCACCCTCGAGCTGCACGACTTCGAGGCCCGTTCCCCTGACCGCCTCCTCCATGCCGGAGGTCCGGTCACGGGCCGCCAGGCTTCGCCGGCTGCCCTGGACGTAGAGCACCTTGGCGCCGGGCCGCCTGGCGAGCAGCACGCAGAACTGTCGGCCCTGAATCCGGCCGGTCTCCAGCTCGTCGGCGCAGACGACGCAGGCCGTCGCACCTGGCGCGGCTGCCGCGCGGAGCGCCTCGACGTCGTCCTCGGTGCGGTTCAGGAACGCCCAGGACAAGCCCGCCTTCACGGCGCTGCGAGCGACGCGATCGAGGCCACGATCGCGCACGGCGAGGACCAGGATCGCATCCGGTCGCGGGAGGCTGGCCACGACCGCGTCCAGCTCCTTGAGCTGCGCCGCCAGGTCGTGCCCGCTGAAGCGTACGACCAGCGAAACCGACGCGCGCCGCGCCGCCTCCTCGGCGTCCTTCTGCAGGAGCTGTTGGAAATCGTTGGCCGGATCCACGAGGCAGAGCGCCAGTGACTTGGTGGGCAAGCGGTTCTGCTCAGTCGACCGCCCGGCCGAGCGCGCTCGTCAGCGTCTCGAGGACCGTGACCCGGGCGAAGTACTTGTCGTCGGCGGGCACGACCGTCCAGGGTGCCTCCGGCGTCGACGTCTTCCCCAGCATGTCCTCGACGGCCGCCGCGTACTCCGCCCAGCGGGCGCGGTTGCGCCAGTCCTCGGCGGTCAGCTTGTGGGACCGGAACGGATCGCGCTCGCGGTCCTTGAAGCGCCGGAGCTGCTCCTCCTTGGAGATGTGGAGCCAGAACTTGCAGATCACCATGCCGACGCTGGCCTGGTGCGACTCGAATTCGTTGATCTCGCGGAACGCTCGCCGCCACTCGGCCTCGGCGCAGAAGCCCTCGACGCGCTCCACGAGCAGGCGGCCGTAGTACGAGCGATCGAAGATGCCGAGGTGTCCGGCGCGCGGCAGGGCCTTCCAGAAGCGCCACAAGTAGTGATGCGTCCTCTCCTCGCCACGCGGCGCAGAGAACGACGACACGGTGTAGCCGCGCGGCTCCAGGGTCTCGGTGATGCGCTTGATGGCGCCACCCTTGCCCGCCGCGTCCCAGCCCTCGAAGACCGCGAGCAAAGGAACCCGCTCCTCGTACATCTTGAAGTGCAGCTCGCGCAGCCGTACCTGCAGCTCGCCGATCCGCTTCCAGTAGCGCCTCTCGGGAAGCCTCGATCCGATATCGACCTGCTCGAGCATCTCAGTTCGCCGTCTCCTCCTCGATCGGCAGTCCCGCCTCGCGCGCGACCGAACGCACGAGCGTCGCTTCCTCGCGATCGCGGCGCTCGCGCGCCCCGCGCGTGGCTGCCTGCGCCAGGCTGGTGCGGCTGACCTCGGCGGGCGCCGCACGGCGTTGGCGCAGCGCCTCCTCCATCCTCTCCACCAGGGTCCGGAACACCGTGAGCCGCAGATGGCGGAAGTCCGTGGCCGCGACCACCGTCCAGGGCGCGTGGGGCGTGTCGGTCCGGGCCAGCATCTCCTCGATCGCGACGACCCAATCCCCGTAGCGCTCGTTGCGGCGCCAGTCCTCCTTCTGGACCTTCCAGCGCTCGAGGGCATCCTTCTCCATCGATCGCAGCCGGCGTCGTTGTTCCTTTCTCGAGATGTGGAGGAAGAACTTCACCACGACCTGTCCGTCCTCGGCGAGCCAGCGCTCGAGCTCGTTGATCTGGCCGAAGGCCTTCTTCCACAGCGTCTTGGGCACGAATTTCTCGACGCGCTCGACGAGGACCCGGCTGTACCAGGAGTGGTCGAAGAAGGCGATCTGGCCGTCCTCGGGCAGGCGCACCTGGTACTTCCAGAGGAAGTGGTAGCGCTGCTCGAGCTCCGAGGGCGGCGCGCCGGGGAACTGCCGGAAGGCGCGCGGGTCGAGGCACCGGGTCAGGCGTTGAATCACCGTGCTCTTGCCGGCCGCGTCCCAGCCCTCGAACAGCACGACCGTCGGCAGCTCGGCCTCGCGCAGCTCGTACTGAAGCCGCCTCAAGCGCTCCTGGAGGCCCGGCAGCTCGCGCTTCAGGCGCGCGCGGGGACAAGACGCCCGGAGGTCCAGCGTCTCAAGCATTTCGCAGGGACGCGCGAAAGCATAACAGGCTTTGGTATCATCCGGCCGCGCAAGACGGAGGTGTCATGCCGTTCTTCGATCTCGACCCCCTTCTCGAGACGATGCTCGACGCCGCACCGAACATCTCGGACCTGAACCTGTCGGTCGGACGTCCGCCGCAGGTCGAGGTGGACGGCTCGCTGCGCCCCGTCGCCTACGCGGGCGTCGAGAAGCTGCTGCCCTACCAGACCGAGCTGATCGCGATGCGCCTGCTCCAGGGCAAGCGCGACCTGGCCGACAAGCTGGTGAAGACCGGCTCGACGGACCTCTCCTACGCGCTGCCGCGGCGCACCCGCTTCCGCGTGAACGTGTTCGCCCAGCGCGGCAGCTATTCGATCGTGCTGCGCGTGATCCCCAACAAGATCCCCACCGTCGAGGAGCTGGGGCTGCCGCCGCAGCTCAACGAGATCACCACCGAGCGCAACGGCATCGTCCTCGTCACGGGGCCGACCGGCTCCGGCAAGTCCACGACGCTGGCCGCGATCATCAACAAGCTGAACCGCGACAAGCACATCCACATCATCACGATCGAGGACCCGATCGAGTACCTGCATCCCCACATCAACGCGACCATCAACCAGCGCGAGGTGGGCGCCGACACCCAGACCTTCGCCCTGGCCCTGCGCGCGGCGCTGCGCCAGGCGCCCAAGGTGATCCTGGTCGGCGAGATGCGCGACGTGGAGACGATCTCGATCGCGCTGGAGGCCTCGGAGACGGGACACCTGGTGCTGTCCACGCTGCACACGATCGACGCCGCCAAGACCGTGGACCGCATCATCGGCGTGTTCCCGAAGAACGAGGAGCGTCAGATCCGCACGCGCTTCTCCCAGGCGTTCAAGTGGGTGGTGAGCCAGCGGCTCATCCCGAAGCAGGGCGGCGGGCGCATGGCGATCTGCGAGATCCTGCGCTCGACGGCCCGCACCCGCGAGTACGTGCAGGAGGGCGAGCGCGAGGGCAAGAGCCTGATCGACGCGATGAACGACAGCATCCTCGACGGCATGCAGAGCTTCGATTTCGAGCTGGAGCGGCTCATCACCAACGGCACGCTCGACAAGGACACCGGCCTGTCCTACGCCACCAACCGCACGAACCTGGCGCTGCGCCTCGACACCCAGAGCGGCGAGGACGCGGGCCCGACGATCAAGGCCAAGGATACGGGACCCGCGCCGGCGCGGAAGCCAGCGCCGAAGTCCGACTTCGACGACCTGATCGAGAGGTAGAGCGTGCAGGGAAGCTGCTCGAGCTGCGGGAACCGCATCACGATCGACGACGCCAAGGTCCCCGATCGCCCGTTCCAGGTCAAGTGTCCCAAGTGCCAGAGCCTGGTCCGTTTCCCCGGGAAGGGCGCAGCGGCCGCGGCGCCCCCGTCAGCTCCGGCGTCCGCGCCTGCAGAGGAGCCGGAGCCACCACCCCCGCCGCCGTCCCACCGCGACGTGCCCGCCGGCGAGACCGGCCGGGCCCTCGTCGCGTTGCCCGACAAGGGCCAGGCGGCGAGCGCCAGCGCGATGCTGGCGCGGCTCGGCTTCGAGGTGGAGAGTCTCGACGACGCGAGCGAAGGCGGCCGCCTGCTCGAGCAGGGCGTCTACGACGTGGTGGTGACCGCGCGCATGCCCGCCCAGGGAACCAGGGAGAGCCTCTACCAGCGCATCGGACGCATGCCGTCCGAGCCCCGGCGCGAGATGATGCTCGTCGTCGTCGGCGACGATTTCAAGACGGGCGACGGCACGCAGGCCTGGGCCTGCCTCGCGGATCTCGTCGTGAACTCCAGGGAGGTGGGGAACGCGGACAACCACTTCCGCAACATCAGCGCCGAGCGGGCCCGCGTCTACCAGCCTTTCAAGGAGGCGCGCAAGCGCCTCGACGCCGCGGGGGGCTAGCGGGGTCGCGCTTGGCTGCGCGACCCAAGATCACATCCCCGCAGTCGCCGCGCGGGCGCGGGACAAAGCGGCCTGAACGTCGCGCTCGGATACGCCGTTGCGGCGGCGCAGCTCCGTGAGCACGGCCGGGTCCACGGAACCCCTCATCCCCGCGTGGGCGACGTCCAGCGCCGCACCGATCGCAGCCACCTCCCGGGCGATCTGCTCGGACAGCGACGAGCATCCCGAGCGGCTCGCGTCCGGGCGGCACTGACGCTCGAAGCGATCGAGGCGCGTATCGAGCTGGCGGATCTGGCGGCGCACGTCGCGCATCGCGGTGTCGTACGAGAGCGCGGGGCCTTCGACGATCGTGAGCGTCGAAGGCGGTGATGGAGGCGCGTTGCTCACAGCGCCGGGCGGTGGTGACGCCGTGCCGGGGCGCGCCGCAGGCGCAGACGGTCGCGTCCCCCACAGCGCCAGCGCGGCGATCGCGACGAGGCCGACCCCCGTCAGCGCGAAGGCGAGGGGAAACGGCCTGGCGCGCTCCACTTCGTCAGGTCCATCGCCCGGCCGCCGGATACGCCCGCAGTAGCACTCGACGACCTTGCCCGGCACGCGCCGCAGGCAGACGGGACAGCGCCAGTACGCGCCGGCCGCCACCGCGCGCCGCTACGCCTTGCGGCTCGCCGCGGGAAGGTACACGCGCTCCACGTAGTCGCGAACCATGCGGTGGGCCGAGAAGGCGGGCACGATCGACTCGATGGAGGCCTTCATCAGCGCCATCCACCTGCCGGGCAGGCCGTCGCCGTTGCGCTCGTAGAAGCTGGGGATCACCTCGCGCTCGAGCAGGTCGTAGAGCGCGCCAGCATCGGCCTGGTCCTGCGCGTCGACCTCGGGCAGCACACTGCCGTCGCCGATCGACCAGCCGTTGTCGCCGCGCTGGGCCTCGGCCCACCAGCCGTCCGGGATGCTGAGGTTCAAACCGCCGTTGATCGGCGCCTTCTGGCCGCTCGTGCCCGAGGCCTCCTGCGGCCGCCGGGGCGTGTTGAGCCACACGTCGCAGCCCTGGACCAGCATGCGCCCCATCTCCATGTCGTAGTCCTCGAGGAACACGAACCTTCCGCGGAGTTCACCCTGGGTGAGCTGGAACAGGCGCCGGATCAGGTCCTGTCCGGCACGATCGGCGGGATGGGCCTTGCCCGCGAACAGGAACTGCACGGGCCGATCCGGGGCAGCCAGGATCGCCCGCAGCCTGTCCATGTCGGAGACCAGGAGCACGGCACGCTTGTAGGTCGCGAAGCGGCGCGCGAAGCCGATCGTGAGGGCATCGGGATCCAGCAGGCCCTCCACGGTCCGCAGCTCATCGGGGCCCAGCCCGTGGCGAGCGCTCTGGACGCGCACGCGCTCGCGGACGAAGCGGATGAGCCGCTCCTTCTGCGCGCGGTGCGCCGCCATCAGCTCGGCGTCGGGAACGGCGTAGATCTTCTTCCAGACCTCCGGCTCCAGCAGGTGGTCCTCCCAGTCCGCGCCGAGGTAGCGGGTATAGAGTCCGCGCATCTCCTGCCCGACCCACGTACCGGTGTGGACGCCGTTGGTGACGGAGCCGACCGGCTCGTCCGGCCCATCGGGCCAGAGGTGGCGCCACATGGCGGAGCTCACCTGGCCGTGCAGCTTGCTCACGCCGTTGGTGCTCCGCGACAGGCGGATCGCCAGCACCGTGAGGTTGAAGCTGCCGTTCTCGGAGCCGAGCGCCAGCACCTCGTCGGGCGTGCAGCCCACCTCCCGCACCCACGGCTCGAGATGGTGCTTCACGAGATCGCGCTCGAACGCCTCGTTCCCGGCCGGCACGGGCGTGTGGGTCGTGAACACCGCATTGCGAGCCACGGCCTTCAGGGAATCGCTCAAGCCGTCGCCCCGCAGCACGCGCTCGCGCGCCCGCTCCAGGTTCAGGAACGCGACGTGGCCTTCGTTCATGTGCCACACCGTCGGGGTGATCCCGAGCGCCCCGAGCACCCGCACGCCGCCGATGCCGAGGACGATCTCCTGGGTCAGGCGCATGTCGCGGCCGCGGACATACAGGATGCCCGTGATGGGACGGTCCGCCGGGTCGTTGAGGGGGATGTCGGTATCCAGCATCAGGACCGGGACGTTGCCCACCTGTGCCTTCCACACGGCCGCCTGCACCACCCGCCCCGGCAAGTCGATCGGCACGGTCAGCACTCCGCCTCCCGGCGCCTCGACGGGCAGCACCGGAAGCCGCGCGAAGTCGTAGTGCGGGTAGATGTGCTGTTGGAAGCCGTCGGCGTCGACGGTCTGTCGGAAGTAGCCCGCCTGGTAGAGCAGGCCGACGCCGACGAGCGGGACGCCGAGGTCGCTCGCCGCCTTGCAATGGTCCCCCGCGAGCACGCCGAGGCCTCCGGAATAGACGCCCAGAGACTCGTGCAGGCCGAACTCCATCGAGAAGTACGCGATCGGTCCCTGGAATTCGGGGTAGCGCTCGGCGAACCAGCGACGGCGCTGGCGATATGCGTCGTGGGCGAGCACGACGGCCTCGTACGTCTGGCGGAACTCCGGGTCGGACAGGAGCCGCGCCCACTGGTGCGGCTCGACGTTGATGAGGAGCTCGACGGGGTTGTGGTATCGGCGCCAGTGGTCGGGATCGATCCATGCGAAGAGCCGGGTGGCTTGAGTGCTCCAGCTCCACCAGAGGTCGTAGGCCAGGCTGCGCAGATGGTGCATCTCGGGCGGCAGTTCGATGTCGGCGATGTGGAGCGTAGGGATGTCCATTGGGGGCGTGGGATTATAGACGAGGCCCGAGGCGGGTCAGCAGGGTGTGCAGGAAGGGCCAGCTCACCCGACGACCGACATCACGAAGCGTCCATCGTCGCTGCTCCAGCCGGTCAGGTGTTCGAAGCCGGCCTTCCGCAGCAACGAATCGAACCCGTCGCGGCTGAACTTGCCCGAATGACCCATGTGCAGGCTCTCGCCCGCGCGCAGCTCGAACGCCTCGCCCGCGACGCTGAGTCGGCGGTCCCGGGCGGTTTCGAACCGTTTCACGAGCCTGAAGAAGCCGCGGCAACCATCGTCCTCGCGGAGCATGAAGCTCAGCTCGCCGTCGGCGGGCTCGAAGCCGAGCGATGCGAGCGGGGCGAACGCGAAGCGGCGGTTCAGGGGATTGTCGTAACCCGCGATCGTCGTCGCACCATCGAGGATCTCCGCATCCAACACCAGGGTGTCCCTCGGCTTCACGACGCGCCGCAGCTCGGCGGACAGGGAGCCGGGATCGAATGCGCCCAGCGTGTTCCCGAGGAGCAGCCACAGCGCCGGGGGTCCTTCGCGCATCGCGTCGATCGCGTCGAGGTGTGCGGGCAGCGAGAAGTCGGCCTTGATCGCTTCGCCAGCGAAATCGCTCGCGGCCGTGCACGCGAGCTCGAGCAGCGCCTGGCTCGCATCGACCGGGTGGTAGGCAGGCGAGACGCCCTTGGAGCGCAGCGCGCGCAGGAACTCGAGGTCCTTGTCGGCCTGGCCCGCGCCCAGGCTGACGACGTCGACCCTGGCTTCCCCGGCCCGCCCCAGCGCCCTGTCGGCGACGTCCTCCGCGTGAGCCTCGACCAGACGGCTCGAGCGAACGTAGTTGCGATAGGCACCGTCGCTGCAGAGGTCCAGCCAGGCGCGCACCGAGGTCGGGAACCAGTACGAGTAACGCTCCGGCAGCTCGCGGCGCTCCAGCGCGGCGACCAGGCCTGCGGCGATCTCCATCTCGGTCAGCAGGACCGTGAGACGTGGGAACGGGTCAGGGTGCGACGCGCGTCCAGCTCCACTCCTCGGCGCCGGGTTTGCCTTGGAGCGTGCCCTCGATGCGCGCATTCAGCTTCCCATCATCTCCCAGCCAGTAGAGGATGCGCTGCGGAAAGTCGTGGGCCGGGTTCTCGAAGACGACGCGCCGCTGCCCGCTCTCCTTGAGGCGGAAGGGAGTCGCAGGGCGCCCTCCAGGGCTCGCCCAGTATGTGATGCCGTCCTTCTCGCTGTCGATGCGGAAGAACTCGAAGCCGACCATCCGCCCCGCGCGCACGTCGCGGTGCACGCCCAGCATCGCGCCGCCGCGCGGCTTGGTCCAGCTCTCTTCGTTCTCGACCCCGCCGCGCGCACCGCCCCAGGTGCCCGCCATCCAGGCCAGCGAGGTGACATCCTGCGAGAAGGCAGGTGGCGCCGGGACGAGCAGGAGCAAGGGAAGCATCAAGCGCATGGGTCGAACCTCCGGAGCCAAGTCTAGGCGCGGGCGCAACGGCGCGTCTTGGACGAATCCGACATCGGTTCGCGCGTCGACGCGGCGCCACTAGCGGCGCGCCAGCAAGTTGCGGCCCTCCGCCGTCGGCAACGGCAAGCCAAGGAGGGCAGCGACGGTCGGCGCCACGTCGCACATGTCGATACGGCCGAGGTCCTGACCACGGGGGATGCCCGGACCGGCGATGAAGAAGGCAGCGTGCATGTCCGGGCTGTCGGGAAGAAAGCCGTGGGTCCCCCGGGGCAGGCCCGGCTGCACGACCTCGCCTTCCATGGCGTCGACGATGCGGACACCGGGCATCGCCGAAACCAGGAAGGCCGCGTCGGGGTAGCTGCCTGCGGCGCGGGCCTCCGCGCCGTCGAGCACCTTCTGGATGGGCGTGTCGGGGAGCGCTGCGAGGCGGCTGAGCACGTCGCTCACGGCCTGGCGCGTCGCCCGGTCCTCGGGGTCGCGCAGCATGATCGCTGCCGAGCCGCCACGGCCCCAGGCGAACGCCTTCCAGTCCGTCCTCTTGCCCTTCTCGTCGAGCAGGATCATGCCCGCGGCGCGCAGCGCTTCGTTCAGGCGCAGCTCGCGCACCGTGCGGTTGTGCCCATGGTCGGAGACCACGGCGATCACGGCCCTGCCGCCACCGCTCTTCTCGGCCGCAGCGCGCACCTGGCCCAGGAGCGTGTCGATCGCCTCCAGAATGGCGAGGGCGGGCGCGCTGCCGGGTCCGCTGGCGTGCTGCTCGTCGTCGAGCGCCGAGAAGTACGCGAGCTGGAGCCGCGGGTGCCTGGTGTCGAGCAGGTAGACGTTGAAAGCCGCACGCCGGCGGTCGTCCTCGATCCGATTGGCCTCGCCCGCCGGATACGGGCCCAGGGCGCGCTCGGCTTCGGCCAGCAGCCCGGGCGTGGAGAGCACGCGCTTGAGCTTCGCGTCGTCGGGGGCGTCCACGCCGCTCGATCGCCAGTACTGGACGATGTTGTGGGTGATGCGTGCCCCGACGGTCACCGGCCAGTCGACGCTCGCGGTGACGAGCCCCGCCTCGGCCGCCGCGTCCCAAATTGTCGGCACGCGGATGTCCTCCGCGTACCAGTACCAGCCCTCGAGGTTGCGGCCGAGAGGGTCGAAGGTGGTGTTGGCGAAGATGCCGTGCCGCGCCGGGGACACGCCCGTCACCATCGTGGTGTGGCTCGGGTAGGTGACCGAGGGCAGCACGCCGATCATGGCGCTGGCGTGCGCTCCCTCCGCGAGCAGCCGCCGGAGGTTGGGAACTTTCAGACCATAGCGGTCGGCCTCGAGCACGTAGTCGGGGCGCAGGCCGTCGATCGAGACGAGCAGTACCGTGGCCGGCTGTTCGACGGCGAGAAGGTTCCCGGCCGGGCACAGCAGCAGGACGATGCCGGCCAATCTCATGGTGCAGCCCTCTAGGCGCCGAAGAATGCGTCGAGCCGCGCGGGCGCGATGAAATTGCCGGCGAAGCCCTCGCGTCCGGCGAAACGCGACGGGGCCACGCCGGCCAGCTCGGAGAAATCGCGGACGAGGTGCGACTGGTCGAAATAGCCGCAGTCGAGCGCCACCGACACCCAGTTCGTGGCCTCGTCGCCCATACGCCGCAGCACCTCCTGGAACCGCACGATGCGGGACAGGCGCTTCGGCGAGAGGCCGACATCCTCGCGAAACAGCCGTTCGAGCTGTCGCAGCGAGAGTCCGGCGGCGCGGGCGAGCGCGTCGCTGCGCAGCCGGCCGCGCGAGGTCAGCACCTGCCGGACCAGCCCCGACCGCAGTTTTGAGTCCCTGCGCCGCTCGCCGAGAAAGCATTCGACGCGGCGCAGCCGCGCCGCGTCATCGTGGGCCTCGGACAGCGCGTCCGCGAGCCGTGCCGCGCTGCGGCCAAAGACGGCCTCGCCATCACTGGCGAGGTCGGCGAGCTCGTGAACCGGCTCGTCCAGGAACGACCGCAAGCCGCCAGGCCGAAAACGCACGCCCAAGGTTCGGATTTGCCCCGCCGGTTTCGACAGGAGAAACGGGCGCGACAGCGGCCCTACCAGGACCGCATCGGGCTGCGTGAGCAGCGCGCCTTCGATGCCGCCGGCGAAGCGCTCGCCCAGGTGGAGGATCAGCTCGGCGCAGCCGTCCGGGACGATCGTCTCGCTGGGCCCGTGGAGGGACGACGCCCCCTCGACGATCCAGACACACTCGACGCTGTCGCGGAACGGCCCCGATGGCCGGAGCTCGCGGTACTGCACGCGGCCTCAGTCGTCCAGCTCGCGCAGCCACGCGCCGGCCGACGCGTCCGAGGGCATGCGCCAGTCGCCGCGAGGCGAAAGGCTCACCGAGCCGACCTTCGGTCCGTCGGGCAGCACCGAGCGCTTGAACTGCTGGGAGAAGAAGCGCTCGACGAAGACGCGGAGCCAGCGGCGGATCTCGTCCTGTGCGTAGCGCTCAGCGAAGGCTTCGCGGGCTAGGAACAGGATCTTGCGGGGGCCGGCGCCGAGACGCAGCGTCGCCCAGAGGAAGAAGTCGTGGAGCTCGTACGGACCGATCAGGTCCTCCGTGCGCTGCGCGGGCGCGCCGTCGGGGCCGGGCGGCACCAGCTCCGGGGACACGGGCGTGGCCACGATCGCCTCGAGCACGGCCCGCTCGCCCCCGAGCGCGTGGTGGGCCGCCACCCACCTCACGAGGTGCAGTACCAGCGTCTTCGGGATCGTGGCGTTCACGTTGTACATGGCGATGTGGTCGCCGCCGAACGTGCAGAAGCCGAGCGCCAGCTCCGAAAGATCCCCGGTTCCGACCACGATGCCGCCCTCCTTGTTCGCGAGGTCCATCAACACCTGGGTGCGCTCGCGAGCCTGGAGGTTCTGGTACGTCGCGCTGCACGTGTCCGCGGGATCGAGACCGATGTCATGGATGTGCTGGGCGCAGGCGGCGCGGATGTCGATCTCGCGGAGCTCAGCGCCCAGCGCCTGCGCCAGCCGATGCGCGTTCTCCCGAGTCGCGCTCGTGGTGCCGGGGCCCGGCATCGTCACGGCGAGGATGCCCTGGCGCGGCAGGTCGAGGAGATCGAAGGTCCGCACGCACACGAGGAACGCCAGCGTGGAGTCGAGCCCGCCCGAGAGACCGAGGACGACGCGACGCAGCGCGGTGTGCTCGAGACGCTTGGCCAGACCGGCCGTCTGGATCTGGAACACCTCCTCACAGCGCGCGTCGCGGGTCGCCGGGTCCTCGGGGACGAAGGGGCGTGGCTCGATCCTGCGCACGAGTCGCCGGCCGGGCTCGACCGGGATGGGATCGAGGCCGACGTGCCGATACGAGCGCTGGATCTGGTGCGCGGTGTCGGCGAAGGAGTTCTGCCGCGCCCGCTCCACGAGCAGCCTCTCCACGTCCACCTCGGTCACCACCATGACGTCGTCGCGCCGGAAGCGCTCGCCCTCCGCCAGCAGCGCGCCGTTCTCCGCCACGAGCAGATGACCCGAGAACACCACGTCGGTCGTGCTCTCGTGGACGCCGCTCCCCGCGTACACGTACGCCGACAGCGTGCGGGCCGAGTGCACCAGGACCAGCTGCCTCCGGTAGTCGGCCTTGCCCACGCCGGCGTTCGAGGCCGAGAGGTTGACGAGCACCGCCGCTCCGGCCACCGCGTGATAACTCGACGGCGGCACCGGCACCCAGAGGTCCTCGCACACCTCGGCCGCGAGCGAGAGCCCCGGCTCCCCCGCGACGTCGAAGAGCAAGTCCACGCCGAACGGGGCGCGCTGCCCCGCGAGACCGACCTCCGTTGAGAACGCGTCGCGTGCGGCCGAGAACCAGCGCTCCTCGTAGTACTCCTTGTAGCCGGGGATGAAGGACTTCGGCACCACGCCGCGCACCCGCCCGGCCTGGATGATGGCCGCCACGTTGAAGAGCTGGCCGTCGGCGTGGACCGGGAGGCCGAGCGCGAGCACCATCGGGCTCGCTCGCGTGGCCTCCAGGATCCGCGCGAGCGCGCCCTCGGCGCCCCCGACGAGCGAGCGCAGGTTGAAGAAGAGGTCGCCGGCGGTGTAGCTGGTGAGGCTCAGCTCTGGACAGACCAGCAGCTGAACTCCCTGGCGCTGCGCCGCCTCGAATACGCCGAGGATGTAACCAGCGTTGGCGTCGGGGTCGGCGACGCGCACCCGCGGCGCCGCCGCGGCCACCCGCAAGAATCCGTAAGGGGCGGAGCTCAAGTCACTTCAGGATAACCGCGGCGGCCTGGGGCCGCCACCGCCGGACGGGAGACGCCCCGCCGCCGGCTCGTGGCGCGGCGCAGCCTGGGTGTTCGAGCCTGGGCGCGCTGCGTCCCAAAGGCGGACGTCCGCCAGTCTTGCGACTTCCGATCGAGTCCGGAAGCGGAAGA
>Ga0075428_100006230_pt1 | contig 13266 bp, 10 predicted proteins | sample RhiMetdeltSRZDD2_FD_75291 | JGI IMG/M metagenome (GOLD analysis project Ga0075428, IMG submission 75291) | Populus rhizosphere microbial communities from Tennessee, USA - Rhizosphere MetaG P. deltoides SRZDD2 | ecosystem: Host-associated > Plants > Roots > Rhizosphere > Soil | place: USA...
ATAGTCACCAGTAAGATGCCCGAAGAGCCCGGTGGGTTTCAATCGCGGCCGAGGCGGCCGCCGCCTGAGCCGGAACCAGTCGCGATCAGCATTCTGCACGAAGACGACTCGCTGATCGCCATCGACAAGCCGCCCGGCCTGGTAGTGCACCCGACATACCGGAACTGGTCGGGCACTCTGTTGAACGGGCTGCTCTGGCACGTCCGCGGCCGGCCTGGTATCCAGCCGAGCATCATCACCCGCCTCGACAAGGACACCTCGGGCATCGTGCTCGTCGCATTGACTCCCGAAGTGCACGCGCGGGTGCAGCGTGACGCAATCGCCGGCCGTTTGCGCAAGCAGTACCTTGCCGTCGTGCGCGGCACGCCGGCGTCCGCTCGCGGCGTGATCACGCTGCCGCTCGGACGCAGCCTCGAGGATCGACGCCTCGTCGTCGTCACGTCTGCCGGTCAGCACTGTCACACGACCTACGAAGTGCTGTCATCGGCGAACGGGCGATCGGTGGTTCAGTGTGAACTGTTCACCGGTCGAACCCACCAGATCCGGGTGCATCTGGCTGCGCTGGGATACCCGATCGTGGGTGATCGCGTCTATGGAGAGGCGGACGCGGATATGCCGCGCCAGGCGCTGCACATGCGGCGGCTGACCCTGCCCCATCCTGTCACACGCGAAACAGTGGAATTCGAGGCGCCGTTGCCGCAGGATCTGCGCGACCTGATTACCGGACTGTCGTAGCCATGGCTGGGCTCGCACCTCTCCGTGCGGCCGTGAGACAATCGCTTTAGCGGTCGCGGCAGCCTCGCCGATGGCCGACTCCAAAAATTGAACGACCTGTTCTGGGGAAGGTGCACTATGCGTGCTCAGGGAACCCGCCTGCGCGCAAGCGCGGCGATTTATCTCGCTTTGTTGCTGTGTATTCCGATCGCGGCTCAAACGGCCGGGCTCGCGCCGGCAATCGACAATTTTGGAACCGTCAACGAGCATTATTACCGTGGGGCCCAGCCCACGGGCCGCGCGTATGCCGACCTTGCCGCAGCGGGCGTCAAACTGATCATTGACCTCCAGGAAGACGGTCTCGCGTCCGAACCGACGCTCGTAAAGGAGGCCGGGATGAAGTTCGTGCGCATTCCGATGAACACGCGCGTAGCCCCGACATCCGACCAGGTCGCGCTGTTCCTGAAGCTGGTCAACGACCCGGCGAACCAGCCGGTGTACGTGCACTGCGCCGGAGGGCGGCACCGTACCGGTGTCATGACCGCTGTGTATCGGATGACGCAGGAGGGCTGGACCGCGGATAAGGCGTTCCAGGAAATGAAGCAATACCGATTCGGCGCCGATTTTCTGCACCCGGAGTTCAAGCAGTTCGTCTACGCCTATCGCCCCGAACCGGCCCAGCCGGCCGAAATCCTCGTCGCTGGCGCCGCGACTCGCTAGTTGCGTGACGAGGCAGGCGGGCAGCGTCTGCCTCGCCGCCTGCCTCGCCCATCCCTCCTCAGCGCTTGACGTCGTCCGCGATCATGCGCGTCGAAAGAGCGGACGGGCTGCAGCCATGCCGATCAGCGCGAGGCCAAAGGTGCAGACGATGGTCGCACCGGTCGGCAGGTCGAACTGAACTGAAAAGTACATCCCGAGCATCGAGACCAGCACGCCCATCACCCAGCCGATCGCCAGCCTCGGTCCGATGCGCGCCGAGAAAAGCATCCCGCCCACCGACGGCACGATCAGATAACAGAACACCAGGAGCACGCCCGCGATGGCGACTGAGCGCGTGACGACAAGGCCAAAGGACGCGTAGAAGAGGAAGTCCCAGAACCGCACCGACACACCACGGGCCGCCGTTGCAACCGGGTCGAGCGAGATTTCGAGAAATCGGCGCCTGAACACATAGTGAAACACGCCGATCGCCAGGTAAATCAGCGCCGTCAACCCCACCTCTGGCCACTGCACGGAAAGGATGTTGCCCACCAGCATGTCGCGCAGATGCTCCGCCTCGCCTGTGGCCTTGCTGAGCGTGAGAATCACCGCGGCGGACGCAACCGCGTACGAAATGCCGATGAACGCTTCCTGGGGTATCCGCGCTTCGTGGCCCTTGATCACCGCGAAGATGACGGCGCCGATGAGCGTGAAGGCCAGGCTCATCCAGTAGATCACCGATGAGTCGTGCGGGTCGTACCCCTGCCACACCGCGATCGCGGCGCCGAGCGACGCGATCTGCGCCAGCGAGAGATCGACGAAGATGACGCCGCGCTCGACGACGTGCAGGCCGAGATAGGCGTGGATGCCCGCGATGATGAGGCTGGCGGCGATGGCAGGCGCGAGGAACTGAACGATCGACCAGTCCACGCGGCCTACTTTCCGGTGATCTGCTTCAACGCGCCCGCCAGGAGATTGACGTCGTACTCGAACAGCTGGATGTAATCGGTCACTTCCTTCACACCACCAACGGAAGGCGCCAGCACGAGCACCTTGGCGCCAGGGACCTGATTGGCAATCGCCTGTGGTGTCTTCAGACTGAAATAGGGCTCAACCACGATGAGCTTGATGCTGCTGCGCTTCATCTCCTCCACGAGATCGATCGTGTGCGAGGGTGACGGCGGGATTCCGGGCTTAGGCTCGACGTAGCCGACCACCTCGAGACCGAAACGCGCCATGAAGTTCGGCCATGATCGGTGATACGTCACCACCTTGGTGCCTTTGTACGGGGCCATCGTCGCATCCCACCGCTTTTCGGCGGCGGCAAGCCGTCGATCGAAATCGTCGTAGCGCTGCGCAAAGTAGGCCTTGTCCGCCGGGGCGAGCTCGGACAGCTTGTTTCGAATCGCCTGGGCGATCAGGCGTCCGTTACCAGGCTCCAGCCAGTAGTGCGGGTTGCCGAGCGGGTGGACGTCGCCCATGGCGCGCGTGATCTGCCCGGTCGGAATTTCCAGGATGCGGACATTCTGCGACGCATCCAGGTAGCCCGGGGCGCCCGGCTGAATCTTCGCGTTGCGGCTGCTGGTCAGCAGCGGCGGCAGCCAGCCGATTTCGAGCTCGCGGCCGACCGCAATGTAGAGGGCTGCGCGATTGACCGCGAGGATGAAGCTTGGCTTGGGTTCGACGAAATGCGGATCCTGGAAGCCCCTCGCGAGAGCTGTGACGTTCACCTTGTCGCCGCCGACTTCCCGGGCAATCGACCCGAGATCCTCGGTCGACGTGACCACATTCAGCTTGCTCTGAGCGTTCGCAACCGTGCCGGCAAGGCTCGCGGCCAGGATGCCTGCGACGACCAATGTTCTGACATTCATGCTCACTGAATTTATGAAGTTCATGTAGATTCCTCGTCCGCTGAAACTAGAACGGGTGCGCGCCATGCGCGCCGATCGAGAACAGGAACTGAAACAGCAATTCATTCGCCGTCGGTCCTTCTCCGTACTTGATACGCCGATATTGCCCGCGGATCTGGCTGAACTCGCTGGGCCAGTAGGTCAGCAGCACCGAATGCCCGCTGTCGCGCAGTGCGGCATCCTCGGCGCGTTCTGACCGGTCGTAGCGCGCGCCGGCAAACCATCGTCGCGCGAACTTGTAGTCACCCGATACGTAATAGCCGAACGCGTGCTGGCGGCCTCCTGGCTGCTCGCGCCGGCTCCACAGCATCTCGGCGCGGCCGAGGAACGAGTTGTAAATCGCGCGCTGCAGCGGCCGCCAGCGAACGGTGGCATCAACGCCCCACAGGTCCGTCACGAAGCGCCCTTCATCGACCTCGTCTACGACCCCGGTCGCGTTGTGCCCTCGTGCGTACGAGGCGCCGAGGTCGACGTTGGTGTTGTCGGTAAGGTCGTGATAGCCGCGAAGGTGCCCGACGTAGCTCAGATCGCCGCGTTTGCTTGACGCGAACAGCCCCTCTGACTCGCCGCGGTACACCTCACCGGTCGCCTCCAGGAAGACCCACGGATTGGAAACCAGCCGGGCAACAGAAATTCCGGCGTCGCTGATCCCTTCTTCGCCGGCCACGAGGTTGTTGGTGACGATCGGCCGATCGGTCCAGGGCAGAATGTGGTTGTGCAGCGTATTTACCTTGCCGAAAGCCGCGCGCATCTTGCCGACTTTGACGAGCAGGCCTCCCGGTACTGTCGGAAACGTGAGGAAGCCCTCCTCCACCTCGGCGCCTTCGGCGCCGAACGCCAGAAAGAAATCGGCGCGCGCGTACGGATCGACGATGGCCTGGAACGAGGCTTCGGACTCGTGCATCTCGAGCGCAGGAGACGGATTTACAGTGTTCCTGCCGGCCGCGCCGAGAAAGTCGCCAATCACTGCGATATCGGGATTGAAGATCTTCGAGGCCGCGGATGCGGTGCCATAGATCGGCAGCGATCCCGTTGGACCTCCTGCGCCTGCGGCCCCGGGAGGAACCTCTACGGTGGGCTGCTGCGGCTGCTGCTGCACAGCGTCCGGCGCCGCCGGCGCAGGGACGCCCTGAACGCCGAGCTTCGCCTCGAGTGCGCTCAGGCGCTCGCCGTATTGCCGCTGGATCGCTTCGAACTCTTTCCGCAGTTGTTCGATCTCCTGCTGTAGCGCCTGCACGTCCGTCTGGGCCGACGCCGGGCCCACGGGACCTAACAAAGCGGCAGCAAAGATCGCGACACAAGAGCGTCGTACACGCATCGTCCTATCTCCGGATGACAGAAAAATCAGGCGCGAAGCCGCCTGAGTGATTTACAGAAGATCCGGCGACGAGGGCGGGGAGCGGAGCGGCGGCTGCGCAGCCGGTGCGTTGGCGGCAGCCGTGAAGTATTCGAAGTGAAGGGTAACGCCCGGCTCCGAGGCCGGCGTGTTCAGGACGCGCGCTTCCGTGCGGGGACGGAAGGACCGCGCCCAGTGACAGACGAGGCAGTGAATCGGCTCGGCGCCCACGCCTGCCGGGGCGCCGATTTGATGAGCTGAGGCGTCGTGCTGAACCGCCGTGCACGGCGCGTCGTGGCAATCGTCCTCGTGCGGCGCGATCGACGACCCAATGGCCGCCGTCAGCGCGACGCCGGCGATGGCCGCAATAGACGATGCCCGCGCACGGAACCAATGAAGCATCGGCAAGGTTCAGCGTAGTGAGACACCCCGCGAGTGTCAAGCACCGGAGCAGTCGTGGCCGCCACTGAACAGGTAATATCAACCATTCCTCGGGATCCGGTCACTCATCCGCGTCACGCCGCCATCCTCGACACCTTCGTGCGTCGGGCTGTAGCGGTTCTGGTTTTTGCCGTCCTGAGCGGGACGCAGGTGGCGTCAGCCCAGGATGCCCCGCCGACCATTCAAGCCACGCGTCTTGGTACCGGGGATCAAATCGAGCTGGATGGAATGCTGGACGAGGCCGCCTGGATGCGGGCGAGTCCAATCTCCGAGTTCCGCCAGCAGGACCCGCTCAACGGCGAGCCGGCCACCGAACGGACGGAAGTGCGAATCGTCTACGACGAGCAGCGCCTGATCGTGGGCGTCATCTGTTTCGATTCAGAGCCCGGGCGCGTCATGGGCAACCAGATGCAGCGTGACCAGTCGTTCGGCGCCGACGACCGGTTCATCTTCACGATCGACACCTATCTCGACGGCCGATCCGGCTATTACTTCGAGGTGAATCCATCGGGCGCCATGGGCGACGGGCTGATCGCGCCCGGTGGCACCACGACCGTCGGCGCGATTTCGATCAATCGATCGTGGGATGGGAACTGGAATGCCCGGGTCGGGCGACGGCCCGATGGGTGGACTGCGGAAATCGAAGTGCCCTTTCGGATTGTGAATTTCGATCCCAGCGCCGCGACCTGGGGGATCAACTTTCAACGCACGGTCCGGCGCAAGAACGAAGAAGTGCTCTGGGCCGGCTACGCGCGCAATCTGGGTGTGACCTACATGTCCGCGGCCGGCCGGCTGATGGGTCTGTCGAGCCTGAGCCAGGGGCTCGGCCTCGACGTCCGTCCCTACGTCGTCGGCTCCTCTGGCGCCGCGCCTGGACGCAACCAGCCTGACACCGCCAGCAAGGGATCGTTCGGCGGCGACATCTTCTACAACCTGACGGCCGGTCTGCGGGCCAATCTCTCCATCAATACTGATTTCGCTGAAACCGAAGTCGAGCAGCGCCAGGTCAACCTCACGCGCTTTCCGCTGTTCTTTCCCGAGAAGCGCGCCTTCTTTCTGGAGGGATCCAGCTTCTTCGATTTTTCGCGTGAACCGGGCAACGCGATCCTGCCGTTCTTCAGCCGGCGCATCGGGCTCGATCAGGATGGTGTTCCGCAACCGGTGCTCTACGGACTCAAGCTGACCGGCCAGGCAGGGGCGTTCGACATGGGCGCCCTGCAGGTCCGCACGCGGGAACATGGCGGCAATCCGTCCGAGGACTTTACCGTCCTGCGCGCGCGCCGCCGGTTCTGGCGGCAGTCATCCATTGGCGCGCTGGTGACCAGTCGCGGCGCGGCCGGCGCTGACGCTCGCCGGACGGCAGGCATTGACACAGCGCTCGCGACCTCGAGTTTCCTGGGAAACCAGGTACTCGAAGCCACCAGTTTCTATCTCAACACCACCAAGAGACCAGGCTCGCGCGGCGGCGCGGCGTTCGGCGGCCGCATCAACCTGCCGAACGACCCGTGGGCGTTCAATGCATCGCTGCAGGAGGTACAGGACGGCTACGACCCCGCAGTCGGGTTCGTCGAACGATTCGGCTACCGGCGGGCGACCGGAAGCGCGCGCTGGGGAATACGGCCCGAGCGGCATTTCATCCGGCGCGTCAGCTGGCAGACCGACGCCGACGTGCGGTACGACCTGGAGGGGCGGCTCGAATCGCGGCTCTTCGACGTCCAACTCATCCGCGTGATCTTAATCCCCGGCGACACCGTCGAGTTCCATCTTCGGCCGCAGTACGAGTACCTTCCCGTGGACTTCGAAATCTTTCGGGGAGTCGTGCTGCCGGCTGGAACCGATTCAAGTTTTCTGCGGCGCCACTTCCAGCTGCAGTCGGCGCCGCAGCGGATCCTCGCTCTCCGGCTGATCTACGAGGATGGTCCCTTCTACTCAGGGAACCGCCGCCAGAACAGCGGCACCCTGGACATCCGTCCGGGCCCCGGCCACTTGATTTCGCTGAGCGCCGATTTCAACGCCATCAGCCTGGCCGAGGGCACGTTCAGGACGCGGCTCTGGAGACTTGACGTGAACACACAGTTCAGCCCGTTCGTGTCGCTCGTGAACCGTACCCAGTACGACTCGGTGAGCGCGCAGCTCGGATGGCAGTCGCGCTTCAGGTGGATCCTGAAGCCGGGCGACGACATATTTTTCGTCTATGCGCACAACTGGGTGGACACGGCGGGTCTGACGACGATCGATCGGAAGGCGTCGTTCAAGGTGGTCAGGACGTTCAGCTTCTAACGCCAGCGCCGACGCGCTACTCCAGGCGGCGGACGTCGATGTAATAGAGGTCGGTCGCCACCACGAACACATCCTTCGCAGCCGGCGACCGCATCGTCTTCCAGTCCGTTGTGGGTTCCAGGATCTGGAGCGCGCCTGGCGCGCCGGCTCGAACCGGCATGGCGAAGTCCCGTTCGTCAGCTTTCCATCGATACGCGAGCGTTCCCTCATCCTGGAATTTCAGCTCGAGCACCGGAATTGCCGGTCGCCGCAGGTACTGATTGAAAATCGGCGTCAGGTCCTGCCCGAGCTGCGCGTTGAAGAACTGGACCACATCCTCCGTGAGGATGCTTCGGTACTTGAAGCGCTGGTAGAAATCCCTGAGCAGCTTCTCCCACTTTGCATCGTCATTGACGACGCTTCGGAGCGTGTGAAGGAACAGCGCCCCCTTGAAATACTGGTCCTGGGTCGGCTCGCGGTGGATGCCGCGCTGCGTGACGACGGGGGCCTGGTTTCGGACTCTCGGCTTTTCACCGTTGATGTAGTTGATGGACGCTTCCCTGCCGAATCGCTGCTCGACGTAGAGCCCTTCCAGATAGGTGGCGAAGCCTTCGTGGATCCACATGTCCGAGGCGTCGGCGGCCGAGACCGCATTGCCGAACCATTCGTGGGCGCTCTCGTGAATGATGATGAAATCAAACTGAAGGCTGATGCCGACGCCGGTGAAATCGCGGCCGAGATATCCATTCGCGAACTTGTTGCCGTAAGCCACCGCGCTCTGATGTTCCATGCCCAGATACGGCACCTCGATCAGCTTGTAGCCGTCCTTCGCAAACGGGTATTCGCCGAAGTAGCGCTCGAAGATCTCGAGCATGGGCTTTGCCTGGGCGAACTGCGGCTTCGCGCGCGCGAGATTTTCAGGCAGGACGTAGAAGTCCAGCGGCAGGTCGCCGAGGCGGTCGCTGAAGTGCGCATACGCGCCGATGTTCAAGGCGACGCCGTATGAGTTGATTGGGTACTGCACGAGCCAGTCCCAGCGCGTGTATCCGTCGCCGAGCTTGGTACTGCCGACGAACTTTCCGTTCGAGACATCCATCAGCCCGTCAGGGACCGCGACGCTGATCTGCATTCCGTCGGGCTCGTCGCGCCACTGGTCCTTGTTTGGCCACCAGGTGCTCGCACCTTCTTCTTCGCAGGCGGTGGTGATCCAGGGTCGTCCGGCGGAATCGGTCCGGAACGCCATGCTGCCGAACCGGCCCTGCTCGAGCGGCATCCCTGAATAATGGACGTCGATGGTGTAGGTCTCGCCCGCCCTCAACGTCGCGGGAAAGTCGATGTAGACGGCACTGAGCTCACGTGCGTACTTGAGCGGCGCTCCCTCTGACAGAATCCGGTCGACATTCAGGCTCGGATGCAGATCGAGCTGGATCCGCGTGTCGTCCGACAGCATGCGAAAGCGAACTTCATTGCTGCCCGAGATGGACTTCCGGGCAGGGTCCACGCGCACGTCGAGGTGATAGAACAGGAGGTCGTTGTTGGCGCGATAGCGCCCGTATTCCCCGCGCAGGATGTCGGCCCGCGTCGGCGGGAGCTCGGTCGACTGAGCGGCGGGAGCCGCCGGCGGTGCGGAAATCGCTGTGGTCTGTGCGATGGCGGCGGACGGGAGTCCGGCCAGCACCAACGCGAACACGAGGCGGCATCCCTGCCACATAGGCGTTGTTGTACTACAATCGCTGCCGGTGTCTCTGACGCGACGGCAGTTTCTCTGGAGCGCCGCGGCAACCGCTGCGGTAGGCGCTCCTCACCTGCGTGAGCCCTGGTCGGCCGCTCTGCAGGCGCAGGCCAGTCCTGAGTCTGTAACCAAGCTGTTCCGGCACGGCGTGGCAAGCGGCGATCCGCTCATCGACCGCGTCATCCTGTGGACCCGTGTGACTCCACTCGACGAGGCGGCGGCCACCGCCGTCGATGTCCGCTGGCGCGTGGCCAGCGACGAAGCGCTCTCCCAGATCGTTGCGCAGGGCACGGCCCGTACCAGCGGCGAGCGCGACTTCACCGTCAAGGTCGATGCCGGGGGCCTTCAGGCCGGCCGCCCGTACTACTACGCATTCGAGGCCGGCACCGACCGATCGCCGGTTGGCCGCACGAAAACGCTGCCTGCAGGAGCCGTCGATCGCGTCCGCCTGGCATCGCTCTGCTGTTCGAATTACCCCGCGGGCTTCTTCAACGTCTACCGCTGCGTCGCCAACCGCGACGACCTCGATGCGGTGGTGCACGTCGGCGATTACATCTACGAATTCCAGAACGGCATCTATGGCGATGGGAGCGGACTGCTCCGCATCCCGGAACCGCGCAAGGAAGCGGTGACGCTGAGCGACTACCGCGTGCGATACGCGACCTACCGTAGCGATCCCGATCTGCAGGAGGCGCACCGGCGCCATCCCTTCATCGCCGTGTGGGACGACCACGAGCTGACCAACAACGCGTGGCGCGACGGCGCCGCCAATCACAACCCGGAGCAGGGCGAGGGCGACTGGCCCACGCGAAGGGCCGCGGCGTACCAGGCCTATCTTGAATGGATGCCAATCCGCGAGTTCGCCGGCGGCGGCATCCATTTGTACCGGAGTTTCAGATTCGGCAGCCTGCTCGATCTGGTCATGCTCGACACGCGCGGCCTGCGCGACCAGCAGGTGGCGACGACCGACATTGAAGGGCTGACCAATCCGGCGCGCTCGATTCTCGGGGCGCCGCAGGAAGCCTGGCTGTTCGACGAGCTGCGCGCATCGCAGCGCGCCGGAACGGGATGGCGCGTGCTCGGCCAGCAGGTCATGTTCTCGCGCATCGCGCAGCCGGGGCGCGGCGCGTTCGTCGCTGACACGTGGGAGGGTTACCAGGCGGCCCGCGACCGCGTGTTCGATTTTCTGGCCGCCGAACGCGTGCAGGACGTGGCCGTCCTGAGCGGCGACATACACAGCTCCTGGGCGTTCGATTTACCCCGCAACCCATTCGATGGATACGAGCGCGACGGCAAGGGGTCTCTCGCTGTCGAACTGCTGACGCCGGCAATCAGCTCGGCGCCGCTATTCACGGACCCTGCCACCCGGGACCGCGCCGTGCTGCTGCGTGCGCTGCTGCCGCACCTGAAATTCCTTGAAGGGGAAACCCGGGGGTATGTGCTCCTGGACATCACGCGGCAGCAGTTGCGTGGTGAATGGTACTTCGTGCCCACCGTGATGGAACGCTCACCCGCCGAAACCCGCGCGGCCGCATTCGTCTGCGAGCGCGGATCCGCCCATCTTGTCGAAGCGTAGGCGGATCTACCAACCGCCTCGTGGAAGACCGGGCGTTACGCGAAGCGCGTTCTGGTGGTACACCTTCCGCAGCACTCCGTCCGGCAGATCCAGCCCATAGAGCTTCCAGAAAGCGTGATAGTCGCGGTAGTAGTCGAAGTACTCGTCCTTCGTTTCAAGAACTCGCCAGTAGTACGGAAATTCTTCGGCGGCGAACGCGTCCTTGCCGAAGAGAATGCGGTCCTGGTACTTCACGAAAAAGTCGTGGGCCGCGCGCGGCTGACGTCCGAGGTCGTAGAGGATGGCGCCCATCTCGGTGACCACGTTAGGGTAGGTGTCGAGCAGCTTGCCAAGCCGGCCAAGATTGTTCGCGTGCCATCCCAGGTGCGCCATGATGAACTGCGTTTTGGGATGTTTGCGGAACAGGTTGTCGCGCTGGGTGTTGAGCTCTTCAAAGCTCACCTGCCCCGGCAGGTAGTTCCGACGGTCGTTGAACAGGGCCAGCTCGAGCCACCGTTCGTTCTGAAAGGTGAGCGGTTGAAAGAATGCCTCCGGCTCCCCGGTGTGAATGAAAACCGGGAGCCCCATGCGGGCCATCGCGTCCCAGACCGGATCCAGCTCGGGGTCGTCGATGCGGAGCCGGCTGCCGTCGGGTTTCTTGATCGTCATCCCGAACGATTTCGATATTTCCCCGACGCCCACGGCGCCCGCCTTGATGTCCGCCTCGAGCTGCGCCACCGCCTTCGCGCCCCAGCCTGGCCCGACGTTGTTGAAGTCGATGCCGGCCATCACGCGGAACCGATCCTTGTGGGCACTCTCGCGTATCGTCGCGAGCTGCTGCCGCAGCCGGTCGCCTGACATGTTGCTCGCGATGACGAGTACCCGCAGGTTCAGCGCGTCCATCTCCTTCACGAACTGATCGATCGTCTGCGCCGTCGGCATCACGTGGCTGTGGATGTCCACGACCGGAAACCTGGCGCGCGGAACGGGATGCTGCTCGACGACAAGCGTTGTCCTGGGGCGATAGTCGACGATCGAGGGAGGAGGAAATTCCGGAGCCTGGCAGACGCCGACGCGCACGAGCGTGGTGCCGGCCGGACACTCGTCGCCCGGCTGAATCTGAACGCCGCGGCCGCGGCCTGAGGGCAACGTCGGGTCGGCCGCACCCTGCCTGCCTCGACCCGCGGGCGCCTGTGCTCCAGCCATGGCGGCCGCCAGCACCGCCGCTACCACCGCCAGCGCCACGCGTCGCATCAAGAGCGCCTCCACGCGACAACGTTACCGCAAGAGCCCGGCTGATAAAAGGAATGCCGTTAGGCATTCCGGTAGACAGAGCAGGAACGCCCGTTAAGGCGTTCCGGTAGACCAGGGCAAAGGACGCTAAGATCACACGCATGAAATGCGCGGTTGTCCTCCTTCTACTGGCCGGCGTGACGGGGATCGCCGCGCAGGAACCCGATTTCCTCGCTCGCGCGCGGGCGCTGCACCGCGACACGCCGCTGATCGATGGCCATAACGACTTTCCGATGGCGCTGCAGGAACAGAACGCACAGCGTGATCTCGACAAGCTCGACATCCGTCTTCCGCAGCCGAAGCTGCACACCGATATCGCGAGGCTGAGACAGGGCGGGGTCGGCGGGCAGTTCTGGTCTGTCTACGTGCCCGCGACGCTCCAGGGCAGCAACGCGGTCACGGCGACCCTCGCGCAAGTCGACGTCGTCTACCGGATGCTGCGCAAGTACCCCGACACGTTCGAGCTGGCGACGACGGCGGCGGACGTCGAGCGGATCTTCAAGGCCGGGCGGATCGCGTCGCTGATCGGGATGGAAGGCGGACACTCGATCGACAACTCGCTCGCCACACTCCGCATGTTCCACGCGTTGGGGGCCCGCTACCTGACGCTGACGCACAGCACGAACATCGCCTGGGCGGATTCGGGGACCGACAAGCCGAAGCTCGGCGGCCTCTCAGCGTTCGGCGAGGAAGTCGTTCGCGAGATGAACCGGCTGGGCATGCTCGTCGATCTCAGTCACACATCACCTGACACCATGCTGGACGCGATCCGCGTGTCGGAAGCGCCGGTCATCTTTTCGCATTCCGACGCGCGCGCGCTCAACGATCATGGCCGGAACGTGCCCGACGAGGTCTTGCGGCTTCTGCCAAAGAACGGCGGCGTCGTGATGGTAACGTTCGTGCCGGGCTTTCTGAAGGCCGACGGTAAAGCGACGCTCGCCGACGCGGCCAACCACATGGACCATGTGCGGAAGATCGCGGGACCCGATCACGTCGGGATTGGCAGCGACTTCGACGGTGTCACCACGCTTCCCGTGGGGCTGGAGGATGTCTCGAAATATCCAGCCCTCACCGCGGAGCTCCTGCGGCGCGGCTGGCCGGACGCTGATATCCGGAAAGCGCTCGGTCTGAACGTGCTGCGGGTGATGCGGAACGCCGAGGGCGTTGCAGCGCGCCTCCAGAAGGAACGCGCGCCGTCTGTCGCGACAATCGAGCAGTTCGATCGCCGGTAGACACGACCGGCAGACATCAAGCCACTAGGCTCAAAGTACAAGGCACAACGCACAAGGGAGGCGGCACCAATGTCGGCGTTAGAGACGATCAAGGC
>Ga0075428_100006231_pt1 | contig 13266 bp, 14 predicted proteins | sample RhiMetdeltSRZDD2_FD_75291 | JGI IMG/M metagenome (GOLD analysis project Ga0075428, IMG submission 75291) | Populus rhizosphere microbial communities from Tennessee, USA - Rhizosphere MetaG P. deltoides SRZDD2 | ecosystem: Host-associated > Plants > Roots > Rhizosphere > Soil | place: USA...
GCGCGCCGGCATGCGCTGGTCCGACACCGGCGGCGACGCGATGCTCGCCCTCCGCGCCCGCCTCCGCTCGCACCGCCCGCTCGCCGCCTGACCTGGACTACAAATGTGAGTCACACCCCCTGCCGAGGCGCCTTGACAGGACCGGGAGACCCGCGTATCGTACGGAGAACGCACGCAGCGTGCAGCATGTGAGCATTGCGGCCACATTCTGACGACTCCATCTCACTTCACGGCTCATGGACGAGCTGACGGCGATCGAGGAGAGATCCGCGGGCCGGGCGCTTCCCTTCGGGAGGCCACGGCCGAGGGAGTGAAGGGGCGCCATGACACCTGGCTACGTCGTCCGGCGGGTGTTGCTCTTCGTCCTGGTGGTCTGGATGGCGACGAGCGTCATCTTCTTCCTGCCACGCCTTGCCCCTGGCCGTGACCCGATCCGCGAGCGGCTGATGATGATGTCGGTCAGCGGCAGCGTCATGCAGAGCGCGATCGAAGAGATGGCGCGGGCGTACGAGGCGCGGTTCGGGCTCGATCAGCCGCTGTACGTCCAGTACTTTCGCTTCCTCGGCGACATCGTTCAACTGGACTTCAACGTGTCGCTGATGATGTACCCCTCGCGGGTGATCGACCTGATCGGTCAGGCGCTGCCGTGGACGGTCGGGCTGCTGCTGACGGCGACGGTGCTGGCGTTCTCGCTTGGCACGTTGCTCGGCGGGCTCTCCACCTGGCCGCGCGCACCTCGGGCCCTGAGTTATCTGCTGCCGCCGCTGTTCGCCTTCTCGGCGGTGCCGTATTACTTGCTGGGGATCCTGCTGGTCTACCTGTTCGCGCTCAAGCTGCCAATCTTTCCGATCAGCGGCGGTGCCCCGACCGGTACGCTGCCCTCGTTCACGATCGGCTACATGCTGACCGTCGCCTACCACTCGGCACTACCGGCCCTCTCGATGGTCCTGGCCGCGACCGGCTTCTGGGCGCTCGGGATGCGCGGCATGATGGTCACGACGCAGGGTGAAGACTTCATGATCATGGCCGAGGCGAAGGGGCTGAAGGGCTGGCGCGTCTTCCTGCACTACGGGATGCGCACGGCGATCCTGCCCCAGATCACCGCGCTGGCACTGTCGCTCGGACACATCGTCTCAGGTGCCCTGCTGGTCGAGATCATCTTCCAGTACCCAGGGGTCGGGACGCTGCTCTACAAGGCGATCACGGGCTTTGACTTCTTCACGATCAACGGCATCGTCTTCTTCGTGATCGTCGGGGTCGGGATCGCGACGCTGCTGCTCGACCTGAGCTACCACGCGCTCGATCCCCGCATCAAACACGCCCGGACGTAGAGGTTCTCAGGATGGTGTTGCGCGAAACCGACGTATTGCCGACTGGACCAGGTACGCCGACCGCGGACGCCAGGCTGGTAGACGGCGCTGGACCAGACGGCGCGATCGACCGTGACGACCAGTCAGGGCGGCCGCCTCTGCCGGCCTCGCGCCTGAGCACGACGCTGCACTACCTGCGGCGCAACCCGCGCCTGGTGGCGGGCCTGCTAATCCTGCTCGGACTCCTCCTCTTCTGGCTCATCGGCTCGCGCGCGATGGACACCACGGCCCGGTCGAGACCGCTCTCCGGGCCTCCCGACATGGAGCCATCGGCAGAGTACCTGCTAGGCACAGACACGGCGGGCCGCGAGCTGCTGCCGGTCCTGATCGAAGCAACCCCGCGCGCCTTCGAGGTCGGGCTGCTGGCCGGATTCGTGGGATTGATGATCGGGACGGTTCTCGGATTTGTCGCCGGCTACTTCGGCGGAACCGCCGACACGATTATCGGCGGGCTGGCGGACACGTTGTTACCGATTCCGGCCCTGGCCGTGCTGGTGGTTATCGCGTCGACGATCAAGACCAACCTGACGGTCGAGATCATGGCGTTGATCGTGGCGTCTCTGGCCTGGATGACGCCCACGCGGACGATCCGCGCCCAGGTGCTGACGATGCGCGAGCGCGCCTACGTCGAGGTGGCTCGCCTCTCCGGTGCCAGCTCGCTCCAGATCATCTTCAGAGAACTGTTGCCGAATCTGTCGCCGTACCTGGCGGCCAGCTTCGTCAGCGCCGTCGGCGCGGCGGTGCTGGCCTCGTTGGGGCTGGAGGCGCTCGGGCTCGGGCCGCAGAACGAGCCGACGCTCGGCATGACGATCTTCTGGTCGATCTACTACGGCGCGCTGCTGCGCGGGATGTGGTGGTGGTGGGGCGGACCGCTGGTCGTTATCGTCCTGCTGTTTACCGCGCTGTTCCTGATCGCCGCCGGGCTGGACGAGATCGCCAACCCGCGCATCCGCCGAGCCGTCTAGGCGGGGATTCATTAGCAGGTCGTCGTATTCATCTCCTCGGTTGTCGTCTCCCCGGTCGTTCGAGCACGACGCTCGGAAAGGAGTGGGCCAGGATGGACCACGGCACGGAGTACCGCACGGACCACGACACGGAGCAGTCCCGGGAGGCCCTGGGTCGTTTGACCAGTCGACGCCGCTTCCTTGTCACGAGCGTCGTCGGCTTCGGCGCGGCGCTGCTGGCAGCCTGTACCCAGGCACCGGCCGCGCCGGCACCGGCTGCCCCGGCCAAGCCGGCCGAGCCCGCGAAGCCCGCCGAGGCTGCCAAGCCGGCTGAGAGCAAGCCAGCGGCGGCAGCCCCGGCCGCGCCAGCCAAGCCCGCTGAGGCGGCGAAGCCGGCCGAGGCCGCCAAACCGGCTGCCGCTGCCCCGGCCGGCGCGGTCGCGAACATTCCGCGCAACCGAACGCTGATCATGGCCGGCCTCGGCGGCGAGCACCCGGGCGGCTTCACCGACATCGACAACTTCAACCAGTACCTGCCGGGCCTCTCGCGCAGTGGGTTCAGCAACGCCGGCACCGAGGGGCTGTTCTACTACGCGCCGCTGAACGACGAGTTCCAGCCCTGGCTCGCCGAGGGATTCCAGTTCGCCAACGACTTCACCGAGGTGACGGTCAAGATCCGCAAAGGCGCGGAGTGGAGCGACGGCGCGCCGTTCACCGCCAAGGATGTGATCTTCACCTTCGAGATGCTGGCCGGCGAGCCAACGCTGACGAACGGCGCCGAGATCAAGCGCCAGGTCAAAGCGATGCAGCTGGTGGACGACCTGACCATCAAGTTCACGCTCAACTTCCGTAACCCGCGCTTCGTGTTCGACATCCTGACGTTCCGGGCCGACATCGCGGTGCCGATCGCCCCCGAGCACGTCTGGAAGGGCCAGGACCCGAAAACGTTCAAGAACTACGATCCGTCGAAGGGCTGGCCGCTCACGACCGGGCCGTACAAGCTGGTCGCCACCAACATCGAGCAGAAGCTGTGGGACCGCCGCGATGACTGGTGGGCGGCCAAGATTGGCTTCAAGCAGCTGCCGAAGGTCGATCGGCTGATCTTTCTGCCGGGCATGAACGAGATCACGATGGCGCAGAAGATGATTGCCAACGAGATCGACATGGCGTTCTCGTTCACGCCGGGCAACATGCGCGCCGTCCAGCAGCAGAACAAGAAGGTCATTACCCACAGCGACCAGCCGCCGTACGGGTTCATGGACTGGTGGCCGATCGGGCTCGGCCTCAACACCACCGAGAAGCCGTTCGACGACCCGGAGGTCCGCTGGGCGATCAGCTACGCGATCAATCGCGATCAGATCGTGAAGTTCGCTTTCCAGGGATTCAACCAGCCGTCGCCGCTGCCGTATCCGGACTTCACCGGGCTACGGCCGTACATGGAGGCCGCGAAGCCGCTCCTCGAGAAGTACCCGACGAACGCGTTCGATCCGAAGAAGACGGAAGAGATCATGACGCGCAAGGGGTACAAGAAGGACGGCCAGGGGATGTGGGTCGGCGCGGACGGGAGCAAGATCGCGATCCCGATCATCACGTTCCCGCAGCACCCCTCGACCACGCCGCAGGCGCCGATCGTCACCGAGCAGCTTCGGCAGGCCGGCTTCGACGCAACGTTCCAGCTCCCGGCCGACTATTCGGCCCGCATCCGGACCGGCGAGGCGAAGGCGTTCCTCTGGGGCCACGGCGGCAGCATGCGCGAGCCATTCAGCACCTGGGACCGTGTCTATCACATCCGCCATTTCAGGCCGACCGGCACGGACACCGGCGCCAACCTGTACCGCTGGCAGAACAAGGAGTTCAGCGACATCGTGGACCAGATGGGTCAGGTGGCGGAGGACGATCCGAAGCTGATGGACCTCTGGATCAAGTCGCTGGAGATCTGGCTGCCGGAGCTGCCCGACATTCAACTGGTGCACACGGTGATCCCGCTGCCGATGAACACGACCTACTGGACGAACTACCCGAGCGCCAAAGACCCGTACGTCCACGAGGGGTTCTGGCACCGCAACGCCCTCCAGATGTTCCTGAAGCTGGAGCCGGCGCAGTAGGCTGCTCATGCTGCGACCTCCGGCCCGCTTGGGGCGGAGGTCGCAGCAGTGTCGGTAGCGCCGCCGCCCATCTTCATCGCCCCAAGAACGGCGGAGCATCATGTCGGCGCGGGGCTCGCCAAACTCGGCGTCGCGCCGCGCCAGGCCGCCGTCGAGGTCGCCAGGGACCTGCAGCTCGTCGCCGGACCCTAATCTAGGGGCTCGACGAGGCCAACGTAGGGGGTCAACCCCGATGTCCAGGGGAGCCGGCCAGCTCTATCCTTGGGAGGTGACGGGCTGCTCGACGCCGTGTCGGACGTCGTCGTCCGGACAGGCGCCCTGCCACACCAATGATGGCCTCGAGCTCGACCTGTTGCGCGAGCGGTTTCGAATCTGGCGTTGACTCGGCCTCTGGAGTGTGTGATGGGCATGTGCGCACTTCTTGCCGCGACACGGCTGTTCTCATCGCTCGAGACTGAGACCCTACGACGTCTTGTCGATCGTTGTACGATGCGAGCCTATCCAGCGGGCGCCACCCTTTTTGTGGCGGGCGATCCGGGCGATCAGATGTTCGTCGTCGCCAGGGGGAGCGTCAAGGTCGTCGTAACCTCGGAAGACGGGGAGATCACACTCGCCACGTTCGGCCAGGGTGACGTCTTCGGCGAGCTGGCGCTCTTGACAGCAGACGGGCAACGAACGGCGACGGCGGTCACGGTCGATCCAAGTGATCTGCTGGTCATAGATCGCCATGCCTTCGATACGGTCCTCCGAACATCACCCTGCTTCCTTCATGCGCTTCTCTGCGAAGTCGCAACACGCCTCAGGCAGACGAACCAGCTCCTGTCTCCGGCGCCCGAAGTGGCCAGCTACGATCGCGTTGGCAGCCACGGAGGAGCGGCGATCGGGCACAACGTCACCCTGGTAGGGTATGGGCGCTACGGGAGTCTCCATATCGGGCCGAAGTATGCTTCCCGAAGCGACCTGTGGAACGTGTCGGCGATTGTGGACCCGCTACTCACGAGGTCGCAGTATCGTGTCAGCAGGTTGGGGTTGGTCAGGCCGGAAGTACCGATCTTTGCAACGTTTGACGCCTGGCGGCACGACTTCTTTGACACGTTGGAGGATGCTGCAAAGGCGAAGCATGTGGTAGAGATCGCCCTGCGACCAGAACTCGTGTACGATCAGACCTTGCTGTACATGCGCGCCGGCGTGCAGAACGTGATTTTGCCCAAGCCGGTCACGGTGAACCGCGAGCAGTTTGATCAGTTGAGCCAGGAGGTGACGAGGTACGGTGTCAAGGCCGCGGTCGCTTCGCAGTGGCACTATTCTGATCTGCCACGGATCATTCGGCGCGAGATCCAGCGCCTGGTCGGGGAGCCCAACGGCGATCTGGCCCAGATGAAACTGCATCGAGTCGAATTCGAATTTTCAAAGGAGAACGGTGTAGAAATCTCGGCAACACCACCGCTCTCAGAGCTGCCACATGCCATACAACTGCTGGAGACTATCGGACTGGTCGATCTTGCTCAACACGAGCCCGAAGTGAGCGGCGATGAGGTCTGTGTGGAGGTCGTGTATAGACCTGCCAACATTACAGAGGGCATCCACATTCATGCAAGTCTGGACTGGAAACCAGAGGAAGGGATCAAGTCGCAGTATCCGCATTGGGACGTGCAAAACCGGTCCTTGAAGATCTATCTTGATGACGGTCAAGTACGACCATCGCTTTGTGTGGACTTCTGGGTGAAGTTTGATCGTACTGGTCGGTTTGCCATTCGGCCCGGGAGGCTGACCTTGCCGGGGCTTGCTAGCGCTGGCGAGCGCAGCAGCTTGCGCATGGACTTCGTGGACGATCAGTTGCTGAACATGCTGACGAAGATCTACGCGGCGTTTGGTCAGGACTTCAAAGGGTTTCAATCGGATGACACGGTATTGTCTCTCGATCGCTATGCGAATGTCGGCAAGCAGCTCATGTTAATCGAGCAGGAGTGGAGGGGCCATCAGCCGGCAGTAACTCTCGGTAGAGGCCATCCAGAAACCGGGAGCCAGCGGACGGCAGTCGCTGGTGGTGCGGCGCGGCCAGGGTAGGGGACAGTAAGGGGCGGCGAGATGCAAGACGAGCCCGTCGCGCGGAGCGGGTCATACATTCCACTGATCTCGGGGGCCGCAGCTGGTGCCGCGTTCGGCCTGATCGTTGGCGGGCTGATCGGCGGGGTGCTGGGTTGGAGCTTCCTGCCACCCGTTGGCGGCGGCATCGGGGCGGCGCTCGGCGTCATCGTCGGCGTCCGGATCAGCCGGACGGCGTCCGGCGAGAGCGGCGGGCCCACGCCCACCCCGTGACGCCGCCCCACGAACCTGACGTCGGGCTCGCGGGGACGGTCAGCTGCCCCTGAGAGCTAAGGACGACCGCGCAATCGGGTCAGTTGCACACACGTGTCCGATGCTGGCTACGTCGTCCCGAACAGCGTATCCAGAAACGGGTTGCCGAAGAGGTTGGACCGGTCGTACTTCGCGAGGGTACTGACCTGCCAGGACCAGGTCTGATCGCTGGCGCGACCGGACGTGTACGCGTCGCGCACGTGCTGGATGAACGTCTCACTGGTCCACGGCCCGGCGCTGGTGTAGCCCCAGCCTTTGGACCATTCGGGGAAGACGCGCCCGGCCGACCCGGTGAACCGCTCGAGCAGCCACGCTTCGAGATCGGTGTAGAACTCGTTGGCGTACGGCGTACCGGGGATCGAGAGGACGTCGAGCCAGAGCGCGACGTCCCAGCCGTTCGCCCTGGCTACGTCGTCGTAGGTGAGCGACGAGATGACCGGCGTTGAGGCCGTCTGGCCCGGCGGAACTGTGACCTGCCCCGGATCGTCCAGGCCGGTCACCCGGATCTCCAGGGCGGAGTTGGCCGGATACTGGCGCTGCTGCCTGTACTTCGCGACCAGCGCCTGGTACTCGGCGATGAAGTCGTGGACGGCCTGCTGCAGGTCGGCCTTCCGGATCTGGATGGCGTAGCCGTTCGCGGTGACCTTCAGCGTCGTGTCCTGGATGTAGAGGAGTGTGTCCTTCGACGGCCCCCAGATGTCGCGCGAGACCGGGTAGACGCCAGCGTTGCCCGCGAAGCCCTTGCCGTCAAGGCCACGGTCCGTGGTCGTGAACATCGCCTGGCCGAGATCCGGGGTGAGCGGGCCGAGACCGCCGCTCTTGAAGCCGTCGCGCAGGATCTTCTGGAGGGTGTCGTTCAGGTAGTCGGCGAACGGGTAGTTGTACGGGCCTGACGTCTGGCGCGATCCAGCCGGCTGGTCCGGCGCCACCTGCCAGACGTGCAGCCAGGGGTTGTCGGTGAACGGGAACCAGATGATCTCGACGCGCCCGAAGCGTTCGACGTACTCCGCGAAGCTGTCCGCCGGCGGCGGACCGGACGCGTTGCCGGGCTGGAACAGCGTGGCGGCCGTCAGGCTGGTGATGCTCTGACAGCGCATGGCGTAGTTGGGGACCACCTGGAGCACCGCCTCCACGACCAGCGCGCGCCCGAGGTGGGTGAGAAACGCCTGATCGTCGCTGCCGCCGCGGGTGAACGTCTTGAGCGCATACCGATCGGGCGTGGACGAGTCCGGGTCGGTGACGACGGCCGTCAGCTCCAGGATCTGGTTGCTCATCGAGCCGTAGCTCGAAGGGAGGTCGTCGGCTGGCGGCGTCGGGACCGCCGTGCCGTGGCCGTTGATCGCCAGCACACCGCCGACCGTCAGATTCCCGGGCGCCGGCGTGTGTGGGAAGCTGTAGCCGGGCGCCGACCCACCGCCGCCGTGTTGCGCTTCCAGGAATCGCAGCAGGTCGATCATCAGGACGCCGGTGCCGACCCGCACGCTCGGCGGCTGGCCACTCGCGGCCGGGATGAACGTGGTCTGCCAGAGGCTCTTGGTGAGATCGACCAGCAGCACCGACTCGGTCGACATCCCCGGGGTGACGGTCAGGGGCGACCAGCCGTGCATGACCCCACGCGCTCGGACCTGGACGTTGTGGGCCGCCGCCCAGTTGCAGACGTCGACGACGTCTCGAGGGGTGCGGGGCGCGCAGGTCCAGACGTTCTGGACGGTGAGATCATCGGCCCAGTTGGTGAACGCGTACTGACCGAGCGGCACACCGGCCGGGAAGTCCGGCAGTGTGCCCCCGCTCGGCGGCCCGACCTGCTGGACCGAGTAGCTCCAGAGCGAACCTTGGACCTCGTAGGTCGCCGTCTGGCCGTTCTGCGCGAAGACGACGTGATCGGCTGAGGCGACCTTCTTGCCGGCCACCGCGGCCACGAACGGCCAGACCTCCTGGCCGGGGCTGATGCCGCTCTCGCCAAGGTCGATCACCTTGACCTGGTTGACCGGATAGCTGCCGGTCCAGGGGCCGATGCCGTTGCTGGTCTGCGCGGCGAACCACATCGAGAATCCGGCGTGGTTGACGCACGCGATCTTCTGAACCTCGATCACGATCTCACCTCGTGCTCAGCCGATCAACTCGATGGTGTAGCTCTGCGTGGTACCGCGCACGTCGTAGGTTGCAGTCTGTCCGTTCATGGCGAAGACGACGTGGTCCGTGCTCGACACGGTCTTCCCGAGTGCAGCGTTGACCTCAGGCCAGAACTCGGTGCCGAGCTTGAACGGGGTCGCCGCCAGGTCGATCACACGCGTCTCGTCGATCGGGTAGGTGCCACTGCTGTACGACCGCCCATTCGAGCAGACGGCCGCGAACGACAGGTCAAAGCCGGCGTCGTTGGCGCAGGCGATCTTCTGCACTTCGAGCACGATCCCCTCCCTCGGTCAACAGAGAAGTAGCCGGGGCAGGTGAGAGTCGGTCAGGTGGCGCCAGACGAGCCGCGAGTCGTCGTCGCCCCAGACCCAGTAGACTGGAACCGGCCACGGGACACTGTAGGCTGCCTCGCCGAGGTCGCCGGCGACCAGGATCGCCTCACAGCGATGGCGCCGCGCGAAGCTGGCAGCGTCCTCCCAGCGCCCGTGCACGTCAGCGGTCAGGGCAAGTCGCATTGCCTGGCAACTCGTTCAGAAGCCCCAGTCTCGGGCCCATGGTGGCGGATAGATGCCATCGACGATGGCCTTGTGTCGAACTGCTAGCGGACCATTTCGTCGCGTGTCGTTGAACGCCAGCACGCGTTCAGTGGCGCGACCGATCTCGGTCAAGCCGGAAATGAACAGGTAGCCATCCGTCAAGACGAAATGGTCGTTCCAGAGGTCACGCCGTGGATTGAACAGTCGAAAGTCGCGCCTCCCAACTCGCCCTGAAACGAGCTCTCCCTTGAATCCATTGCAGTAGGAACAGGACCAGGCGAAGTTACTGAGATGGTCTAGTTCGGGATCACTTTCGCCAGGCTGCGTTATCAGCGTGCCATCAAAGTACTCACGCCATCGACTTACTGGAACGATGTGATCTACTTCGAATCGTGCTAGCGTCGGCATCAGGCAGTATTCGCACACATCACGTGCACACGTCCGCACGACCAGCCGCACCTCGGCATCGGACGGATCATGCGGAGCCTCATTGGCGAGACGTTCCAGCAGCCGCTGGAAGGCAGGAGACTCAAACATCTAACGCGACGCGGGAGTTCTTGGTGCCTCGGCATGATCGGCAGGTTCCTGGGTGGGTGAGCCTGCGTCGGGCCAGTCACGATGCTTCATCGCCCTGGCGACGCGCTCGTCTTCTTCGCGTTCATCCCGCAGCTCTTCGAACGAAACTCCCCGCCGCTCCGCTTCATTGCGCCAGAAGAGCTCGCTGGACCGCCGCTCAACTTCGTCGCCAATCAAATCGAGTTCGCGCTGCTCATCGTTGCTGAGCTTGCGCCGTTCCTGAAGACCCAGCAGCGTCCACAGCCGCCAGGTTTCTTCGTCATTGAGTAGGTTCACCCTGGTAGCGCGAAAATAGGGAATCGTTACGACGAGGAGGAGATCGTCGAGCGACACACCCAGAGTGCTGGCTACCGCTCCCACTGTCGTCATGTCGGGCTGCGCCAGCCGTTCGCGACTTGCCAGTTGGTCAAGAACGGCCCCGTCGACGACTAGTCCGTCGCGCTCCTCGATCTGGCGCTTCAGATCAGCGATGGTCAGATCGCGCTCGCGCAGCAGATGATCGAGTTGCCCGAATACCGCGACAACCACGCCTGACCTCCAGATCACGCTGTTCGAGCCGTACGGCGCCCACGTTGAGCGCGGGCCTCGTTCTCATCATACGCGATTTGCGAGGTCGGTCCGATCGCCCGCGAGCCTGTCGCGGCCTGTCAGACTGGTCCGGGCAACGCCAGTGTGACGACGCAATGGTGCGATGCCGTGCTACACTCGTATCGAGGCTACCGGACGATGGTGCAGCGCCGGCTCTCGGTGGCGGGCGCGGCGACCGGACAACGTGATGCCGGCCTGCCCGTCGGCGTGTGCCCGGCGGTCCTGGCCTTGCTGGTCGCGATGCTCGTGCTCGTCGGAGTCCCGGTGGCCTCGGCGTGCGCTGCCAGCGCGACTGCTGTTCCGACATCGCGGACGTCAATGAAGCACGCCAACGGCATTTTCGTGGATGCGACGCGGCAGGGGACACTCGCGCAACCGGCCGTTCCGACCGTCGTGCGGTCACGCTTCGTCGAGGTCGATTTCGGGCGGCTGCGTGGCGGCCCGGAGGGGCCGCCCGGCGAGCTGACGCTCAACCTGTTCGACGATGCCGTCTTGATCGCGAGCCTGGATCACCTCGAGTCGGCAAGCTCGGGATCGGGATTCGTGTGGGTTGGCAAGGTCCAGGGAGCCGCGACCAGCGAGGTCACCCTGGTGGTCGGGGATGGCATGCTCACGGGGAACGTCATGGCGGACGGCGCCACCTACCAGATTCGCTTCGCCGGCAACGGTGTCCACGTCGTGCTCCAGACCGAGCCAGGCTCGTTTCCTGCTGACTGAACCGTTGGGCACCAACAGATAGCAGTCGTTCCCCGCGTACAAGACCCGCTGGAACCAACGTTGTCGCGAACCTCCTCCCTCCTCGTCATGTTGCAACGGATCCGCGACGCCGTGTACACTCAGGATCGGCGATTCGTGACGACAACGTTACGTCAGGTCGCAGTCCCGCCGTCGTCGCGATGGTAGCCACCGGGGGCTGGTCACGTGCGGTGGATGCTCAGGCTCCGCTGGCTGATCGGGCAGCACGACGCGCGCCGGCGCCATCTCCAGCGCGCGTCGATCCTGATCGTGGTGCTGCTCGGACTGGCTACAGTGAGCCAGTTGCCAGGCGTCGCGCCTGTCCTCGCCGCCGATCCGCTGTTCACGCCTGCGAACGCCCCCGTCGACGCGGCCGTGGCCGCCGCCACGTCCGGCGACCGGTCGATCAGGCGCTCGCGACAGGTGAACGTCGATTTCGAGCAGTTGACCGGCCCGAAGAAGTCAGGACCGGACGGGCGGCGGGTTGGCACCCAGGGATCGAGCACCCTGGCGCTCAACCTGTTCGACGACGTCTCGCTGACGGCCGACATCCGGAGTGTGACGCGCACCTCCTCCGGCGCCGGTCTGGTACTGACCGGCAGCGTGCAAGGCGGCGGTCCCGATAGCTCGGTCACGATCGTGGCTGAGAACGGCATCATGACGGCGAACGTCCGGCCATCCCCGGACAGACTGTTCCAGGTTCGCTACGACGGCGGGCGCACGCACGCCATCCACGAGATCGACAAGTTCGCCTTCCCCGTCGAGGACGACCATGACGTCGGGCTCCAGGTGCCGCCAGGCTCGCTTGGGAGCGCCCCGACGCAGGCGGCAAATCTTCAGGCGGCCGACACCAACAACGTGATCGACGTGCTGGTGGTCTACACCCCTGCCGCCCGTGCCCAGGTCGGCGGCACGGCCGCGATGAACGGCGTGATCGACCTGGCCCTGTCCGAGACGAACCAGGGGTACGCCAACAGCGGCGTCATCCAGCGCATCAGCGTCGTGCACCGCGCCGAGGTAGCGTACACCGAGCAGCCGCCGAACCCCGACGGCAGCTCCGGGTTCAACACCGATCTGAACCGGCTCGCGTCCACGACCGATGGCATCCTGGACAACGTTCATACCCTGCGCAACACCTACGGCGCAGACTTCGTCTCCCTGGTCCGGACCGGCGATACCGCGACCGTCGTGCCGCTGTGTGGGATCGCCCCGATGATCTTCGGCGAGGGTGGACCGAGCAACCTGACCGTGGCGTACGGTGCGCCGCGTGCGTTCACTGTCGTCGCACAAAACTGCATGACCGGCAACTACACGTTCGCGCACGAGCTCGGGCACACGATGGGGGTCCGGCACAACATCGAGGCTGACCCGACGCAGAACCAGCCGTACACCTACAACCACGGCTACTGCGCCCTGACCGGCACCCCGCCGTATCGCGACATCATGGCGGTCAACCTGAGCTGCAACAACTAGAACCTGGCTCGGTTGAACCGCTGGTCCAACCCGAGCATCGTCGTCAACGGCGTGCCATCCGGGAACGCGACCGCCGACGGTCAGCTCACGCTCGACAACACGCTGTCGCTCACCCAGAACTTCCGTCAGAAGGTGGGGACCGGGCCGGCCAACGACAACTTCGCCAGCCCGACCACGATCACGGGGGCGCTCCCGCAGGTGCGCGCTCAGAGCACGACGGGCGCTACCGGGGAGCCGGGGGAAACGGCGTCGTGCGCGTTCCCGGACACGTCCGTCTGGTTCACCTGGACACCAACGGCGAGCGGCACCGCCACGCTCCACACGGCTGGCAGCAACTACGACACGATCCTCGCCGTCTTCACGGGCAACGCGCTAGAAGCCCGGCCGGAAAGGGGGGCTACCGGAGAGGTCGGTCGGCCGGGTAGGATGAAGGCAACGATCGGCTGAG
>Ga0075428_100006232_pt1 | contig 13264 bp, 10 predicted proteins | sample RhiMetdeltSRZDD2_FD_75291 | JGI IMG/M metagenome (GOLD analysis project Ga0075428, IMG submission 75291) | Populus rhizosphere microbial communities from Tennessee, USA - Rhizosphere MetaG P. deltoides SRZDD2 | ecosystem: Host-associated > Plants > Roots > Rhizosphere > Soil | place: USA...
CAACTGCTCCAGTTTTTCGCGCTGCTCATTAATCGACGGCGGCAAGGCAACGAAGCGCTCCAATGCTGCCCGGCGGTAGGCGTAGAGGCCGATATGATGATAGTGCGGCCCCGCGCCGGATGCGTCTTGGCGGCTGAAGCTTTTTGCTTGCAGACGATTTGGTGCAATCGGGGAACCCATGACCTTGACGACGCTTGAATTCGTCAGCTCGGCGGGATCGGTGATGACGGCTGCTACGGTGGCGATGTCGACCTGCGGTTCGGCAAGCGGCTTGAGCGCAGCGCGGATGTCTGCCGGATCGATCGTCGGCAAATCTCCCTGAACGTTGACGACGATGCTGACGTTGTGTTCGGGATCCAACGCTTCCAGCGCTTCGTAGATGCGATCTGATCCGGAGACGTGGTCACTGCGGGTCATGACTGCGCGCCCGCCGGCTTTTTCCACCGCTGCGGCAACCGGCTCGGAATCGGTCGCCACAACCACGTCGCCAATTTTGGCGGCTTCGGCGCGTCGAAGCACGTGCACGATCATCGGCACGCCATGGAGATCGGCCAAGGGCTTGCCTGGCAGGCGTGTGGAAGCGAGGCGCGCCGGTATGAGGATGATCGCTTGGGGCATCGGGATTGCCGGCACGGACCGGCCGAATGATCACCTGTCGATAATGACGCAGGGGCTTATACGGGTTGCCATACGTCAGGCAAACCGGTATCTCAACGCCGCCAGACGCTGTCGGCGCTCGCCCGCCCTGCCACGCCCCGCCTCGGGAGCTGTCTTTCGATGAATTCCTTCGAACTCAACAAGATCCTTGGCGCCATTCTTGGCACCTGCCTGACCCTGCTCGCGCTCAATATTGCTGCCGGTGCCATTTTCACGCCCGAAAAGCCGAGCAAGCCCGGGTTCAATATCGCGGTGAAAGAGGCCGAAGGCGAGAAGGCTGGGCCCAAAGAACCCGAACAGCCGATCGAAACACTGCTCGCCAAGGCGTCGGTGGAAAAGGGTCAATCCGCCGCGAAGCAGTGCCAGGCCTGTCACACCTTCGATAAAGGCGGGCCGAACCGTGTCGGCCCCAACTTGTGGAATATTGTAAACCGGCCGCGTGCCTCGGAAGCCGGGTTCAACTATTCGGCTGCCATGAAGGGCAAGCCCGGAAACTGGAGCTTTGATGACCTCAACAAGTTCCTTGCCAATCCGCGCGGCTATATCCCCGGAACGAACATGACCTTCGCCGGTCTGTCCCGCGGCGAGCAGCGCGCCGACGTCATCGATTATCTGCGTACCTTGGCGGACAGTCCGGTCCCGGTGCCCAAGGCGGCAGAAGCTGCGCCGGCGGGCGGCGAACAGAAGAAATAACCGCAACGGACGCAGCACCAGCGGATTCGATGGCCGGGCACCCCCCGCCAATTTGCTTCGACTGGACGGTGCTTGGGACCCGGAAAATTGAGGTTACGTTGTTGTAATGCGGGTTTTTGACCGCTGGCGGGGCAACGAAAAAGCGCCTAATTATCCGCGACCGCACTCTGCGAACAGGTCGCGCGGGAGTAACTTTGATGAAAGTCAGTCGTCGCTCTGTATTGCGCGGCAGCGCATCGGCACTAGTTGCGCCCGTACTGGCGTCCTCAATATTGCCGAGCGGTCGCGCGGCGGCGGAGGCGCCGACCTGGAAGCACGCGCTGTCTCTGTTCGGAGACACAAAATATCCAGAAGGCTTCAAACATTTCGATTACGTCAATCCCAATGCGCCGCAGGGTGGCACCGTGCGCCAACTCGCCTTCGGCACGTTCGATAATTTCAATACGGTCGTGTCGGGCGTGAAAGGAAACATCGCCGCGGGCACCGAGTTGTTCACCGAGACGCTGATGACGTCTGCGCTCGATGAGGTCTCGACCGAATATGGATTGTTGGCCGACGCGGTCAGCTTTCCTGACGATTTTTCCGCGGTCACATATCGCCTGCGCGCCGGGGCGCGATGGCATGACGGCAAGCCGATCACTCCCGAGGACGTTCTTTATTCATTCGATGTACTGAAGAAAAACAGCCCGTTCTACGGTGCGTACTATCGGCACGTGGTGAAGGCAGAGAAGGCCGGTGAGCGCGAAATCAGGTTTAGCTTCGATAGTCCCGGCAATAGGGAATTGCCGCAGATCGTCGGCCAGCTGCCTGTGCTTGCGAAACACTGGTGGGAAGGGACAGACAAGTCGGGCCAGAAACGCGACGTCACTCAAACGACGCTTGAGCCGCCGCTGGGATCCGGACCCTATCGTCTCAAGGAATTCGTGCCGGGCCGCACGCTGGTCTACGAAAAGGTCGATGACTATTGGGGCAAGGACCTCAATGTCATTATCGGCACGCGCAATTTACAGACGATCCGCTACGAATATTTCCGCGACTCCACGGTCGCGCTCGAGGCGTTCAAAGCCGATCAGGCCGACTGGCGCATTGAGAACAGTGCCAAGGAATGGGCGACCGCTTACGACTTCCCGGCTGTGCGCGATAAGCGTGTCCTCACGGAGGAATTCCCGATCCGGAACGTGGGTGTTATGCAGGCCTTCGCCTTCAACGTCCGGCGCGAAAAATTCAAGGATCCGCGCGTCCGCCGCGCTTTCAATTTTGCCTTCGATTTCGAAGAAATGAATCGACAGATATTTTTCGGACAGTACAGGCGTATCGCCAGTTACTTCGAAGGCACCGAGCTTGCATCGTCGGGGATTCCCGAAGGCACGGAGCTCGAAATCCTGCAAACGGTGCGGGACAAGATACCGGCCGATCTGTTCACGCAGCCCTATACCAATCCGGTTGGCGGCAATCCGCAGAACGTGCGCAATAACACGCGCGAGGCCCTCGCTTTGCTTCGCTCCGCCGGGTACGAAGTCCGCAACACGAAGCTGGTTGGCATCAGTAACGGAGAGCCATTGCATGTCGAACTGCTGGTGGAGCAGCCCGCATTCGAACGGATCATGCTGTTCTACAAGCCGTCGCTCGAGCGGCTTGGAATTGGTGTTTCCGTGCGCACGATCGACGCCTCGCAATATGAGAACAGATTGCGCCAATGGGATTTCGACATCATCATTAACTCGTGGGCTCAATCGCTCTCACCCGGCAATGAACAGCGTAATTTTTGGGGCTCGCAGGCCGCGGACCAACCCGGCTCTCGCAATCTGGTCGGCATCAAAAACCCCGCTGTCGACGCGCTTATCGATCGCGTGATCTTTGCCAAGAGTCGCGCGGAGCTGGTCGCCGCCACCAAGGCTCTCGATCGCGTGCTGCTGTGGAATTTCTACGTCGTTCCGCAATGGACATACGGGAAACAGCGCACCGCCCGCTGGGATCGTTTCGGCCGTCCCGATGTCCTGCCTCAATACGCGGCGTCGGCATTCCCTACGGTTTGGTGGTGGGATGCTGCCAGGGCGGCCAAAGTGCCGCAGCGGTCCTAAATGATGAAACTCAGCCGCCGTGGCGCGTTGACGCTGTTTGCCGGCGCTGCGGCAGCAAGTGCCGGCAGCCGCATCATTCCCGTCTCGGCGCAGGACGCCGACCGGCACGGCATGTCGGCCTTCGGCGACCTTCAGTATCCACCGGACTTCCCGCACTTCAAATATGTCAACCCGAATGCGCCAAAGGGCGGCGTGTTCTCGCAGATTGGTCCGAACCGGCAATTCAACCAGTCGTTCCAGACCTTCAATTCCCTCAATAGCTATATTCTCAAGGGCGATGCTGCCCAGGGGATGCAGCTCACGTTCGCCACGCTCATGGCGCGCTCAGGCGATGAACCGGACGCGATGTACGGCCTCGCTGCCCGAAGCGTTCGCATTTCCGATGACGAATTGACGTATCGTTTTACCCTGCGCGATCAGGCGAAATTCCATGACGGCACACTCCTCACGGCGCATGACGTGGTCTGGTCATTGATGACCCTGAAGGACAAGGGTCATCCAATCATCACGCAGCAACTGCGCGACTTCACGGGCGCGGAAGCAGCGGATGAACGCACGGTCGTGGTGCGCTTTGCCGCTAATCGAGGACGCGATGTGCCGCTTTTCGTCGCGGCACTGCCGATCTTATCTCGCGCCTACTATTCGAAAAAGAATTTCGAGGAATCGACGCTGGATATTCCGCTCGGGAGCGGAGCGTACAAGGTCGGAAAGTTCCAGGTCGGTCATTTCATCGAGTTTGAGCGGGTGAAGGATTGGTGGGGCTCGGATCTTCCGGTTTCGCGCGGGCAGAATAATTTCGATGTGCTGCGGTTCGAGTATTACCGTGACAGGGAAGTCGGGTTCGAGGGCTTTACAGGCAGGAATTATCTCTTCCGCGAGGAATTCACGTCGCGTTTCTGGGCGGCGCGCTATGACTTTCCTGCCTTCAAGGACGGACGCGTCAAGCGCGACGTGCTGCCCGACGATACGCCTTCGGGTGCCCAGGGATGGTTTATCAATACGCGGCGCGAGAAATTTAAAGACCGGCGCGTGCGCGAGGCGCTGATCGACGCGTTCGATTTCGAGTGGACCAACAAGAACATCATGTACGGGTCTTACGATCGCACGCATTCGGTGTTTCAGAACTCCCCAATGATGGCGAAAGGGAAGCCCGATGCCGCCGAGCTCGCGCTCCTTGAACCCTTTCGTGGCAAAGTGCCGGATGAAGTTTTCGGAGAGCCCTACGTCCCGCCGGTGTCCGACTTATCGGGACAGGACCGAAAGCTGCTGAGACGTGCTGCGCAGTTGCTCAACGACGCCGATTGTGCGCTGAAGAACGGCAAGCGGTTCCTGCCAAGCGGCCAACCGATCACCATCGAATTTCTGATTGATGAGCCGACATTCCAGCCGCATCATTTGCCTTATATCAAGAATTTGGGCGTGCTCGGCATCGACGCAAGCTTGCGCATCGTTGACCCGGTGCAATATCGCGCGCGCGTCGATGCCTTTGATTTCGATATCACCGTTGAGCGCTTCAGCTTTTCGTCGACACCGGGGGACTCGCTGCGCACCTTTTTTTCATCGCAGGCCGCCGCGACGAAAGGGTCGCAAAATCGCGCCGGCATCGCAGACCCCGCTGTCGATGCGCTGGTGGACGTCATTATCGCCGCCAAAACCCGCGAGGAACTTACCGCCGCCTGCAAGGCGCTTGATCGCGTGATCCGTGCCGGACGATACTGGATACCGCATTGGTACAAAGCGTCGCACTGGATTGCCTATTGGGACGTGTTCGGCCGTCCGGATGTTAAACCGCGCTATTTTCGAGGTATTCCTGAAACGTGGTGGTACGATCGCGATAAGGCAGTAAGAGCAGAACAAAAAGGATGAACAGAACCGCGTGCTTTGCGCCGGTGGAGGAATGACATACTGAGGAGCGCATGACCGCCTATATCATTCGCCGTCTGTTGTTCATGGTGCCGACGATGTTCGGCATCATGCTGGTGGCTTTCGTCGTGGTGCAGTTCGCGCCCGGTGGTCCGGTTGAGCAGGTCATCGCCAAGCTCACCGGATCGGACACGGGCGCGACCTCGCGCATTTCGGGCTCGACGGGCGGGGATTTTGGCAATCGCGGCCTCGCGCAGGGCGCCTCGCAGGTAGACGCTGCTACCTCGAAATATCGCGGCGCACAGGGTCTCGATCCGGAATTCATCAAGAAGCTCGAGACGCAGTTCGGATTCGACAAGCCGGCACCAGAGCGCTTTGCCCTGATGCTCTGGAACTATTTGCGATTCGACTTCGGAAAAAGCTATTTCCGCGACGTCAGCGTGATGCAGTTGATCAAGGAAAAGTTGCCGGTCTCGATGTCGCTCGGCATCTGGATGACCTTGATGACGTACTTGATTTCGATTCCCCTTGGCGTTCGCAAGGCCATGCACGACGGTTCGCGCTTTGACGTATGGACTTCGACGGTGATCATCGTCGGCTATGCGATCCCCGGATTTCTGTTCGCGATCCTGCTGATCATCCTTTTCGCCGGCGGCTCGTTCTTCGACTGGTTTCCCTTGCGAGGCCTAGTGTCCGAGAACTGGTCATCGCTGCCCTGGTGGCAAAAAATCCTCGATTATTTCTGGCATCTCACGCTGCCGATCATCGCCATGGCCCTATCGGCCTTTGCTACGATGACATTGCTGACAAAGAATTCCTTCCTTGAGGAAATTCGCAAGCAATATGTGCTCACCGCACGTGCCAAGGGCTGCACCAATAACCAGGTGCTCTACGGCCATGTTTTCCGCAATGCCATGCTCATCGTTATTGCCGGCTTCCCCTCGGCATTCGTACATGCGTTTTTCACGGGCGCCCTGCTGATCGAAACCATTTTCTCGCTCGATGGCCTCGGGTTGCTTGGCTTCGAGAGCGTTCTCAACCGGGATTATCCGGTCGTGTTCGCCACTCTTTACATCTTCTCGCTCATCGGCGTGGTCGTGAACCTGATCTCCGATCTGACCTACACGTGGATCGATCCGCGTATCGACTTCGAGACGCGGGAGGTCTGAAGTGGACGCACGGACCGGCATCAAGCCGCCTGAAACCGCAGCAGTATCGCCTATGGGGTTGGCGGCGCCGCCGACAGGAAAAGCCATAAGCATTTCACCCCTCAACAAGCGTCGGTGGGAAAATTTCAAGACAAATCGCCGTGGCTACTGGTCGCTCTGGATTTTTCTGACACTGTTCGTCCTTTCGCTGTTCGCCGAATTTATCGCCAACGACAAGCCCATTTTTATCTTCGTCAACGGGCGGCCGTTTTTCCCCGCAGTCATCACGTATCCCGACACGGCTTTTGCCAGGGAGCACGATCCGAACTTGTTCGGAACTGCGGCCGACTTTCGTGACGATTACCTGATGGATCTGATTAAAAAGGAGGGAGGCATAGTCGTCTGGCCGCCCGTGCGATTCTCCTATAATACGCAGGTCAGCAAGCCGCCATCGCCGTTTCCTTCCAAGCCGACCTGGCTGCTCACGCAAAAGGACTGCGAATTCGCCGCCGCTCACGGCTTTGCGAAGTGCGACGAAGTGGAAACCAATTGGCTTGGCACCGATGACGGCGGTCGCGACGTGGTGGCTCGCCTGATCTACGGTTTCCGGATCTCGGTCCTGTTCGGTTTGGCGCTGACTATCATCTCCTCCATAATCGGCGTCGCCGCCGGCGCGGTACAAGGATATTTCGGTGGCTGGACCGACCTCTTGTTTCAGCGCGTCATTGAGATCTGGACCTCGATTCCGTCCCTCTATCTGCTCCTGATCATTTCCTCGGTTCTGGTGCCCGGATTTTTTGTGTTGCTGGGCATATTGCTGCTGTTCTCCTGGGTGTCGCTGGTCGGCCTCGTGCGTGCTGAATTCCTGCGCGGGCGGAATTTCGAATACATCCAGGCAGCGCGCGCTCTCGGCGTGTCGAATACGGTCATCATTTTCCGCCATCTGCTGCCAAACGCGATGGTCGCGACCATGACTTTTTTGCCGTTCATCCTGTCGTCGTCGGTGATGACGTTGACCGCGCTTGATTTCCTTGGCTTCGGTTTGCCTCCGGGCTCGCCGTCGCTCGGCGAACTGCTGTCGCAAGGAAAAGCGAACGTGCAAGCACCGTGGCTCGGCTTTACAGGCTTTTTCAGCATCGCGTTCATGCTGTCGTTATTGATCTTCATCGGCGAGGCCGTACGTGATGCTTTCGATCCAAGGAAGACGTTCCGATGAGCGCGCCTGAGCCCATTCTCACCGTTCGCGACTTGTCGATCGCCTTTGGACGCGGAAACCGTGAGGTGCTGGCGGTCGACCGCATTTCGTTCGACGTCGGCAAAGGCGAGACGGTGGCGCTAGTGGGCGAATCCGGGTCCGGCAAGTCGGTGACTGCGCTCTCGGTGATGAAGTTGTTGCCGTATCCGGCCGCGCATCATCCGTCGGGCTCCATCAAATTCGAGGGCCGCGAATTGCTGAGCATGCCCGAGCAACAAATTCGCGAGGTGCGCGGAAATGATATCGCGATCATCTTTCAGGAACCGATGACTTCGCTTAATCCGCTGCACACAATTGAAAAACAGATCCGTGAAATTCTGCTGTTACATCATGGCCTTGAAGGCGAAGCGTCCAGAACACGGATTATCGAGTTGCTCAGCCAGGTAGGCATACCCGATCCGGCCGGGCGGCTCGGCAGCTACCCGCACCAGCTGTCCGGCGGCCAGCGTCAGCGTGTGATGATCGCGATGGCGCTCGCCAACAAGCCGGACCTTTTGATCGCCGACGAACCCACCACCGCGCTTGATGTCACCGTGCAGGCTCAAATCTTGAAGCTGTTGAAGGACACCCAGACACAGCTCGGCATGTCGATGCTGTTCATCACCCATGACCTTGGGATCGTGCGCAAGCTTGCCGACAGAGTCTGCGTTATGCAGCGCGGAAAGATTGTCGAGCAGGGACCGGTGGAGCGCGTTTTCACCGCGCCCGAACATCCTTACACGCGCGCGTTGCTGGCTGCCGAGCCCAAACCCGATCCTGCGCCACCGCGCCCGGAGGCTCCTGTCGTTGTCGAAACGAAAGAGCTAAAGGTCTGGTTTCCGGTCAAGCGCGGCGTCTTGCGCAAGGTCGTCGGCCACATTAAGGCGGTCGACGGCGTGAGCATTGAATTGCGAAAGGGCGAAACGCTCGGGGTCGTCGGCGAATCGGGCTCGGGCAAAACGACTCTCGGTCTGGCTATTCTACGCCTGATCTCCTCGACCGGACCGATCGTGTTCATGGGAAACTCTATTGAAAGTCTCAAGTTCAAGCAGATGCGTCCTTTCCGGCATGACATGCAGATCGTGTTTCAGGACCCTTACGGCTCGTTGTCTCCGCGCATGTCGGTGTCGGACATCATTGAAGAGGGGCTGTGGGTGCATCACCCGAACCTTTCGAAAGCGACGCGCGAGCAGCGCGTTGTGGATGCGCTGACCGACGTCGGGCTCGACCCCGAGACGCGGCATCGCTATCCGCACGAGTTCTCGGGAGGGCAGCGCCAACGCATCGCGGTCGCCCGCGCGCTCGTGCTTGAGCCGACCTTCATCGTTCTTGACGAGCCGACCAGCGCCCTGGACATGCTTATACAGTCACAGATGGTCGACCTGCTGCGTGACCTGCAAAAGCGGCACGATCTCACTTACATGTTTATCTCACACGATCTGCGGGTCGTGGCGGCGTTGTCGAGCCGACTTCTGGTGCTGCGCCATGGCAAGATGGTGGAAGAAGGCGCGGCCGCCGACCTTTTCAAGGCGCCGAAGACTGACTATACGCGCGCATTGTTTGCCGCTGCATTCAAGTTGGAAACCGCACCAGAGGGTGTTGTGTCGCAATAAGAGCTTATGCCTGCTAGTTTGCCGCCCGCATGTCTCCGCGTCCCGATCTCGGCCCCAAACCCCGTCTCGGATACTCCGGCAGCCGCATAGAGCGGGCTGCGGAGCTTCGAGCCAATGATGTTGCCGTCGGCGCATTTGCGCGCGTTCCCGGCGCGGGAGCCTATGTGATCGGTGGCGACTGGATCGTAATGAAGAGAGGTGCGCCTCTCAACGAGCCTTTGTTCACATTGACGGAGGCTGAGACATTGGGTCCCGCGGTCGAAACAATTTTTCTTGGCCTGCTCGACGGGGCGCCGCGTTTCGGCCATGGCCTCTTGGCCCAGACGGCGGAGGCGCTGAAGTCGCGCGATGATCTGCACGTGACGGACCTCCGCTCGGTCGCTGTACAAGGTCTTGTCGCCGCCGATCATTTGCCGCCGATCGCGGAAGCCAAGGCCGTGCTGCACTGGCATGCGCGTCATCGCTTTTGCTCAAACTGTGGCGCTGCGACAGGACTCGTCTGTGGCGGCTGGCGTCGCGACTGCCCGCAATGCAAGGCCGAGCATTTTCCGCGCACCGATCCCGTGGTCATCATGCTGGCGTGCGACGGCGAGCGGTGTCTGCTCGGGCGCTCGCCCCGTTTTGTGCCGACCATGTGGTCCTGTCTCGCAGGATACATTGAACCGGGTGAATCGATCGAGGATGCAGTCCACCGCGAAACGCTCGAGGAGGCAGGCATTACCTGCGGTAAGGTAGTTTATTTTGCCTCACAACCATGGCCATTTCCGACTTCGCTGATGATCGGTTGCCACGCCCGGGCGTTGACTCACGAGATCGTCGTTGATCGGGAGGAACTGGAGGATGCCCGCTGGTTCAGCAAGAGCGAGATCGAGGCGATGCTCATGCGCAAGCATCCGCAGGGCCTGACCACGCCTCCTCCGGTCGCGATTGCGCATCACATCATTCGTGCCTGGGTAGAAGACGAGATAACTTTTGACTGAGCAAAAGGCGGAAACACCAAAAGTCCTTTGCGCCGGGGGCGCCGTAGAGGACATCATCATGCGCGTTGACCGTTTTCCCGAACCGGGCACAAAGGTCCCGGCGTCGGAATTCCTGATCACCTCCGGCGGACAGTCTGGCAATGCCGCCGTTGCGATCGCCCGCCTGGGCGGCCACGTGAGCTTCGCGGGCCCGCTGGGCGCGGAAGACGAATTCGCGAGCCGCATCGTCAAGACACTGCTGCAGGAGAACATCGACTGTACCGGAGCGGTGCGGGTGCCGGGCGCAATCTCCTCGGTATCGCTGATCTTGGTTGACGCCGCCGGTGAGAAGATGATTGCAACGCGCCGCGATCAGGGTTTGGGCGAGGTCGCACCGCATAATGCCGAGCGCACGGTCTCCGCAATGGACGCTGTGTTGCTCGATAACCGGTATCCGAACTTTGTCATCCCAATCTGCAATGCTGCCAAGGCACGCGGAATTCCACGCATTCTCGATTTCGACAAGGCGGCACCGCTCGACGATCCGCTGCTGATGGCATGCAGCCACGTCATTTCTTCATCCGAAGCGCTGCGCGGCAGCACCGGGCTCGACGATCTTCCCGCTGCGCTCAAAAAGCTTGGACAACATTTCAACGGCTTGGTTGCAGTCACCGACGGCGAGCACGGCGTCTATTGGATCGACAACGGTGAGATCCGCCACATGCCGGCATTTAAGGTGAAGGCCATCGACACGCTGGGCGCGGGAGACGTGTTCCACGGCGCTTTTACCTTCCGGCTGGTGGAAAGCGGCGATGTCGTGGATTCCATGCGTTTTGCGAGTGCCGCAGCGGCGATCAAATGCACGCGATTTGGCGGATTGATGGGCGCGGCGTCGCGCGACGAAGTCGACGATTTCCTGAAGCTGCACGCTCGCTGAGCGGCTATTTCTTTGACGGACACGGCGCGCCGCAGGGCGCGCACGCGCCGGCGAAGTCTTCAGGCGACAGGGCGCGGCCGCTCGAAGAGCTTGACAAGTGGTCGACTAAAATGGCTGCAACGCCAAGCACGACCACAAGGATGTAAACGGTACGCATCCGCTACTCCCGCGACAGGCCGAACAGCGGACGCAGCCGAATGCCGACCAGGCATCCCGGCAGGGCGGCCAAAAACCACAGCCAGCCATGCAGCGATCCGGAGGCAACCCCACCGACAAACGCGCCGATGTTGCAGCCAAAGCCGAGGCGCGCTCCCCAACCCATCAGCAATCCGCCGATCGCCGCCGCAGCCATTGACTTCAGCGGCGGCCACGAACCGGTTGCAAACGGCTTGCTCGCTGCTGCGGCTGCCATTGCACCAAACAGCATTCCAAGATCGGTAAGGCTCGAGGTGTCGGAAAGCACCGATTCCGCGAGCGCCCGCTTGGGTCCGGGCCATTGCCAGAAAGCCGCGTGCGACAGATCGAATCCAAGTGCCGTTGCGGCCTTTGCGCCCCAGACCGTAAAGGCGAACGTGACGCTCCATGGGTGACCGCCCGCAGCAAAAACCGCGACGCACAGGAGCCCGATAATAACTCCGCCGATGATATAACGACGCGACGGCATGAAATTGGCGCCGCGCTTGCGGGCTACGGCGATGACGCACGCTCCGGCAATGGCAATACTGCCAAGCGTGAGTGCCAGTCCGCCCCAGGCGCCGAGATAATCCGACGCCAGCACCGGATCTATTCCGCCTAGCGCAAGGAATGCCGGCAAGGACAGACTGCCAAGAAAGCTGCCGATAACAAAGAATAACAACGCCACCAGCATGCGTCCCGATCCGCCGCCGACGGTGTAAAGCGTTCCGGATCCGCAGCCATTGGCAAGCTGCATTCCGACGGCAAAGACGAACGCTCCGATGATCAGCGAGGGGCCCAGCGGCGCGATGGCTCCGCCATAGTTCGGGGAAAGCGCGGCTACCGGCACCACGACGCAGGCGCAGATGGCAATGACGATCAGGCCGCCGAGGAGACCGCCTGCCTCTCCGCGCGTCAGGAACCGCCGCCAGGAGGCCGTATAACTGAACTCGGCCTTGAGAAATGCGACGCCGAGACCGAACCCGCCAACGATTAGTGCCGCAGAGGCCGGCTGATGATCGAGCAGCACCAGCGCGATCAAAATTGATGCGGAGGCGAGCGCAAGTCCGAGGAACAAGCGGTCGATGCGCACAGCCGCGCCCTGATCGGGCGCGGCCAAGGTTGCGGTCGTCATGGAAACTCCAGGGCGCGGATCAGGAACCGAGGCCCAAGGCCTTTTTCAGATCGTCCCACTTCGTCCGCGCGGATTCAACCGGCCGATTAGGCTTGCTGGTCCACTCGACCATCGAGCCGGCATAGAGCCTGGTATCCTTCCGGTCGAGCACCTCGTGCAGCACGAACCAGTCCGTCGCTGCCCAGTGGCCCGTGTTGCAATAGCTCACGGCGGGCCCTGACGGCACCGCGTTCGCAATGGATACGAGTACTGCCTTGGGCTTCAGCCGGTTTGTCTGGCTGTCGTAGAAGCGCGCGCTGTCTATATTCAAAGCTCCGGGGATGTGACCGTAGGCCTGGGACGCGGCAGCTTTCTCCTTGCCGAAGAAAAAAGATGCCGGCCGCGCATCGACAAGCGTAGCGCCACCTTTGCCTTCGATCATCTCAACATCGTTGGCCAGGGCGAGGATGCTGTTGTCGACAGTCGCGGAAAAAATTTTCGGTGACGGCGGGCTAACACCGTTCTCGAGAGGCAAACCCGCCTGTCGCCAGGCGGCAATGCCGCCGTCGAGGATCGAAACATTTTTCACCCCGACATATTTTAGCGTCCAGTAGGTCCGCGCAGCTGAACCGAAATCCAGAACGTTTACTCCAGCCGGCACCACCACAACGTGCGTCGCTTCGTCGATGCCAAGATCGCCGATCAGCTTTTCAAGCTCCGGCACGGTCGGAACCATGAAAGGCACATTGTTGCGCGTGACGCGCCAACCGGCTTTGTCGTAGTCGCTGTGC
>Ga0075428_100006233_pt1 | contig 13261 bp, 4 predicted proteins | sample RhiMetdeltSRZDD2_FD_75291 | JGI IMG/M metagenome (GOLD analysis project Ga0075428, IMG submission 75291) | Populus rhizosphere microbial communities from Tennessee, USA - Rhizosphere MetaG P. deltoides SRZDD2 | ecosystem: Host-associated > Plants > Roots > Rhizosphere > Soil | place: USA...
GCAATCGTTGCGCCCGCCGGTGCGCCTGGGTCCAGCGAGTAACTGAGGCTTTGCGCTGGTTCGTCGGCATCGGTCGCTGAGGCCGTGAACGAAATCGTGCTGCCAGCCGCATTGGTGTAATTTCCAATCGCCGTCAGGACGGGCGCTGTGTTCACTTCGTCCACTACGACGGTCATCGTAGTCGTGTCACTCATCGCCGGCTGGCCGTTGTCGGTCACGCGCACCGTAATGGAGTTCGTGCTCGGGCCCTGTAATTCGGTCGGCGTCCAACTCACTGTGCCGTTGGTCGAATTAATCGTCACTCCCGGTGGCGGCGTCACCAGGCTGTAGGTGAGCGTTTGCGCCGGCGCGTCGGAATCGCTTGCGCTGCCCGTTGCGGTCATCAGCGCGCCTTCGCTCACGACCCGATTCGTGTAGCCCGATAACACCGGGGCTGCGTTCACTTCATTCACGATCACGGTCATCGTGGTGGTGTCGCTCATCGCTGGTTGGCCGTTGTCCGTCACGCGCACGGTAATCGAATTGGTGCTCGGGCCCTGCGCCTCGGTGGGGGTCCAACTGACCGCGCCGTTGGTCGGGTTGACGGTCATTCCGGAGGGGAACGGCACATCTAAACTGAAGGTAAGGGTTTGCGCCGGCGAATCTGAGTCGACCGCGCTTCCTGTCGCAACCATCAACACGCCTTCGTTCACGACTCGATTTGTGTAACCGGATAACACCGGGGCGCTGTTCACTTCGTTAACGATCACCGTCATGGTGGTGGTGGTGCTCAGCGCCGGCTCGCCGTCATCCGTGACACGCACTGTGATAAAATATGTGCCCGGACCTTGCGCTTCGCTCGGCGTCCAACTGACCGCGCCGTTCGTCGGGTTGATCGTCACTCCGGGTGGCGGTGTCGGGTCCAAACTGAACGTCAGCGTTTGTGCCGGAGTGTCCGAGTCGGTCGCCGTGCCCGTGGCAATCATCAGCGCGCCTTCGACGACAGTGCGATTGGTGTAGCCCGACAACACGGGCGGGTTATTGACTTCGTTGACCTGCACCGTAAACGACCGCGTCGCGCTCAGATTCGGCGAACCGTTATCGGTCACACGCACCGCGATCGTGTAATTGTTTGGTCCCTGCGCTTCCGAAGGCAGCCAACTGAAAGTGCCATTCGTCGCATTGATGAATGCGCCCGCGGGAGCGCCAGGCTCCAACGCATACGTCAGCGTCTGTCCCACATCCGGATCGTTGCCGTCCACGATGAACGTGAGCAAGGAACCTTCGGCCACGGTTTTCGGCGAAATCACGGCGATGCTCGGCGGATTGTTCGAGGTCCCCGCGACGACGTTGGGCGCGCGGGGTGAGGGCGTCATGTAGTAAATGGCGCCCTGGCCGTCGGTGAACCTACCCTGCGAGACGCCGTTCGTCTGGGCGCCAAAGTTCACGCTGTCGATCAACACGCCTCCGGCTCCGAACAGGCCGATCGCTTCCCCGCCCGCGGCCAGACGGAAGTTCGTGTGTGGCTCGCGGCCCGGTTGGTTCTGGCTGTTTTCACTGTCGGCCCACACCAGCAGGAAGCCGTTCGCAGGAATGGTCGTGCCCTCCGGAAATTCCCACATGGTCGTGTTCGTCAACACGTCGGTCATGAAATAGCCCGACAGATCGACCGCGTCCGGGCCGGGATTATACAATTCAATCCAGTCTTCGTAATCCCCGTCAGCCGGGTCCGGCAGCGTCGTCGTGTTGTCGGCCATCCATTCGTTGATGAACACATCGATTACGGCGCCCGCCGGATTGTTCGTAGCCCCCGGCGTCAGGATTGAGAACGTCTTGCGGCCGCTTACGTTGCCGTCTGGATAATCGCCGTACGATCGGCCCGCGCTCGCGACATTGTAATTAATGTGGTCCACAATCCGTGGCGTGCCGGCATTCATTTGCACGAGTGCCACCGAGCCAGTCGTCGAGTTGATGCGAAAGCTAGTGTGGAGTTCGCTCGAAATGGATTCGCCCGGTTCGCCATCGAGCCACACCACCAGAAACTGTCCCGGGTTGATCGAGGTCGCAGCAGGAAACGCCCACTGCGTGAGATTCGTGTACTGATTTGCGAGATAGAACCCGTTCAGGCTAAGCGTCGTGGCGCCGCCATTATAAATTTCCACCCAGGGATCGCGGTCGCCGAAGCGATCCGTCACCCCTATCGTGTTGTTCGGCAGCACTTCGTTCAGCCAAAGACGCGGAAATGCTGTTACTGCGCCGCGAATCGAATTCGGTTGCGTCGGCGTGTACATGCTCGAACTGGCGCTGGGCGCCGTGCTGATGTCGGAGCCGAAAACGATGTCTGTGCTGCCCGCATTGATCTGGTGCACCTCCACTGCCACACAGTTGGAGCCCTGGACAAGATTCGTCGCAGCGAAGACGAGATTGTCGTAGTTGACCGCATTATCCACGAGACGATTCGCGAAATTGGTGTAGACCATGGGGCCGCCGTCCATGCCGATACGTCCAAGTTCCCCGCCATTGAGATAAAAGATCGCCCCGTCATCGATCAGGCTCCTGAACGCCAGGCTGACGTTGTTCACCGAACCGGTGTAATTAAAATAGGTTCGGAAATAATACGTCGTTCGTCCGATCGCCAGATGCGTGTTCGTGGGAGCGGGGAGTGCAGCGCTTTCCCAAACCAGCAAACCTCGTCCGGCCGGCCACGCCGTGTCGTTGAAGTTACGCGCTGTCCAGTTCTGGCCATCCAGGTTCTGTGTTTGATTGTAACGCCACGTCCCGGTCATCGGGAACAACGCGACGGGGACATTGGTCACGCCCGGATCAAACGACACGCCCCAATTCGCAACACGATTATTGTCCTGCGAGGCATCGATCAATTGCAGCGACGGCCCCATGCCATCGGCAGCAGGGGGCCACGGCGCATCGTCATCGTAAGTGACTTGATCAATGATGAGATCTTCTGCCGGCGTGGCCCCAGGCCGGACCAACTTGATCGTTTCGCCGCCGTTATCGAGATTGCCGTCAAACGTGCCCGACACGATCAGCGAATTGCCGTAAGTCATCGCAAAAACTTCGCGGTTCTGGGCAAACACCAGATACGCACCCGGCTCGATGATCGTTCCATCCGGGATGTCACAATCGATGCCGTCGATCCGCCAACGCGACAAATCGAACGCATTGGCGGTGGAAGTGTTGTGGATCTCCACGAACCCGGCCTGGGGCGCGGCCGGATTGTACATCACTTCGTTGATCACCAACCTGTCCTGCGGCAACTCATTTGCTCCCGTGTAATTGATGTTTAGGGTTACGGTCCCGCCGGCGACCGGCACGCCCTGGCCGTTCAGGCCGCGTATTACCAGATTGTTCGCGCCCGCGTTCAGGGCCACGCGAATCGTCCAGCTCGTGACGGTGCTCCACACCGGTTCATAGGCGATGCCATTGATCGTGATTGTCTTCACGCCCACCGGCGCAGTGCCACTAATGGTGATAAGGTTGCGATTGGTGCTGAAGCTCGTCGGTCCGCTCACGGTGAAATTCGCGGCGACCGTGGCGAGTTGCGAGATGATGTAATTGCGGCGCTGGTCGATCCAGCTCTGCATAGCGGTGATCGTTTCAGCGCCAACGCCGTTAGCAACTAACGCGTTATACTTCGCGGTCAGGATTGGCGTGATGTTTGCCGATGCCATCGGCCCGTTCACCGCGTCTTCCAATGCGCGCCAGAAAACCCGCTGAAACGGGAAATGGCCTTTCATCCGATTGACGAGCGGCTCGTTGCCGCCGAAAAGCGACGTCGTCGGTCCATCCGCGCCGTAATTGAAAACGAAGTCGATGTCCCACGGCATCAACACCCAGCCGCCGTTCCGCGGTTTGTAGGCGTACATGTTTTTGCCGCGACTGTAGCCGTAGCTGTCCCAGTTGCCGGCAATGCGCTCGTAGGCCAGTGCACGCATCCACTTCTCCATGTCGACGAGATTGCCGACGCGCGTGTTGAATGGCTCGTAGCCGGTGGGCGTGTTCACCGCGTCGACGAGCGCGAACAAGTTCGTAAAGTTGTTAGCCGTCTCCTGGGTCGCGCGTGGCCGCCAGTTCCACCGATAGCGCGCCGTCTTTTTCACGCCGCCGGAGGTCACAAAATCCTGGAGCGTCGCATCCATGTTCCCAAGCCGGTCATCCCCGGAATCCCCAAATTCGAACCAGTCCTCGATCTTGTGGAGCGTGCCCTCGGTGTCATTAGGAAAGAACTGTTCGATCATGTCTGAGCCCGGTTGTTGTGTGTCTTCGTAAATGGCGCCGCGGCGATTCCCATTGATGTAAAGATGGATGAAACGGCGATAGAGATGCACCGCACCCAGTTCCTTGCCAATCCAGTAGATCGCCTGCTCCGCTTGTTGCGAGCCGTCACGAATCGGCCAGTCGAGCACGAAATCGTCCGCGCCCAAAAACAGGTCATCATCGTGGAAGCGGATCACGTAGCCGCACAAACCGCCCAACGGCCCGCTGTAGCCAGGCGAGACCCATGGACTGCCACTGTAAAGCGCTTCCATGTTGTACATCACACGGCTATTGCCGTGCACGAACGTCGCATCCAGGGCACGATTGCTGTTTTTCGCGCGGCTGTTCCAGCGGTCGAGGGTTCGCTGGCTGATCCAAAACCGATACGCACCAAAACTGCCACTCTGCGCAGGCTCTCCGAATCGAATCAGTGCTTCCCGAACCGGCGCATCGCTGGGAAAGCGCGTGGTCGCGCGCGTCGCGCCGTTGTCTGTCGCTTCAATGTAAAACGCCACGCCTGCGTTGGCCGCCTGGCCCGGCACGACAGCGCTGAAGAAGCCTGCACCGTTGTAACTCATCGCGACGCTTGTAAAATTTGTGGCCGGATCGACCCGGTAATTCAAAACCAGCGAGGACAGCGCATCGGGATCGTACACTCGCGCCGATACCACCACCGCCTGACCACTCGCAGGTTGCACCGGGCTGTGCGAAACGTCCGTGATCGCCGGCCCGGCGTTCGCCGCGTAGCGGCTGTTGCGTGCTCCCGGCGTGCCCAGCGCGGTCGTCGTCAAAAAATTTCCCGTGGCTTCGAGCCAGTTGCCATGCAACCGCAGGAGGATCTCCGGATGACCTTTCAGCCATCTCACGCGCGCGCGCAACGTGACCACGGTCCCGCCACCAGGCGCCGAACTGAGTGGTGCGCGAATGCGGTTCGCTCCCGTGTCACCGCGGCCCGTGGCGACCACATGCAAACAGCCGCCGCTCACGCCGCCGCTGGATTGCCAAAAGGAATCTTCGTGCGTTCCCTGCACTGCCCAGCCGGACAGCCCGCTGTCGAACGTGCCGTTCGGAACAATGTTGCCGCCGCCTTGTGGAATGACTTCGACGTTGTCCACCAAACACTCCCCCTCGCCGAGCAGGAAAATTTGAACCTGATCCGCGCTCGCCATCAAACCGTGATCGAGAATCCCCGTGTGCTCGATGATCGACCATCCCGCCTTTGTCGAATCGTCGCTCTCAGCCCAGTTGGGCGCGAGCCGGTTGTCGGAACGCGGATCGACCAATTCCAGGCTCGCACCGTTGCCATCGTGGAAGCGGCCCCAACGGCCGCCGGTCCCGTACGTCACCTCATCGACAACAATTCGTATCGTATTTGTTTCAATCAGGCCAAAATCATTCGTCGCCACGACCAAATCAGGCATGGTCAATGCCACGCGCTCGCCGCCGTTGTCCAGGTTGCCGCCGTAATTTCCGAATACGATTGTCGGCGTCACATTACTGTAGATCGTCAAGAACCTGGCCCTGTCGTTTGCCACCACGACATATCCGTTGGCAGCAATCACTGTGTTCGAGGGAAACGCAAAATCGATTCCGTCAGCCAGCCGCCACCCACCGATGTTCACTGCGCTCACTCCGCGATTGTGCAACTCGATGAACTCGTCGTCGTTGTTGCCCGTCAGTGGGTTGTAATGGATCTCGTTGATTACTACCGGTCGCAGCAGCAGATTGTTGTTGTTTGTGCCCGGCGTAGGCGAGGTCAGCTCATGAAAGGAAGGCGCACCGTCCGGATAACGTCCGGTTGAAACCCCATTTTCCTGCGCTTCAAAACGCACCGCATCCAACACTTTGTTGTTCGACGGGTTCTTGAAATAAATCGTCTCGCCGCCCGAACTCAACGCAAAGCCCAGTTCCGTTTGCGTAAACGACACAAATCCACGCGCCGGAATCGTTGTGTTCGCCGGCACGATGAATTTGTTCGTCTCCGCGTCATCCGTCAGGATGCACCCGCTGATATTCACGGGGGCGGAGCTGTAGTTGAACAATTCGATGAAATCGACTTGCGGATCGTCAGTGTGCGCGAGGAACTCGTTAATGACGACCGTGCGAAATGAATTGACCCGCGTGATCTCTGCCGCACGCGGCGACCCGCCCACAATATCGCTCGCGCGCCACGCCATGGGATTTCGCTCGCCGTAGGATGGACGCGCCAGCACCAGCGAGTGGCCTGCGCCGTCCGCCGCCGCAGGGTAAGGCGGTTCATCTGAGTAAATGGCTTCCACCAACACCGAATCTGCGCGGTCGCGCAAACGCACTGTCCCCCCACCGTTGGACAATCGATTCGTGAACCCTCCGAGCACTCCGGTGATCCCGTAGACGGTTTGCACGTCCGCGGGCACGGGCGCGACGACAAGATAACCCAACGCGCCAATGGTCGTACCCGCCGGGAACGTGTAGTCGATTTCACCGGAAAGGCGATAGCCCCCAATGTTCTCCGACCACGGATTCGAGTTATAAATTTCGATGAATTCCAATTCGCGCAAGTCCGCGCGATTGGTCGGATTGTACATGATCTCCGAAATGACCAGTCCGCTGCGGCGGCTCGAAGGGCCAATCGGTTCCGGCGCGCCGTAAATGCGATCGGGATCGAGCGGCGTGTAAACCGTCGAGAACGTCCGGGTGGAGCCAGCGAGAATCGTGTTCGGGACCGTGGCGCGGTCGCGCACGTTGTTCACCGTTAGCGTGTAACTGCCCGAGCCGAGCGGAGTTGTCGTCAACACCACGGTCCGAAAATCGCCGCTCAACGAAGCCGCCTGCACGATCGCTCCATTGTTCAGACCGTAGTTGCCCGCAGTCGTCGCGCTGGCCTGCTCTACGGCTTCGGAAAACAATACACTCACCACACGCGGGTCTCCGAGCGTTCCGGCCGAAACCAGCGTCGGCCGTGTCGTGTCCGAACTCACGGTCAACGTCGCTGTCGTGCTGTTGGTTGACCCGGACGAGTTGGAGATGAAACAGCGGAAGGTTTGACCGTTGTCCGCGAGCCGCACGGGCGAAAGCGTATAGCTGTTGGCCGTGGCGCCCGGAATATTCGTGCCATTGCGGATCCATTGAAACGTCGCGCCCAGGTTGCGCGCGAGTTGGACTGTGAATGTGACCGGCGAGCCTTCGGCAATTGCCTGGCTCGCGGGTTGCACGGTAATGATCGGCGGCCCCAAACCAAATGGCACGAGGTTCGCCCCTGGGATCGGATCACCACCGTTGACTACTGCGGGATCACCGGGTTTCTGCCAGGCCACTGCCAGATTGTCTCCGATCTGGCCTTCTTTCATTAGAGCCTCGATGTAGTAACGCGTCCCGGCGTTCAACGTCCTCGGCGCCGATTGCTGGTTCCCTTCAACGTAGTATTGGCGCGACGGAGTCCAGCCATTCACCGACGCGATCAGAGTCTTACCCGCTGGGTCCTCACTTGTGCTCAGAAAAAGCTGCGATGCGTCATCGCTCGCGATCCAAAAAACATACGTGCCGGTCACCGGCGGCACCAGATACGCGCGCATCCGCTGGCCGTAATTTTCGAGGATGTCCGTGGGAGATTCAAAGTTGGGCTCCACGGTTTCCGCTGTGGGACTGTTCGGAAAACTGGGATGGCTCGTCAGGTCGGCGACGCTCACGCCGCCGATGTTTTCGTACACTTCGCGAAACACACCGCTCGATTGCGCGTGTACCAAAGTGGGAAGACAAATCACAGCCGCAAAAGATGCGACTACACCGATAGTTTTCGTCAGCATACGGGTCATGAAGCGCAACAAGTTAACACACCCATGGCCTCTGTGCTGGCCATTAGGCCGAATTTTTTTCATCCATGTAAGGGAACGGAGATTAAGCTGACTTCTTTCGCTAAATACAAGCCGGATCACAATTATTTCGGCAGATTTGAAGAAAACTTAAGTGTAGCTGCCAGAGCCTTAGGCGGTGTGCATCACTTATTCTCCGCCCGAAACGTCGCCACCACTGGCCGATGGTCCGAGGCCAAGCCCCAATTCGCCGCCGCGAACACATAACACTCCTCCTTGACCCATTCGCGCGCCATGCCTGCGCTTAACAATACGTAATCAATGCGGCTGTATGTATCCTCTTTCCCGTAAAAATGCGTCCACGTGATGTTCCGCGGATCGTAACGCGGAATCGGGTTCGGCAAATTGTCTCCATTCCGTTCTGCCGGCCGCGTGTCGATTAAGGCGTTGCGGCCGCGACCCAGCACTGCGCGCGTCGAGCGCGCATCGCGCACATCGTTAAAATCCCCCAGCACGACGAGGTTAACGTCGCGATTCGCATTGAGTCGCGTTTCGATTTTTTCGCGCAACAAAATCGCCTCCTGCTCGCGCATCTCCGCCTCGTCGCCCTCGGCGACCTGACGCCGCGACTTCAGGTGCGTGGTCATGAGCGTGAACGTGTATTCGGGATTCACGCGGATATCGACCTCCAAAAATCCGCGGCCAACCTGAAAGCGCCGGCCCTGCAGCAAATAGGACTCGTTTGTGTGTGGCCGCCGCGCGACGATGGGAAAGCGGCTCAGCACCGCCACTTGAATGTTGGTGTCCCACCCGTAAACGATCTCCGAGTGCGCGTAATCCAGCCCGCCCGTCTTCAGACCGTTGCGAATGTCCTCCAATGCGTCAGCGCCGCCGAGTTCCTGCAACGCCACGATGTCGGCTTTGATCGCCACCAAGTGTTCCTTCACTTTCGCGCGGCTTTCGGGCGCTTTGATTGACCGCGTTTCGTTCGAGCGCAGGATGTAATTCTCGACATTGTACGTCGCCACGCGGAACAACTCAGCCGCGTTGGCCGCACAAAGTCCGAGCCATGAAAAAAACAGGCAAAAAACCAGGCGCATTCATGCTTCATAGTCGCCACACCGGTATTCGTCAAAGCCGTACTGGTCGTACTGAAACCGACTGTCACGGGCGGCGCGCTATGGCGAGCGGAGTTCGCGACGAAATTCGTGTCGACAGAGCGGCTTAAGCCGGGCAAGTCCAGCGGAATTGGTGCGCCGACGATGCTGAAGATTCCGGCGATAATTACTTTGCCATCGGGCTGAAGAGCGAGGACGTCCACGCGGTTGTCGGCGTCTGGATCGAAGCTGGTTTGCGCTTTGACTGAAAGCCGTTGCAGAGCACAGGAGCAAGAGACCTGCGGCGCAAGCTGCGATATACCTGGCAGGATAAGCCTTCATGGCCCTGAACCATCCCGGAAACAGGAGTATCGTGCACGCGCCGTTGAGCGTTTCAAGCAGATTTGGCAGGGTCGAATTGGGACTTGAAAGCAGGCGAGCGACAGCCAGAATCGCCGCACGACTACCCAACGGATCAAAAGAGCTGCCGAGATGGCAGGCCGCCCTGCGCTGCTTTACGTTGACGACGTTCAGGAGGATCGACACCTCATGGACAACGCCGTGAAGGAGGCCCACGCACAGTTTCAAGTGCGCATGGTTTCCGGCTATAACGATGTGATCGATTATCTGTGCAGGCACGATCCATACGCCGATCCGTTGCACTATCCAATGCCTGAGGTAATTCTGCTGGAGTACGCGCTGGGGAATTTCAAGGGGACGGACGTGCTGCGATGGATTCGCGGAAATCGTGAGTTTGCGAAGTGCCCGGTGCTGATGTTCAGCGCGGTGACTGATTTGCGGGTGGTGGCGGAATGTTACGCGCTGGGCGCAGATTATTATTTGGCAAAGCCCGCGCGACACCAGGACCTGATCGGCATTGTGCGCCGGTTGGATATTTGCCTCGGAACCACACCGCCGCATTGGGTGCCGTTGCGTGACATCGCCAGCCAGCCGGAGCTTGCGCGGCACCACTTGCGAATAGAGTTGCGCCAGTCGCTCGCGGAGAATGCCGAATTGCGACGGGAACAGCGGGGACTGTCTTCGCGGCTGGATCTCACCGTGGCGGAACGCAAAGATGCGCTCGAAAAGTTTCCTTTCGTGTCCAAACAGAACCCCAAAGGTTAACTGGCCGGGAGCCTGCGCTCTCCAGCAGAAAACTGCAGCGGCCGAGAGGAGCGGAAGTTGTAAGCGGTTGGGAAACACGTGAGTTCATTTTTGACCTTTCGAAGGAGCGCGGAAGGCTCCGCTATAGAAGCGGAAAGCAGGCCGCGGTTGAGACGGCCTGCCTGCTCAAACCGGCGGCGGTTAATCCGTGTCCCGATAAAAATAATACTCGGCCGTGTAAGGCACACGTACTTCCTGGCCGAGATGTGCGGCATCTGCGCCTGTCGAGGGCGCTGCTCCCCCGACTGTGTTAACGCGCTGGATGTACGTCGTGCCCGCAAACATGCCCGGACCGGACGCGGACCTGGCTTCCAGGAGCAGCCAGGGAATGGTAGCCGGCAGTGGCGAGTTTGCGCGTTGGAGGACCGCGCCGACGACAGTGCTGCCACTCTCACTTTCCCAGGTTGGACCAGCGTAGTGAATACCTACCGGATTGCCATCGGCGTCCAAGAGCACCGCTTCCGGCGCCTTGAATGTCCACGTGAACTGCGTCGGATCGGTGGGACTTTGAGTGCAAACGTAAATCTGCACACCGACGGCATAGGTGTGGAAATGCACTTTGCTGCCCGCGGGCGCGACCAGATGGGCGGGCACTTCAGGAGCGCGGTTGTCGTTGCCCGGTTCTGCGATGGCAGGCGAAGCAAATGCCAACGGCAGCAACAAAGCAGTGCCGAGGACTTTCCCAAGCCGGGGGGGGCTTACAGGGTTGAGGCCAGTTGATATGGAACGATTCATTTTATAACTTTCATTGTTAAGGGCCAATTGCCCGTTTTTTCTTTTCGGAAGATCGACTCGCCTGAGAACCTTCCACTCCTTTCAGAACGGAAAAACGACGAAGGTAACAGGAAATTACGGAAGAGTTTACTTCAACGGATTCCTTAAATCATCATCTGCCTCCGCGAGCGTCATCGTTCGAAAGACCCTAAGAACGCCATTGTCCGTTATGGTGGCCAGGTTATTGCCATCGGGCGAAAATAAAACCAAACGCAGGTGGCTCTCATGCCTGAAGCTGGCGACCTGACGGCGCAAGTTGACGTTCCAGAGTTTGACAGTGTTGTCTTCGCTACCGCTGGCGAGAGTGCAACCGTTCGGTGAGAAGGCGAGCGTACGTATGACGGACTTGTGATAGCTGATGGATGAAAGCGATCCCGTTGAAAGATCGTTGAGGTTCCAAAGTTTTATCGTTTCGGCCCCGCACCCGGACGCCAGTAAGCGGCCATTGGGAGAAATTGCCACACCAAATACCCCGCCTTTGTGCTCCGAACACATCTCCAGGCACTGTCCTGTCGCCACGTCCCAGACCATCACTGCTTTATCACTGCCGCCGCTGGCCAGTTTGTCGCCAGTGGGCGAAAACGCGACGGACCGCACGGGGCCGATGTGGCCGCGCAAGGGCGCACGCACCAGTTCTCCGGAATCGACATTTAGAAGCTGGATGGCGCCATTCGGCAAGCCCAACGCTGCGACGCGGCGATCGGGAGAAAAATCAACGCAAAGCACCCGGTGAATGTCACCGCCGTATTGTGGTACGCTTCGATTGGTTTTCATCTCGAAGTCGTGCCACCAGGGATTTCCGTCCTTACTGGCCACAAGGAGGCGCTTGCTGTCGCGCGAGAACGCCACCACGTAACTGGCATTACTCAGGACATAGGTCATCTTCAAGTTCGCTGCTTCCCAGACCTTGACTGTGCTGTCTGCGCAGCCTGCGGCCATCCAGCGGCTGTCTGCCGAAAAGACAAAATTGCCGTAGTTGTCAGCGTGGAGGCGTTCCGGAATGAGTTCGCCCGCACCGCGATCACCGACTTCCCAGATTCGGATCGGGCCGTCGCGAGTCCCGCTGGCCAGATATTTCCCGTCGGGCGAAAAGGCAATCGACCACACGTCGCCGACCTGGCCACCAAATGTTGCCGGGATAGCCGATCCGGTCGCGACATCCCAGAGGCGAAGGCTGTTTTCATCCGAGCTGCCCGTGGCGAGAATGTTGCCTTGCCGGGAGAAGGCGAGCGACAAAACGGGAAAGTTATGCGCGTTGATGACGTTCTTCCTACGCGTCGCGAGATTCCACAATGTGACCCGCCCGGCTCCATCGCCCAAGGCGAGCAGGCTTCCATCTCGTGTAAATTCCAGAGTTCGAATCTGCGCGTTGGCTGGCAGCTGCGGTTGCTCTTTGCCGCTTTCAACGTCCCAGAGCCGAATGACCGAATCCGGCTGGAGCAGGTTCCTGCTCGGTTCCACAAGTGCGAGCGTCCTGCCATCGGGGGATATTGCGACGAGGTCACCAAAGCCAAAATCCGACTTCCGGCGCGCCATTCCCGGCACTGCCATTCGCAATTGGAAGCCGGGAAGCTTCCATACTTTCAAAACACTGTCTGGCGTGATGGTGACTGCCGTTTCTCCATGGGCTCCAAGAGCAACCAGGTCTCCCGCATTCTCAAGAGTGCTGTTGGTAAGGCCGGTCTTCAGATCGCAGGCCTGAAAGAGGGCATTGGTTCTACTGATGGCGACAGTGCATCCATCGGCCGAAAATCCGGCGAAGCCTGAGACATCCCGCGCGACAAAGAGATTGCTACTTGTTCCGAGATGCCAAACTCGCAGGGTTCGGTCCCAATAATAAGCGGCGAGTAGTTTGCCATCGGGCGAGAATTCGAGAGAACCGGCGACCTGTTCATGTTTTGGGAGCCAGAGCGAGTAATTACCGCGAGACTTTCGCCACAGATACCGCCACTCGAATTGGCGCAGGTCTTTCTGTCCCTTGGCCGGAATGTGCCGTTTCAACAGTTCCAGGGCCTGAGCGGTATTTCCTTCCTCGCTATCCCGCAAAGCTACATTCATGTCCGCCACATAGAGATTCGCGCGGGCCTCCTCGCGCATTCGGCGCAAATGAACCGCAGCCGTGGTCGAACCAACAGCCACGATAGCCAGCAGGGCTATGCTGGCGGCGAGGGCCGGTTTCCT
>Ga0075428_100006235_pt1 | contig 13259 bp, 3 predicted proteins | sample RhiMetdeltSRZDD2_FD_75291 | JGI IMG/M metagenome (GOLD analysis project Ga0075428, IMG submission 75291) | Populus rhizosphere microbial communities from Tennessee, USA - Rhizosphere MetaG P. deltoides SRZDD2 | ecosystem: Host-associated > Plants > Roots > Rhizosphere > Soil | place: USA...
GACGTGGTGGTGCTGGCGGGTCCGAACGTCGACTGCTGGAACACCGGTGGGCCACGATTGTCGTAGACCTGGATCGCTTGCCCGCCAAGGGCTCCCGTGGACAGGGCCGCGGCGAAGGTGCGGATCCGCTCCACCGAGGTCGCCCTGATCACCACGTCACCGTCGGCGGAGGAGACCACCGCGCTCAACCCGACGAAAGCCTGGGCCCGGTTGCCGAGGTGGACGTTGTCCAGCGCCGCGCCGATGGCCAGCAGACCGCGTACCGCAAAGGACATGGCACCGGCGTCGGAGACAGCGTCGCAGGTCGAGTCGGCCTGCACCGACACCGCGCCCTGCACCCGCGCCCGGGTCCGGGCACCCAGCGCCGCCTCGGCCAGTATGTCGGTGTCGATCAGGTTGACCGAACCGGCCACATTGGCCGCCGCCGACACCCCGCTGCCGTCGGCGTAGCTGAGCAGCAACGGATGCGCGGTGGCCAGCACCGTCAGCGAAGTGGCCCGCAACGCGGCGTCGGCGGTGAACGCCCGAACCTTGACGGTGAGGTCGTTGAGGGTGAAGGAGGCACCGATGCCCGCGGAGTTGGCGCCCACGGTCGCCCCGGCCGCGGCCACCAGCAGCGGCTCGTCGGTCGCCGTCAGGCTGATCGGGCCGCCGGCGCGCACCCGGTAGTCGGTGCTCGAGTCGGGCAGCGGCCTGTCGTGCAGGTCCCGGATGAACGCCTGGGTGCGGCGGTTTATCAGGTTCATGGCCGCGTCGCCGGAGATGCCGAGCCCGAAGTCGGTGCCGAACTGGGTCAGGCCGAGGATCGCCGGCAGCAAAGACTGTGTTGACGGGTCGCCCGCCAGGGCCAGGGTCCAGAACTCGTTGGCCGACGGGCGGTTGGAGGCGGTGACGCGGATCGCGTTGCCCGCGGTCACCAGGCCGACGACACCACCGGTACCGATGTCGTTCATGCCCTCGGCGCCGTTGCCGATGAAGGCGCGCACGCTGCTGCCGGACTCCGGGTCACCCCAGTCGGGGTTGATCTCAAGCTGCTGCGGCAGCGGGTCGGGCATGGAGACCTGCTCGGCCCGATCGATCAGCGTGCCCGGGCTGGTGAGCACGGTGACCGCCACCGCGACACCGACCCGCACCGTGCCTTGCCCGCCGGCGGTCGGCAGGCCCAGCGCCCGGGCGCCGGCCACGTTGACAACGCGGGTGGCGTTGTCGGCGGTGATGAGGATGTCGCGGACGGCGATGATCTCGGCCCGGTCCTCGATCGCCGCGAGCGACTCGTGGCCGAGCACGACGATGCCGAACGCACCGTCGATCACGATGTCGGCGCCGGCCGCGCCCTGCGCCACCGCCTGCAACAACGTGACATCGGTCAACGAGTTCAGGATCACGTCGCGGCCGGTCACCTTGGCCCGGTCGTCGATGTAGGCGCGGGCGTAGTCGTCGGCGAACAACAGATTCACATAGCCGCCGACGGAGATCTCGCCGCCGCTGCCGCCGGGCAGGCTGAGCGCGGAGGGCAGCCCAGCCAGCGATACCGCGGTCAGCCTGGCCACCGCGTTGACCGCCACGTCCTGATCGGCGCCGACGAGCACGGCGCCGCGCCGGTTGACCAGCGCGCCTGCGGCGATGCCGGCCGCGGCCAGGTTGTAGACGGTCAGCAGGTTGAGGCCGCCGACGACCGCGGAGGTGGAGCCGGCCGCGCCGCCGTGCACATAAGCCGTCCCGACCAGGTTCGGGTCGAGCAGGAACGGCAGCAGGAAACCGGTCAGCGGGGCCGTGGCGATGGCGATCTGATTGCCGATCGCTCCGGCATTGGTGAACTCCGGCTGGATCCGCTCGGCTCCGGTGCCCGTGGCGTTGGCCGGTGGGGTACTGAGCACGGGCCGGACAAACGGCGGGACGAACCCGGGGATCGGGCTGGCCAGCTCGGCCAGGGCGGAAACGTTGATGCGGTGGGTCACATCCACGACGGTGTTGTAGCCGATGAACGCGGTCGCCTGGTTGGCCGGCCGCGACCAGTTCAGCGCCGCGGCGGCACCGTTGGCCGCGGTTTCGGCGTGGGCGCTGGCGCTGCTGGTGAACCGGTCGATCGCGGTGGCGTCGACGGTGAGCGTCCCGCTCAACGTCATCCATGCACCGTCGTCGATCAGCGCGGCCGCCTTGTTCTCGGTCTCGGCCAATGTCACCGCGGCGGCCGCCGCCAGGTCGGTCCCGGTGGTCCTGGGGTTGAGGGCCCGGTCGCCGGCGTGCACGGTCAGATCGAGGCCGCCGAGGAAGGCCCGCAGCGCGTTGTTGAGCGCGCTGGCACCGGCCGGGGTGGTGATCGAGGCGAACGCGCGGGTTTGGTTGAACAGGTTTTCCGAGCGCGACCGCACGGTCAGGTTGGTGGCGTTGACCGTGGCGGCCACGCTGGCCGAGGCCGACGACTGGTAGAAGCCGATCGCCGCGGCCACACCCAACCCGGCCGAGAACGAACCGGCAAGGTCCGGAGCCGCCACGGCCAGGAACCGGGCGCCCACCGCCACGGTGGAGTACCAGTTCAGGTTCTCCGCCGCGACAACGACATTGACCGCGTTGAGCCGGGCGCCGGGGCGCACCGACGCGGACGAGGTGCCGCGCGCCTGTCCAAACGCGACAGACACGCCCGCGACGTCGCCGCCGTCGGGTACCACCGTGACAACCTCGACCCGGTTATCCGTCGAGGCGCGCAGGTTCAGGTCGCGGCCCGCGGTCAGCGCGGCGCCGTCGCCGACGGCCAGGTCGGCCGTCGGGGTCGTGCTGCCAAAGGTGAGCCCGAAGTGGCGGCCCAGCGTGCGCAGGTGCAGCTCCGCCTCGGCGCGGGCGCTCAGCAGCAGGTCGCGGTCGGCGATGATGATCGTGCCGACCCCGATGGTGGTCCGTGCCTCGGCCGCCGCCCGCACCGCGATGGCGCGTCCCTGGTACCGCGCAAGGAATGTCTCGACGTCGGCGGCGAGGCTTTCGAACAGGCCGAAGTCCGACGGGTTGAGCACCCGCTCGTCGGCGGTCCGCACGTTGTGGGCCTGGCTGGTCACCCGGACGTCACGGCCACGGATCACCGTGTCGGCGCCGACATCGACCGACGCGCCGTCAAACGGTGCGGTGAAGCCGATCACGCCGGAAAACCACGTCAAGGAAGTCGCCTGGGACGCCTCGATGATCACGTCGGCCGAGGTGAAGCTGCCCGTGCCATGAGCCACCACCGCGGAGCGTGGCCCCAGCACGATGTGCGCCCCGCGCAAGGTGATCGGGCCGGAGTTGCCGATCGAAGGGTCCGTCACCTGGGCGCGCGGGTCGGCGCTCGCGGCGATTTGCCGGGCCGAGATGACCACGTCGGCGCCGACAAGGATGGTGCCGGAGGCGATGAGGGTGATGCCGGCCAGGCCGCCCCCGCCGACGGCGCCGGTGATGGTCAGGTTGCGCACGGTCAGCACCAGCGTGTCGGCGATCGCGTCGCCGTTGCCGCGGATCCCGGAGATCTTGAGATCGCCGCCGGAGGTGCAGGCGAGCACGGAGCAGTCGAGGTTCATCGCGCCGCTGACGATCAGCAGCGGCCCGGACGGCGTGGCGACGGTGCGCTGCTCGAACGGTGTCACGTACTTGACCTGGGTGGGCAGCGGGATCAGGTTCTGGTTGGGGTCGGGCGAAGTGCCGTCACGCAACCCTGGGAACTGAAGCAGCGGACCGTTTTGCCAGTCGCGGAACAGCTTCTTGAACACCGGGCGCAGCAGTTCGCTCTCCCACAGCGGGAAGTTGCCGTTGCCCGCCTCGTGGGTCATGTCGTCCCACTGGTTCTCGTCGTCGACGTACTCGGTGGGCGACAGACTGGCCAAGCTCTCCGGATCCCGGTTGTTTTGCAGCCGTACCGCTTCAGCCGTGCCCCGCATGAGCCGCACCGGCCCGGCCAGCAGGCTCTCATCGGTCAAAGCATTGGTCAGCTCGACCTGCATCCACCCACCGTGGAAGGTAACCGGACCCAGCGTCTCGAAGCTGATGCCGTTCTCGTCGGTCGTGTCGTCCGGGAACGCGCGCTGATTCACGTCACTGAAGGTGGCCAGCAAGGTCTTCGTCGCACCGATGACCTCATAGATGGCGTACCGGGCACGGGTGGCCGGCGCGATGTGCAGCGGCTCGGTGGCCTTGGCCGGGTCCGGGTTGGCGAACCGCTGGGTCACGTTGGCCAGCCAACTCGCCTGGAAGGTATAGGTTCCGTTGAGCGCCTGCTCGGGGTCTTGCGCCTGCGTCCAGGTCGCCTTCGCCCCGGCAGCGTTGGGGACGCTGACGCGGTACAGCATCGTGGTGGTCGTGTAGACCATGTCGCGCCACATCTGGTCGCCGTCGATGAGCCGCAGCCACGGGGCCGCGTCCAAAGGCCGGTGCAGCACAAGGTCGATCGAGTCGAAGAACGGCCCGAACTCACGGATCTCGGCGCGGGCATCCTTGCCCGGCATGGGCAGGCGCGCGGTCATGATGTTGCCGCCGTGGGCACCGACGAGGTTGTTCAGGCCGAAGTTGTACATGGGGCTGAAGGAGTCACCGAGCAGGTCGTCGATGAGCTGGCTGAGCTGGCCGTCGCTCGGGCCGGCCGCCAGGCTGCCCGGCGCCGTCTCGTGCAGCAGCAGCATCTTCGACAGCACCGCGGCGTTGAAGTACGCGGCGAACTTGGTCTTGTCGAACTCGACGTTCTCGTCCTGAGCGCGGGTGGCGTCCGCGTAGTAGGTCAGGCCCTCGCGGGTCACCAGCCTCGGGTCCAGCGGCAGCGACTGGGCGATGCCGTTGATACCCATGTAAAGGTCGATCTTCTCGTGGTCGCCTGGCTTCCACACCGGCACGACCGTGTCGCCGACGGTCACCACGGCCAGGTCCATCTTGTTGGATAGCCCGGACAGTTGCTCGAGCAGGTCGACCGGGATCCCGAAGGTCTGCTCGATCGCCTTCAGCAGAAACTGCCTGGGGATCTCCTGCAGGCGGTCCAGGGCTTGCAGCACCGGGTTGAGCACCAGGCGCACCGGCCCGACCAGGCTGTCGTCGATCAGTTCGCCGTAGGCGGCGAGCCCGGCCCGGAACATCGCCAGCCGCTCCGGTACGCCGTACATCGGAAGCAGGTGCTCGGTGATGAACGAGTCGTCCTCGCGCCCGTCGTGGTTGGGGTCCTCGAGCTCGCGCATGAACGTGTCGACGAGATCGACGTCGCCCTCGGCGTTGGCGCGGGTGCCGTCGACGTCGGCGCCGAAGTTCTCGCCCGCCTCGTTTTGGGCGCGCCGCCTCGCGTCCGCGTTGAACAGCCCCTCGCTGGTGGCCAGGCCCAGGGCCGCCCAGTTGTGCAGCCCGTCGGCGATCTCCGCGCTCCAGTTGTGCAGGTAGGCACGGAACAGTTCGTCGGCCAGCTCCGGACTGGGTAGGCCGCCGGCGGCCACGATCGGGATGACCTCGTCCACGATCTCGTTGAAGGGGCGGGTCGGCGGTCCCCGGGTGCCGTCGGCCTGGGCGGCGAGTTGGTCCACCATCGTCTGCAGGTCCAAGAACTGGTCGACGATGGGGCCGCGCGAGCCGCGGCTGGCCAGCCATGCGTTGTTGCCGACCTCGTCGGTGAGCGGCTCGGCCACGGTCAGCGCCAGCGGTTCGACGTGCACGACCCGGAAGGGTCCTTTGTTGCCGTTGAACCCGTAGGCCCGGATCACCAGCCCGTCGACGAAACCTTCGTCGCGGAAATTGCCGCTGGTGCGGGTGAATGTGCGGGTGGCCGCGTGCGCGGTCAGCTGCGTCGCGAAGGTGGACGCCTGCGCGGTGGGGTCGCCCGGGAACGGCTTTATCAGTACCTCGTAAATGAATTGAATCGGGGCGTTGAAAGCGATCCCGGCAGTGGCGTCGTCGCTGACATCGCCGTTGGGCAGCACGCTGCGATCCGGGTTGCGGTCCAGACCCGGCGTGGTGTCGGCGATGTAGGACTCGAGCAGGTTGTGCCGCACGGCATTGGCCAGATCCCGGTTCTCCCCGAGCTCGGCCACGGACGGGAAGACACCCTCGCTGAACTCGTTGATCAGCGTGTGCGCCCACATGTCCCCGGCGGCGTGGGTGGCGAAGCCGTAGCTCCAGGCCAGCACCTGCAGCCGCTCGGCCGGGGTGAACGCCGCGTCGGTCTGCGCGGCCCACGCCATGTCCAGCACGCGGGCGATCCAGGTCCCGGTGTCGGTCGGGTGGATCTTGCTTTGCCCGAAGGCGAGATCCGGGAAGCCGTCCGGTCCGACGGCGCCAGCGTAGTAGAACGACGGGTACTGCGAGATGGCATCGCGGATCGCCGGGTGTACCTGGTACTGCCGGCCGGCGATCTCCAGTACACCGTCGGTCATGATGTCGAGCCGGACGTCCTTGGCGATCTCCACGTGGGTGTACGGCTTGAACGCCACGTCGGCCAGGGCGGCGCAACCGGCACCGGTGTCCGGGGTATGGGCGTGCTCGTAGCCCAGCAGGTGCCCGGCCTCATGCGCCACATATGTCGCCAGGTCCCGCGCGTACTCGGTCGCGGTCTGCGCCACCGAAGGCAGGCTTTCGCTGAAGACAAAGGCGATGTCGCCCGGGTCCCGGTTGCCGGCATCGACCTTCTCGGAGACTCCATATAGGACACCGCAACCGGCGTGCAGCAGCGAGCTGTCCCCTCCGACATAGATTGTCGAATGTGGACGGTCGGCGCCCGGATCGCTGAGCGTGACGGTGATACCGCGGCCGCTGAACAGCGAGTCAAGCGTGCCCTTGAGGGAGACCGCGACGGTATCCTCCTGGCCACGCAGGTGTGCCGGCAGCGCGAGGGCCGGAATGTCGATGTGCTGCACCACGACCGGACCGGTGAACGTCACGTCGCGTGCTCCGCCGAGGCTGACGTAAATCGTCTGCGTGGCCGCGGCCGGATCAACCGAGGCCAAGTCGGAAGGCACCGCATCCGCCGGCGTCCCACCGAAAGGCGTTGCGTCTGAAGCGGTGGCGTCTGAAGCGTTGGCGTCTGAAGCGTTGACGTCTGAAGCGCTGGCGCTGGAGGGCGCCCCGTCACAAGGCGACGCGCCAGGCGCTGCGTCCGAAGCGGTGGCGTCCGAAGCGTTGGCACCGGAAGGCGATGCGTCGCAAGGCGTCGCATCGGAAGGCGTCGCGGCGGGAGCGGTGGCGTCAGAGGGCGCCGCGTCGGAAGGCGTTGCGTCGGAAGGCGTTGCGTCGGAAGGCGTTGCGTCCGTGGGCGCTGGGGCGGACGGGGCTGGGTTGGTGGGCGCTGGGGCGGACGGGGCTGGGTCGCTCGGCGCGGACGGCACGCTGTGTGCCACTCCCGGCGAGAGCGTCTCCCCCATCAGGCCGCCGTCGACGTGCTCGCGCCCGACCGCGTGGCCGATCTCGTGCCGCACCGCGGTGAGCAGGTCCATCCGCGCCGAAGCGTCGGCCGGGTAGGTGACGTCCCATCCGTAGCCGGCCGCGGTCGCGTCGATTGTGATGTGCTTGCCGTCGGCGTGGCCGATTTCCAGGCCCGGCAGGTCGGCGACGGTGAAGCTCAGCCCGGACAGATCCACGCCGGGTTGATTGCGCGCCCAGTCGTCCTTGGCCCGATCGGCCGCGTCGGCCAGATCGGCCGCGCTCAACGGCTTGTCGGCGACAACGTCAGCGCCGGGAGCGCTCGGCGCGCTCAACGCGTGCGCTGCGTCCCGCAGCGCTTGGGTGGCGGCGACGACGCGCTGCACGATCTCATCGACGTCGACGGCCGCCCCCGGGTCGGGCCGGCGGGTCAGGTTGGCCATCTCGGCGGCGGCGAGCCGATCGATGACGGTCGCTTCCACCGCGCCACCCCGGTATCGAACCAGGAGCGTCGCGACCCGCACCACCACGGAGTGCAGTTCCGCACCGGTCATGGCGATCCGCGTGTTCTGGTCGAGTTTGGCGGTCGGCCCGGCCGGCCGGACACGGTTCTGGAACTCCCGCACGATCAGCGCCGAGCGCAGAAGCGCCGGGCTCACTTCGTCCCAAGAGATGGTGACCGGTCCCGCCGCGCGCGGTGGCGGCGCTTGATGCCCGAAAGCGGTACCGGCGCCGGCACTTCCCGACACCACGCACGCCAAAGCCACAACCACGCAGATTAATCGCGTCCACCTGGCGATCGGCACGCTGGAGCGCTCGCGGACCGAGCGCCCTTCCGCCATGCCCATCACCATCCGCTAATTTGAACGGTTGCGTCGCCGCATCCGTATCCTCATTGGACACACCCGTGGCGTCGGCCACCGACGGGGGGACCGTGCGGTGGTGGCGCCGTGCTAACTATGGCGGCGGGATATCCGTTCCGGAAAAATCCCGGAAACTACATAGGCACACCCGTCATTGCTGCCGGTAGGGTGCGTGGAACGTCCGGGCTGTCCGGCCGCCGGACAGGAGGGGGGACCGCAATGACTGCGACTAAGAGGCAAGCGCTTACCAGCTTCGTCGACCAGCTCAAGAACGTTCGGCAGGCGGCGGGCGAGCCGTCGCTGAACCAGCTTGTGGAGCTCACGACCAGCATGAAGCGGCCACTGCCCCGTTCGACGATCAGCGACAAGCTCAACGCGAGGTCGCTGCCCGAATGGGAGTTCGTGGTGTCGTTTGTGAATGCCTGCAAGGCGTTCGCCGAAACATCCGGCGTACCGCTGGAGCGCGACATAGCCGATCTGGCCCGTTGGGACACCTTGCATCTGCAGATGCTGCAAGGCATCGACGAGGCCGCGGCGGACGACCGGTTGGCGTCGGCCGCCGCCGCGGAGCTGAGCCGACGGGCCAGCCGGGTCGCGCCGGCGGGGGCCGAAGCGCTCAACGCGCGCGCGACAACCGTTGTGCCACGGCAGTTACCGACCGCCGTGCGCAACTTCGTCGGCCGGGCGGCCGAGCTGGAGGCGCTCACCGGGTTGGCTGATGAGGCCTCGGTGCCGGGCAGCAGCGCGGTCATCGCCACGATCGACGGCACCGCGGGCGTGGGCAAGACCGCGCTGGCCGTCCACTGGGCGCACCAAGTGGCCAAACGTTTCCCGGATGGGCAGCTGTACGCGAACCTGCGCGGGTTCGACCCGGCCGGCACGGCGATGACACCGGCCGAGGCGCTGCGCGGATTCCTCGACGCACTCGGTGTACCACCACAGCGGATACCGGTGACAGTGGAGTCGCAGGCCGCCCTGTACCGCAGCCGGTTGGCGGACCGCCGAATGCTCGTCGTGCTCGACAACGCGTGCGACGCCGAACAGGTCCGCCCGCTGCTGCCCGGCACCCCCGGATGTCTGTCCATTGTGACCAGTCGGTCGCAGCTGACGAGCCTGATCACCAACGAGGGCGCCCACCCGCTGACCCTGTCTCTATTGTCCAAAGCGGACGCTCGCGATCTGCTGGGGCGCCGCATCGGCACCGGCCGGGTTGGGGCCGAGCCACAAGCGGTTGACGAGATCATCGAGTTCTCGGCCCGCCTGCCGCTGGCCCTGAGCGTGGTTGCCGCGCGGGCGGCCAGCCACCCGTCGTTCCACCTGGCCGATCTCGCGGCGGAGCTGCGCCGGGCGCGCGGTGGCCTGGCCGGGTTCGATTCCGGCGACCCCGATGCGGGTGTCAGGGCCGTCTTCACCTGGTCCTACCGGCGCCTGTCGGAGCCCGCCGCCAGGCTGTTCCGGCTGCTCGGCGTGCATCCTGGGCCCGATATCGGTATCACCTCGGCGGCCAGCCTGGCCGGGGTGCCGGTGACCGAGGTGCGTGACTGGCTGTCCGAACTGTCGCGCGCCCACCTGGTGGAGGAGCACACCCCGGGCCGGTTCCGCTTCCACGACCTGCTCCGGGCGTACGCGGCTGAGCGTGCCCGCGTGCTGGACTCGGAGCCGGACCGGCGGGCCGCGGTGCACCGGATGATCGAGCACTACCTGCACTCGGCGAGCACGGCCGACGGGCTGTTCGACACGCACCGCGACGACCCGGTCAAGCTGTCCCCGCCGATCGACGGGGTCACCGTGGCCGATCTGTCCGACGGCGAGGAAGCATTGGTGTGGTTCACCGTTGAGCACCCGGTGTTGCTCGCGGTGCTCGACCAGGCTGTCGCGGCCGGATTCGACCTGCACGCCTGGCGCCTTGCTTGGACCCTGACCCAGTACCTGGACCGCCGAGGCCATTGGCAGGACTGGGCCGACACGCATCGCATCGCCCTCGAGGCCGCCCGGCGGCAAGGTGACAAACCCGGTCAGGCGTACGCGTACCGCATCATCGCTCGTGCCTACGGGCGGCTGGGACGGCTCGATGAAGCGCGGGAGAACATGCGGCAGGCGCTGCGTCTGGCCGGGGAGATGGGTGACCACAAAGGCGAGGCGAACGCCCATGAAGGCCTGTCGTGGCTGTGCGAGCTTGGTGGCGACCTTCGCGCTGCTTTGCACCACGCCGAGCAGGCGCTGGGGTTGCTGCGGATCGCCGGCGAACGGACCCTGCTGGCGCGCGAGCTCAACGCGGTGGGATGGTGCCACGCCCAGCTCGGCGACCATGAGCAGGCGCTGGAGTACTGCCACGAGGCGCTTGAGATCAACCAGGAGTTCGGCGACCGCGCCGGGGCGGCCGAAACGTGGGACAGCCTCGGCTTCGCCAACCGCCATCTCGGGCGGTTCGAGGAGGCGAACGGCTGTTACCAGCACGCGCTGGACCTGTGGCGGGATCTTGGGTACCGGTTATACGTCGCCGAAACGCTGAGAGGCTTGGGGGAGAACCACGCGGCCAGTGGTGCGGTCGAGGCGACAAGGCTCGCCTGGTCGGAGGCGCTGTCCATTTTTGAGGAACTGGCCCACCCGGCCGCGGCCGAGCTACGCGCCCGCCTCAACCAGCTGCCCCTTCCGCTCACCATCAGCGGCGCGGCGTAGCACCCGGCGGGCTCGTCGTGCGGCTGGAGCCGCGCTGTAACGCTGGTGTTAGATGGCGCGGAAAGCGCTTCGCCCACCATTTCAAAGTACGAGGAATCGAACACAACGACTTTGAGACGGATCTCGCGCGTCTGGCGGAGAAGTACCCGGGCAAGGTCAACGCCGGGTGGGGCTCGGTGAAGCCGGCGAGGCTGCTGGAACTGGTCAACACCTATTCGGTGGCATTTCTCGACAAGTACCTGAAAGGCGCTCAGACGAGCCTGCTCGACGGCAATTCCGGGCAATACCCGGAGACGCAGTATCAAGCGCCGGGCCGATAACGGCGTCGGCTCCTGGCCCGTCACCGAGGGGTCGAGGTGAGCGAGACAGCCAGGAACAGGTCGACCCGGGCGTCCAGGCGGCCCAGGTCGCGACCGGTCATCTGTTCGATGCGCTGGATCCGGTAGCGCAAGGTGTTCACGTGGATGTGCAACTCTTCGGCGCATTTGGTCCAGGAGCCGGAGCAGGCGAGGAAGGCCCGCAGCGTCGGCACCAGGTCGGCGCGGTGCACGCGGTCGTATTCGAGTAGCGGGCCCAGCAGCCGATCGCGGAAGGCGCGCCGCACCCGGTCGGGCACGGCGGCCAGCAGCATGACATGCGAGGTCAGCTCGTCCTCGCCGATGATGGCGACCCGTTCACGGCTCAAGCCGGCCGTCGCACAGGCGTGGCGTGCCTCGTCCAGGGCGCCGCGCAGGCTTGAGGCACCGGTCGCCGCCCCGCTTACACCTATTCTTAGGGGGCTGTCGCGCAACGCCGGGGCTAGGTTTTTCGCCGGGGCGACCGCTTGGCGCACCCGCTCAGGACTGGCGGCAACTATGGCGAAGGCGGTCTGGTCGAACACCGCGGTAGCGCTCGGGAGGCGGTAAAGCAGGTCCTCCAGAATCGGACCGGCCAACTCGCCTTCCAGCTGTGCCGCGACGATCACGACAGTTGCGTCGGCTGGCAACCCGGTGAGCTTGAGCTGGTAGGCCAGCTCGGTCGGGTCGGTGTCGGCGGCGATCATGCGGACCAGGTCGCGGGTGGCCACCCGCTTTGACTCGCGGGCGGCGTCCAGGCGCCGCCGCTCAGCCTCGACGAGCGCGGCCAGTTCCCCGGCCAGCTGGTGATGTTGAGGTGCCCATTGGCTGACGTCGCTGTCGCAGATGATCAGCCAGGTCACCAACCGCGGCCGGGTCGTCTCGCCTGCGCCGAGCACCGACATCCCTTGCGCGGCAAGGTGATAGGGCATCCGTTGGCCGGACAGGTAGTGCCGTAACGCCTGGGTCTTGATCTCCTCGCGCAGAGCCGCGCTGTTGGACGAGATCTCCAACCCGGTCGACGAGATGACCCAGCAACGCATCGACAGCCGCTGCCTGACCAGATCCAGCACCGCGCCCAGGCCGCCGCCCTCGCCCGCCGCCGCCGTGGCCGAGACCAGATGCCGGTACCTTCCAAGGAAATCGGTGACATCATCGGCACGAACCGGTGACAGACGCCGTACGACCTGCTCGGTCACGGTGGCGAAGGCTATGTCCGCGGGCACCCGCAGCAGCGGCAGCCCGTGGTGCTCGCAGGCCGTTTTGAGGTCTTCCGGGATGTATCCGGAGATGCCATCGCCGGCGGCGAGCGCGCAGACGCCCGCGGCGACGAGCGCCTTGACGAAGGGGGCCGAGTCGGCGGGCGAACGGCGCCAGACCATGCCGGTGAGCACCAGCTCTCCCCCGCTGAGGTACCGGCTGGGGTTGGGCAGGTCGGTGGTCATCACCGCTCGGATCGGGCGATGGAGTTCCGCCTCGCCGCTGAGCAGCTCGAGCTTGAGGTCGGCCAGTTCAAGCAGGTCCCTCAGGCGCATGCGAACACCTCCTCCTTCCCCTCACATCCGCGTACGACTTGGTTAAACCTCCAAATCGATCTGGCCTGTGCTGATGAACTTTCGTCGTTGGTGACGCTATCTCGCCACCCGGCCACTTGCTCTACTTGAGGTTTCTGCTGCCCATCCTCTAGGAGGCCAGGTGGAACGCTTCCACTCACTGTCTCACGAAGAGGCGGCGGCCGAGCTTATGACCTGTTGCGCGGCCCCATCCTGGGCGGCCCAGGTATCCGCTTTACGGCCTTTTCCCGATATAGCAACGCTCGTGGCCATCGGCCGGAAACTAAGCGAACAGCTGACCTGGCCGGAGGTGCTGCGGGCACTGTCGGCCCATCCCCGCATCGGGCAGCGCCTCGACTCGCAGACCGACTCGCAGACCGACTCGCAGACCGACTCGCAGACCGACTCGCAGACCGACTCGCAGACCGACTCGCAGACCGACTCGCAGACCGACTCGCAGACCGACTCGCAGACCGACTCGC
>Ga0075428_100006236_pt1 | contig 13259 bp, 10 predicted proteins | sample RhiMetdeltSRZDD2_FD_75291 | JGI IMG/M metagenome (GOLD analysis project Ga0075428, IMG submission 75291) | Populus rhizosphere microbial communities from Tennessee, USA - Rhizosphere MetaG P. deltoides SRZDD2 | ecosystem: Host-associated > Plants > Roots > Rhizosphere > Soil | place: USA...
TCGAAGCGCGACCTCGTGCAGGTGACGGGTACGACGGAACGGACGTTCGCCGAGCACGTCTTCAGCAATATTGCCGAGGCCCTGAAGGAGATACAGCCGTGACGCGGCTGCTGCTCGCGGTCGCCGCGGCAGGCCTCGGCGCATGCGCGCCGCTCGAGTCCGCGCCGCCGCCGGAGGTCGGGCCGCCCGAATACGCGCATGTCACAGCCGTGCGGGAGCTGGACATTCTCACCGGTGAGACCCGGGCCGAGCGGGCAGCGTGGGCGGTCTTGTCGGTAGACCCGGTCGTGCTCGCGGCCGCCGTTCTCGGCGTCGAAGACAGCTTTGGCCGCTCGCAGCTCTTCGAATACGACCTGGCATTGGTGGGCGGCGGTGCCGTCACGATTCGAAGCCGCTATATCGTGGAGCCGGCACAGTGCGTGATGATGCGACGGTTGGAAGGCGTCGACCGTGTGATCGTCGTGGCACAGGAAGGATCACGTTGCGCGCTGGCGGACGCTTCGCCATGAGTCAGGCATCTATCGCGGCATGAGCCTCTGCAGCGCGACCCAGGTACCGATCCCGAGAGATACGAATGCGAAGGTCCCGAGCGAGCCGACGTCGGAAGCGGCGGCGAGTCCCTGCTCGACCCAGCGCGCCACCGCCGGGCCCTCGCGCCAGACGAGCGCGATGAGCGCCGTGCCGATGCCCGCGGCTGTGCCGACATTCATCCACGCCTCGCGGCGCAAGCGCTGCCGGGTTGCTTCGCGATGGCGTTCGGCGAGGAAAAGCATTTTCGCGTCGGGTGCCGTGTGCCGCGCCGCGATGCGCGCCATGACCTGGGCCTCGAAGCCGGGCCCGGTGTCGGCTTCGGCGAAGAGTGCGCGCAGCCGCGCGTCGAGGTCGCGCTCGCTCATTCGGTGACCTCCCCCGCGGCGCCGAGCGCGGCCGCAAGGCTCGCACGTGCGCGGTGCAGGTGCGTCTTCGCGGTGTTGACCGGGATGCCCATCATGGCCGCGACCTCGTCGACCGGGCGCTCGTCCAGATAATAAAGGGTAACCGCCTGGCGCTGCTTCTCCGGCAGCGCCTCGATCCGGCGGCGGAGCGCAGCGTCGCCCGGCGAGCCCGCGGGCTCTCGCGCGATGCCCTCCACTTCCGCCTGCACCTCCGCGTCCGACAGCGACACCGTGCGCCGGCGGCTGCGCAGCGCCGACACTGCGGCGTTCCGCGTGATCGCGTAGATCCAGGTCGAGAGCTGCGCGCGGCCGTCGTATCGCGGCAGCGCCTGCCAGAGCTTCACGAACACCTCCTGGGCGAGGTCCTCGGCGGCGGCGCGGTCGCGCAGGATGCTGAACGCGAGACCGAACACGCGGCGCCGGTATGCCGGGACCAGGCGCTCGAAGGCCTCCTGCGCCCGGCCGGCCTGGACCAACTGGATGATCGCCTCGTCGGCCGGCATTCGGGTCGGACCTTCTCCCCGGTTGATACGCGCCGGCCCGCGCGCCGGTTTCACGGTATTTTATCGCCGGCCGGCGAAACCCCCGGCCCGGGGGCCGCGTATCAACTGGCGTGAAGCGGCAAGGACAGGGTTCGGCGACGGAGACGCGGGCGCTCGAATGCGCGCTCGCGGCAATCGCCGCCTTCCTCGCGGCTGACGGGATCCGCGCGGCGCTCGAGCCGGTCTGGACAATCATGAGAATTCTGTTCGGCGCCTGAAGGGAGCATGGAGATGAACGAGATGAACGAGGGCCTCGTCGCATTGTTGATCCCGATCTTCGGGATCGTGTTCGGCGTCGGCGTCGCAATCGTCGCGATCGTCGCCTCGCACCGCGAGAAGCTGAAGCGCGCGGAGCTCCGCCACCGCGAGCGGATCACCGCGCTCGAGAAAGGCATCGAGCTGCCGCCCGACCCGGAGCCGGAGGCGGACGGCAAGCGCACCGGCTCGCTGAAGAGCGGCCTCTCGGGACTGTTCCTGGGCATCGTGCTCTACTTCGCGCTGCGCGAAGTCACCGATGGCCAGGTCGCGATCTTCGGCCTCTTGCCAGCCGCGATCGGCCTCGCGAACCTCATCAGCTATTTCGTGGAGGCGAGGAAGCGCGCCAACGGCGCGCCCAAATAGTGCTCAGCCGCCGATCACGATGCGCGCGAGCGTGCCGCGCGGTGCGCGAGGCTCGAGCGTGATGCGCCCGGCTTCCCCGAAGCAGAGCCGCAGCCGCTCGGCGACGTTGGAGAGTCCATGGCCCTGCGGCAGCTGCCCGGCCTGGTCCGGCGAGATACCCCGCCCGTCGTCTTCCACCTCGATCACGAGCTCGCGGTCCTTCTGGTAGACGCGCACGGCCACGTGCAGGGTCCGCATGGACTCCATGCCGTGACGGATCGAGTTCTCGATCAGCGGCTGCACGATCAGGGCCGGCACGCGCCGCTCGCCGAGGCTCTCCGGCATCGAGACGATGTAGCGGAACTGCGAGTCGAAGCGCAGCTTGCAGAGCTTCAGGTAGCTCTCGAGGAAGTCGGCCTCCTCGGAGAGCGGGATGTTGAGGCCCTGGCCGCAGCGCATCGCCATACGCAGCAACTCCCCCAGGCGGCCGATCGCGTCGAACGCGCGGTCGCGCTCGCCGACCTGCACGAGGCCCGCGATCGCGTTCAGGCTGTTGAGCAGGAAATGCGGGTTGATCTGCGCCTGCAGCGCCAGCAGCCGCGCTTCGGCGAGCTGCACCTCGAGCCGCGCGCCGCGCAGCTCGGTCTGCGCCGCGTCCCACAGTGCCTGCAGCCGCAGGCGGTGGATGCGCACGGCGGCGAACGCGGTGAGCGCGATCGCGAGGATGCTGAAGTTCATCGCCCAGAACGCGGGGCCCGCCGGCGGCAGGAAATACACGTCGAAGAGGCGCTCGAAGCTCGGAGTGAGGTCGTGGCGGATGACGTAGCTGAAATAGGACATCGCGGTCGAGCCGGTGAGCGCGATGGCGCTCCAGGCGAGGAGCGTCGAGCCCCACAGCGCGCGGCGCGGCCCCTGCATCGTCCGGTACAGCGCGTGGTAGAGCGGCGGGCTCACGAGCACCCAGAAGAAATAATGCGGGATCATCGCCATCATGGTGTCGAGGAAAGTGACCTCGAGCCCCTGGGCCTCGTAGTTGACGTAGAGCCCGAAGCCGACCGAGAACGCCATCGCGAGCCAGGCGCCGGCGAGGATCCACCAGCGCGACGGGCGCTCCCCGATCAGGTAGTCGACGTCCTGGTCGGGCGAATGCGCATCGGCGATCCAGGCCGCGGCCGGCCGGACGGGACCGGCGCCGAGGCCTGCAGCGATGCCGGATTCGGCCCGCAGCGCCATCAGTGATCCTTGCTGCCGATCCCGGAGAGGAGCTTTTCGAGGATCTCACGGCGCGCGCGTCCCATCGGCAGCGCCTGCCCGCCGTGCAGATAGATGTTGTAGCGGCCGTCGCCGCTCGAGCGCACCTCGCGCACGTGCGCGGCATTCACGATGGCCGAGCGGTGGATGCGGAAGAACTTGCGCGGATCCAGCTCGCACTCCAGCGAGGCCAGCGTGCGCGAGAGCAGGTACTCGCCGTTCTTGGTGTGGACGCGGCTGTATTGGCTCGCCCCCTGGATCCAGGAGATGTCGCTGATGTCGAGCGAGAACATGCGGCGGCGCACGCGGATCGTCATCTGGTCTGCGTACTTCGTCGGCGGCGGCTCCCCGTCGCCGTTCGCCCCGTTGCCCCGACCGTTCGACGTGACGGCGCCGGCGATCTGGCGCGCGAGCCGCGCGACGCGGCGCTCGGCGATGCGCTGCTTCGCGCGCAGGACGCTGCCCAAAAAGCGCTGGCGCTGCACCGGCTTCACGATGTAGTCGGCGGCGTGCACTTCGAATGCCGGAAGCGCGAACTCGGGATGCGCGGTGACGAAGATGATGTAGGGCGAAGGCTCGGCGAGCGACTGGAGGACTTCGATGCCGTTGCCGCCCGGCATCTCGATGTCCATGAACACGAGGTCGGGTTGAAGGTCCTCAATTTTCCGGCGCGCATCGTCCGCGGACGCGGCTTCGCCGACGACCTGGATCTCGTCGTCCGGCGCGAGTAACGAGCGCAGCATCCGACGACCGAGCTCCTCGTCGTCGACGATCAGCGCGCGCACCCTGACTGTGCCGTTCTCCGCCATGTCGAGCCGCCCCGCCAAGGCCGTTGGCATTCTGCAACATCTGATGCAGGGAACCCGCAGTTCGTTCCGCAAAACTTGCGAACGGCAGTGAAGCTTTGCCAAGTGCCGGTTTTTATGACGCCTTGGGCCGTATGGTCATCGCACGCAACAGACCTCCGTGGCGTGCCCTTGTTGCCTGCATGCAACGGCAAATTCGGCGACACCACGGGTCGGTTGTCTCGTGCAACCAACCGGGCGGCCCATGTCCGCCCGCGGGAGGAAACAGCAATGGAACGCAAGTACCAGGTTGCTTCCGCCGTACGCCGCGCGCTCGTCATGGGCGCGTTGACGGCGGCCGGAGCGGCCCCTGCGCTCGCGCAGGAAAACCTGGGTGAAATCGTCGTGACGGGCTCGCGCATTCGTTCCGCGAACCTCGAGTCGACGACACCCGTCACGCAGGTCACGGCGCAGGACGTCGTCACGCAGGGCGTCACCCGCATCGAAGACCTCGTGAACCAGTTGCCGCAGGCTTTTGCGGCGCAAAACGTGACGGTCTCGAACGGCTCGACGGGCACGGCAACGCTGAACCTTCGCGGTCTCGGCGCGCCGCGCACGCTCGTGCTGATCGACGGCCGGCGCATGCCCTATGGCGGAGTGACCTCGGCATCCGTGGCGCCCGACATCAACCAGATCCCGACCTCGATGATCGAGCGGGTCGACATCCTGACGGGCGGCGCCTCGGCCGTGTACGGCTCGGATGCCGTGGCCGGCGTCGTCAACTTCATCATGAAGAAGGACTTCGAGGGCGTCGAAGTCACGTCCCAGTACAATTTCTACTGGCACGAGAACGACTTCTCCGGCCCCGGCCAGGTGAAGCTGCGCGACACGATCGCCGAGCTCGAAGGTGTGAACCCGGCGCAGTACGCGCTCCCGGCCGACTCCGTCACCGACGGCGAAGGCAAGGAGCTGACGCTGACAGTCGGCGTCAACAGCGGCGACGGGCGCGGCAATATCACCGCGTACGCCACCGTGTTCGACAGTGAACAGGTGTTGCAGGCGGACCGAGACTACTCAGCCTGCTCGCTCAACCCGAACCCCGTCGGCTCGTTTACCTGCGGCGGTTCGTCGACGAGCGCGGGCGGTCGTTTCACGAACTTCCTGGACGCGGACGACCCGGCGTCGTACGACTTCACGACCGATTCGGCGACCTCGTTCCGCGACTACAACTTCGACACCGACCTGTACAACTTCGGGCCGCTGAACCACTACCAGCGTCCGGAGCGCCGTTACGCCCTCGGCGCGATGGGTCACTACGAGTTCGGCGAGCATGCTGACGTCTACACACAGCTGATGTTCACCGACTACTCGTCGACGGCCCAGATCGCCCCGTCGGGCAACTTCTTCGATACGAGCACGATCAACTGCGACAACCCGTTCCTGCCCGTCGACAGCCTGGCCGCCATCGGCTGCGGACCTGCCGAAATCGCGGCAGGCACCGACGTGACGATGTACATCGGGCGGCGCAACGTGGAAGGCGGCGGCCGTCAGCAGACGTTCGCCAACAACTCGTTCCGCGCGGTCGCGGGCGTCCGCGGCTCGATCAACGACGCTTGGGGTTACGACGTATCGGCGCAGTACTCGAACGTGGCCGCCAACACCGGCACGCTCAACTACTTCGTCACGAGCCGCCTGCAGCGCGCGCTCGACGTCGTTGACGTCAACGGCGTGCCGACCTGCCAGTCGGTGATCGACGGTACGGACGCGGCGTGCGTTCCCTGGAACCCGTTCCAGCCGAACTCGGTGACACCGGCGCAGTTGAACTATCTCCAGGCGGCGGGCCTCCAGATTGGCCGCATCAACCAGGAGATCTACAACGGCGTGGTCAACGGCGACCTCGGCGTCTACGGCATCAAGCTGCCGACGGCTTCCGATGGCGTCCAGGTCGTGTTCGGGACCGAGTACCGGCGCGACACGCTGGTCAACACCGTCGACGCCCTGCAGACGCAGGGCCTTCTGGCCGGTTCCGGCGGCCCGACCATCGGCATCAGCGGCGGCACCTACGTGAAGGAGCTCTTCACGGAAGTCCGCGTGCCGCTGGCGCAGGACCAGGCGTTTGCGGAAAGCTTGTCGTTCGACACCGCGTACCGGTATTCGGACTACGACAGCGGGGCGCAGACCGATACGTACAAGTTCGGCCTCGAGTGGGCACCGGTGGCGGACGTCCGCCTCCGTGGCAGCTACCAGCGAGCGGTGCGTGCGGCCAACATCGTCGAGCTCTTCACGGCCCAGGGCTTCAACCTGTTCGACGCTGCGGGCGATCCCTGCGGCGCGGCAGCGCGCGACCCGCAGGCAAGCGACGAGGAGTGCATCGCGAGCGGCGTGCCGGCGAGCCAGGTGGGCTCGACGGCGCTCGACAGCCCGGCGGGACAGTACAACTTCCTGCAGGGCGGCAGCCAGGGCCTGATCCCCGAGACTTCGGACACCTACTCGTACGGCGTGGTGTTCCAGCCGCGCTGGGTGCCGGGCCTCGCGATCACGGTCGACTACTTCGACATCCAGATCGAAGACACGATCTCGACGTTCGGATCGCCGAACACCTGGACCGCGTGCTACGCCAACAACGATCCGGCCGCTTGCGGGCGCATCAACCGCAACCCGAATGGCCAGTTGTGGGTCGGAAACGGCTTCGTGCAGGACCTGAACATGAACATCGGGTCCGTGCAGACGTCCGGTTACGACATCAACATCGGCTATACCGGGCTTGAGGTGGGTCGCTTCGGCAGCCTGGCGTTCAACCTCACGGGAACATACCTCATCGACCTCATCACGCAGCCGGCGCCGGGGGTGGACCTGCACCCGCGCGACGACATCACGCGTGACTGGTACGACTGCACCGGGTACTACTCGTCGGTCTGCAGCCAGGGTGGCATCGGTCCGATCAACCCGCAGTGGCGCCACCGGTTCCGCACGAGCTGGCAGACGCCGTGGGACGTCGACCTGTCGCTCACCTGGCGGCACTACGGCGGAGTCACGGGACTCACGGGCCCGAACAATGCCATGCCGACGCGCCAGCTCGACCGTGAGCTGTCCGCCGAGGATTACTTCGACCTGGCCGCCAACTGGGCGGTCACGGACAAGGCCTCGGTGTCGCTCGGCATCAACAACCTGCTGGACGACAATCCGTCGATCAGCGGCGCGGTTGGTACCAACGGCAACGGCAACACCTTCCCGCAGAGCTACGACGCCCTCGGTCGCTATGTCTTCCTGCGCGCGACGCTGGGCTTCTAAGCTTCCTGTTCGAGTAGATTCGCTTCAACCACTCGCGGCGGCCTTCGGGCCGCCGCTTTTTTTGCGCAGCCGGGTACGTACGGTTCATCGATTGCGGAATTGCGATCGATCTCCAACAATTCGCGGGCGTTGTGCGTCTAATCCAATCGATGAGCGGAGGACCGCAATGAGATTGCCGGCGGTCATGGCGGCCGGGCTGTGCATGGCCATGCCGGCCATTGCCGATGATCCTGGGTGGTCCGCCCTGACTCGGACCGATCTGCAGGCCATTCACGACCTGATTCGCGACAACCACCCGGGGCCCGTCGACCCGGAAAATGCACGCTTTCGCGCGTGGCTCGAGGCCGGACTGAAGCAGGCAACGACTCGAGCCGCGGAAGCGCGCACGTATTTCGACTACGTGCGCGCGCTCCGCTTCTACACGAACGGCTTCCAGGACGGGCACATCGGTCTCGGGCTGGAAATCACCCCAGTCGAACAGGCATGGCCCGGATTCATCGCCGGCGACTCGTTGGCCGGCGCCGTCGAGGTGATCTGGGCGGACTCGAATGCGGGCGTCCGCGCCGGCGACCGCGTCCTCGCGTGCGATGGGCGCGGCATCGACGAGTGGGTCAAGGAGCGCATTGACCCGTATTTCTGGAACAGCGCAATACCCCACAAGCGACTCGAGCAGGTTTACAGGCTGTTCTATGCCGGCGCTGCGGACCACAGCTGGCAATTCAGCTCCTGCCGCTTTGCGTCGGGCGTGGTCCCGCTCGCGTGGAAATCCGTCGGAAGGGGCGAGTTCCAGGGAATCCTCGAGACGGCCTGGGGCGAATCGGACTGGACGCCGAGCCTGCGCCAGGTTGGGGCGCTCTGGATCGCGCGGATTCCGACGTTCGACTATCCGGATGACGCGGCAGTAGCCGGCATCCGGTCGCTGCTCGCCGAGCTCCGATCGAAGTCGGATGTCTTGCGCCGATCCACGATCGTGCTTGACGTCCGCGCAAACTACGGGGGCAACAGCGAATGGGGCGTCGAAGTGGCAAAGGCCATCTGGGGGACCGATCTCGTCGATTGGGTGTCGGACTCGTTCGACGAAACGGTGGACTGGCGTGCGTCGGACCGTAACATCGAGCATGTCGAAGCAGTTCTCGCGCGCGCGACCGCTGCCGGAATGGCCGAATCCATCAGCTATTACCGTCGCGCGCTCGCGGTCATGAAGGCAGCTCGCGCCGCGAATCGCCCGTTGGGCCGCCTCGAAGACGAACGATCGCCCGTTGCCACGCGTCCGCCCGGCCTGTTGACGGGGCGCGTCCTCTTTCTGACCGATGGGGCTTGCGCCAGCGCCTGCCTCGACTTCGCCGATCTCGTGCTCCGGCTGCCGGGCACTATGCACGTCGGCCTGCCGACCTCCGCCGACACGAATTACATCGACAACTCGCGAGCCGAACTGCCGAGCGGGCTGTCCAGCCTGAGCTACTCCATGAAGGTGTATCGAAATCGCGTCAGGAACAACAACGAATGGTACGAGCCCAGCATCCGGTGGCCAGGCGGCGCAATGACCGATGCAGCCCTGGCGAATTGGCTGACTGAGATTGCCGCGCAGTAGGCGCCCGGTCGCGGGGCGTCCTGCGCATTCGCAGGTGCTTGCCTAGTTCCTGAAGACAGCTTCGGCCAGTTTCCTGAGGATTTCCCGGCGCGAGCGACCCATCGGAAGCGCCTTTCCGTCGCGCAAGTAGACGTTGTAGCGTCCGTCGCCACGCGACATGAGCTCGCGGACGTAAGCCGCGTTCACGATCGCCGATCGATGGATGCGATAGAACCGCGACGGATCGAGCTCGGACTCGAGAGACGACAGCGAGCGTGACAGCAGGTACTCGCCGCCCTTCGCATGCACCCGGCTGTATTGGCTCGCTCCCTCGATCCAGGCGATGTCGGCGAGGGGCAATGCGAATATGCGGCGCCGTACACGGATGGTCATCTGGTCGGGGTAGCGGCCGGCGCCGTTCGCGCCGGGCATCGCGACGCCGCGGATGTCGGCCGCGGCCCTCGCGATTTCGAGCGCCAGCTCGGCAATGCGCCGCTCGGCGAGCCGCCGGCGCGCGTGCCGGAGCGCGACGGCGAGGCGCTCGCGTTCGACAGGCTTCACCAGACAGTCGACCGCGTCGAGGTCGAGCGTGCGCAGCGCGTCTTCCGGGTTCGCGGTCGTCACGACGATGCAGGGGGCGTTGACGGCGCGGAGTATCTCGATTCCGGGCGCGCCCGGGAGGTCGAGGTCGAGCACGACGAGGTCCGGTGCCATCTCGCCGAGCTTCGCCGCGGCCTGCGGCACGGACGCCGCGTCGTCCACGCGCACGGGCTGCTCGAAGGACTCCATCAGAAGGCGCAGCTTGCGGCGCGCCATGTCATCGCCGTCCACCACGAGCACACGCAACCGCTTCGAGCCGTTCACCGTCATCGAGGCGCCGCTCCCAAGCCTTGCCGCCATCTTGCAATGTGAGAGAGCCCGAACTGTTGCGCCGTTCCGACGGCGAGCGATCAGTGATTGCGCAATTGCGTTGCCCGGCCGCGACGAAGCAGCGCGTGCACGAGCACGCGTTGAAACATCGCGCCCGGCGAACGCACGGAATCCGCGTGCGAACGGCAGGCGTCCCGGCAAGTCCTTGTCGTGGCAGTACTTAGCGCGCTCGTGAAATTTCGTAGCTGTTGCGACCGCGCTTTGCGACCGTGGACTCGATCGCGGACTGCAGTTGTTAGCGTCCGGCCACAGAGCGAGCGGGACTGCCGTTCGCGGGAGGAATTGACCATGGCACGCAAGCAACAAGTCGCGGCGGCGGTGCGTCGCGCGCTCGTCACGGCAGCACTGACGACGACTGGCGCGTCGCCGGCACTCGCGCAGGAGAATATTGGCGAAATCGTCGTGACCGGCTCGCGCATCGTGCAGCCAAACCTCGAGTCGACGACGCCGGTCACGCAGGTGACGGCGGCGGACGTCGTCACGCAGGGCGTCACTCGCGTCGAAGACCTCGTGAACCAGCTGCCGCAGGCGTTTGCGGCGCAGAACGTGACGGTCTCCAACGGGGCCACGGGTACCGCGACGCTGAACCTGCGCGGCCTGGGCCCCACCCGGACGATGGTCCTGATCGACGGCCGGCGGATGCCCTACGGCAGCCCGGCGCTCGGCGGGCAGTCGCCCGACATCAACCAGATTCCCACGTCCATGGTCGAGCGGGTCGACGTGCTGACCGGCGGCGCCTCCGCTGTCTACGGCTCGGATGCCGTCGCGGGCGTCGTGAACTTCATCATGAAGAAGGACTTCGAAGGCGTCGAAGTCACGTCCCAGTACAACTTCTACTGGCACGAGAACGACTTCAGCGGCCGCGGCCAGCAGAAGCTCCGCGACACGATCGAGGACCTGCACGCCATCAACCCCAGCCAGTACAACCTGCCACAGGATTCCGTCACCGACGGCGAGGGCAAGGAGCTGACGCTGACGGTCGGCGTCAACAGCGGCGACGGGCGCGGCAACATCACGGCCTACGCGACGGTGTTCGACAGCGAACAGGTGCTGCAGGCCGACCGCGACTACTCGGCCTGTTCGCTCAATCCGAACCCGGTCGGCTCGTTCACCTGCGGCGGCTCGTCCGTCTCCGCCGGCGGAACCTTCAGCGACTTCGTCAACTACGCCTTCACGTCCGACACGGCCGATTCCTTCCGTGCGTTCAACTCGGCCACGGACCTCTACAACTACGGCCCGCTGAACCACTACCAGCGCCCCGAGCGCCGCTACAGCCTGGGCGCCATGGGCCACTATGAGTTCGGCGAGCACGCCGATGTCTACACGCAGCTGATGTTCAGCGACTACTCGTCGATCGCGCAGATCGCGCCGAGCGGGGACTTCTTCTCGACGACGACAATCAATTGCGACAACCCGTTCCTTCCCGTCAACAACCTCGCCGACATCGGCTGCGGCCCCGCGGAAATCGCGGCCGGCACCGACGTCCCGATGTCGATCGGCCGCCGCAACGCGGAGGGTGGCGGCCGCCAGCAGGCGTTCGCAAACACCTCGTTCCGTTCCGTGGCGGGCGTGCGTGGCGCGATCAACGAGGCCTGGGGCTACGACGTCTCGGCCCAGTACTCGAGCGTCGGCACCAACACCGGCACGAAGAACTACTTCGTCGTGAGCCGCCTGCAGCGGGCGCTCGATGCGCACCTCGTCGGCGGCGTGCCGACCTGCCAGTCGGTGGTCGACGGCACGGATCCGCTGTGCGTCCCGTGGAATCCGTTCCAGCCGGGCGGCGTCACGCAGGCGCAGCTCGACTATCTCCAGGCGGACGGCCTGCAGATCGGCCGCATCTCGCAGGAGATCTACAACGGCGTCATCGACGGCGATCTGGGCGTCTATGGCGTCAAGTCGCCGCTCGCCTCGGACGGCCTGCAGCTCGTGTTCGGCGCCGAGTACCGGCGCGACACGATGGTGAACAGCGTCGACGCCCTGCAGCAGGCGAACCAGCTCTCCGGCGGCGGCGGCGCGGTGCTCCCGATCGATGGCACAACGAAGGTCAACGACCTCTTCATGGAAGCGCGCTTCCCGCTGGCCCAGGACCAGGCGTTTGCGGAGAGCCTCTCGTTCGACACGGCGTACCGCTATTCTGACTACGGCGACGAGACGACCGACACGTACAAGTTCGGCCTCGAGTGGGCGCCGGTGGCGGACGTCCGGCTGCGCGCGAGCTACCAGCGCGCGGTGCGGGCGGCGAACATCGTGGAGCTCTTCCTGGCGCAGGGCCTCAACCTGTTCGATGCGCCCGGCGATCCCTGCGGCGCGGCGGCGCGGGATCCCGGCGCGACCGACGAGGAATGCATCGCCACCGGCGTCCCGGCGGCGCTCGTCGGATCCTCGTCACTCGACAGCCCCGCGGCGCAGTATTACTTCCAGCAGAGCGGCAACCCGGAGCTGATTCCGGAGACATCGGATACCTACTCCTACGGAATCGTCCTGCAGCCGCGCTGGGTCCCGGGGCTCGCCGTGAGCGTCGACTACTTCGACATTCACATCGACGACACGATCACGACCTTCGGGGCCAACAACACCTGGACGGCGTGCTACGACAACAACGACGCCGCCGCCTGCTCGCGAATCCATCGCACGCCGGGCACCGGCCAGCTGTGGACGAACGGCAGCGGATTCGTCGAGGACCACAACACCAACATCGGCTCGCTGTCGACGACCGGATATGACATCAACCTCGGCTACACCGGGCTGGAGATCGGCCGCTTCGGCAGCCTCGCCTTCAACCTGACGGGAACGTACCTGATCGACCTCATCACGCTGCCGACTCCGGGCATCGACCTGCACCCGAGCCCGGACATCACGCGCGAGTGGTACGACTGCGTCGGCTTCTACTCGACGGTCTGCGGCATACCGAACCCGCAGTGGCGTCACCGCTTCCGCACGAGCTGGCAGACTCCGTGGGATGTCGACCTGTCGCTCACGTGGCGACACTACGGGGCGGTCACGGGCCTCACCGGGCCGAACAATCCGATGCCCAGCCGGCAGCTCGATCGCGAGCTTCCCGCCGAGGATTACTTCGACCTCGCCGCGAACTGGGCGATCACGGAGAAGGCGTCGGTCACGCTCGGCATCAACAACGTGCTCGACGACAGCCCGTCCATCAGCGGAGCGGTGGGCACGACCGGCAACGGGAACACGTATCCACAGACGTACGACGCGCTCGGGCGTTATGTCTTCCTGCGTGCGACCGTGGGCTTCTAGCCGCGCGTCTCCTTTGGTTTGGGTTGCACGATTCGCGGCGGCCTTCGGGCCGCCGCTTTTTTGCAACGGCGCCCTGAGTGGGCGGCTTCGCTCGGAC
>Ga0075428_100006240_pt1 | contig 13255 bp, 11 predicted proteins | sample RhiMetdeltSRZDD2_FD_75291 | JGI IMG/M metagenome (GOLD analysis project Ga0075428, IMG submission 75291) | Populus rhizosphere microbial communities from Tennessee, USA - Rhizosphere MetaG P. deltoides SRZDD2 | ecosystem: Host-associated > Plants > Roots > Rhizosphere > Soil | place: USA...
GTGAAGCCGTCAGCGAGCGTGAACGCGAGCTCCTGTGCGGCAGTCGCGCCGGCCTCACGAATGTGGTAGCCGGAGATCGACACCGTGTTCCAGAGCGGGGCGTGCTGGGCGCCCCACTGGAACAGGTCGACGATGAGGCGCAGGGCGGGCTCGATCGGGTAGCACCAGGCATGCTGCGCCATGTACTCCTTGAGGATGTCGTTCTGCACGGTCCCGCGGAGCTTCGTGCTCGTCACACCTTGGCGTTCTGCCGCCGCCACGTAGAAGCAGAACAAGATGACCGCCGGTCCATTGATCGTCATCGACGTCGAGACCTGGTCGAGCGGAATACCGTCGAACAGCGTCTCCATGTCGGCGAGGCTCGAGATCGCTACGCCCGTCTTCCCGACCTCGCCCTCCGACCGTGCATGATCGGAGTCGTATCCCATGAGCGTCGGGAAGTCGAACGCCGTCGACAGGCCGGTCTGCCCGTGTTCGAGCAGGAACTTGAATCGAGCATTCGTGTCGGCGGCGCTGCCGAAGCCGGCGAACTGCCGCATCGTCCACAGCTTTCCGCGATAGCCAGTCGGGTGGATGCCGCGGGTGAACGGATACCCGCCGGGGAGCGACTCGTCAGGCACGCCGTTGCCCATCGTGTCGAGCGCCGTGTAGAGCGGGTCGACCTCGCCTTCGCTGTTGGTGAACGCGATGTCACGCTTCTCCCCTTTTTCATAACGCTTGCGCCACGCCGCCACCTCCGCGCGCAGGCGCTCGAGCTCGGCCGCCTGACGACGGAGGGTCTCGTCGCGCTCGTCGGTCGTTCCGCTCGCAAGATCTCGCATAGACGTCATGATCGGGTCCGCGTCAAAAGGTCCACGCTTCGACTCAGCACCTCGTCGGCGACCGTGAACGGCGTTGCCGCACCCGATTCCATCGCCCACAGCGTCGAGTCGATGAAGGCATTTGTGTCCGGGTCGCGCCAGAGGCGCTGACGGATCCTGTGCTCGGTGACATCGATCACCTGCTCCCGAAGGCGCTGGCGGCGCCGGCGGCGAAGCTCCCCGCTCGCCTCAAGATAACGGAGGTGCCGATCGAGCGCGGTGATCAGCTCCGCAATACCCTCCGCTTTGGCGGCCACCGTGCGCAGCACCGGCGGCGTCCACGACTCCGTCTGCTCGCCCGCCGATGCCTCTCGAGCGATGCGCGCCGGATTCATGATCTTCTTGAGGTCGACGCCGTGGTGTGCGGGAACGTTCCGGAGGGCCTCCCCGGCGCGCATGCCGAGCATGAGCTCGATGTCGGTCCGAACGCGGTCGGCACCGGGCCGATCCGCCTTGTTCACGACGAAAATGTCGGCGATCTCCATGAGGCCGGCCTTGAGCGTCTGAATCGAGTCGCCGGACTCGGGGACGAGAATCACGACCGTCGTGTCGGCCGCGCGCGCGATGTCCAGCTCACTCTGACCGACGCCAACGGTCTCCATGAGAATGCGGTCGAAGCCGTACGCGTCGAGCACGTCCGCAACGGCTCGGGTGGCCGACGAGAGACCGCCGAGCGAACCGCGAGTCGCGAGCGAGCGGATGTAGACGCCGGGGTCGAGCGCGACACTCTCCATCCGAATGCGATCGCCGAGCAGCGCACCGCCGGTGAACGGCGAGGTGGGATCGACGGCAATGATGCCGACGGTCAGTCCGGCCGCCCGGTACTGCGCGGCGAGCTGTGTGGTCACCGTGCTCTTTCCGGCGCCCGGCGGGCCTGTGATCCCGATGCGCCGTCCGCGACCGATTTTCGGGTGCAGGGCGCCCAGCAACGCGTCGAAACCCTGGCGCTGATTCTCGACGATGCTGATCGCGCGGGCGAGGGCGGCGGGGCGCCGGGCCTCGAGATCGGCAATGAGCTTGGCGGCCGGCGAGGGAGAGATTGTCACGAGTTGGTGGCGTGGGTGCCGTTGGACGCCGTGCGCGCGCTCACGCCGCCGGGCGCCGGAACCGCGCGGGCCTCCGTGGTGCCTGGCTCGTCATGCTCGTCGCGGATGTCACCCACGAGCTCCTCGAGCAGGTCCTCGAGCGTGACGATCCCCGCAAGGCGACCCGCGCTGTCGCGAACGACCGCCAGGTGACGCCGCCCGCGGAGCATCTCGAACAGAGAGTCGTTGCACCGTGCCGTGATCGGCGCCTCGGCGACCGGCCGCAGCCTAACGTCGTCGCCGTCGGAGTCCTTCAGCACGTCGAACGCGTGGATCATCCCGATGATGTTATCGAGGGCGTCGCGATAGATGGGTACGCGACTGTAGCGCGACTGCGCGATCCGCAGTGCGCGCTCCGGGCCGCGAATGCGCTCATCGAGAGCGAACACCTCGGACCGCGGCGTCATGATCTCCCCGAGCGTCTTGTTGCCGAACTGGGCGACGCCGCTGATGATCGCCATCTCGGTCTTTTCTCCGACGCCTTCCATTTCCCCCTCGCGCAGGAGATCCTCGAGGTCGTCGCGATCGGAGCGTGACGGTGCCAGAGCCCGGGGCGTGAACAGCGCCGTCACACGACGCGCGACGACCACGAACGGCGACAGCGCAACTTCGACTACCCGCAACAACGGGAGAAGCACCGGAAGCAGGGCGGTCGGCCAGCGTCGCGCGATCGCGCGCGGAATGAGCTGCCCGACGATCAGCACGGCGAGCGAGAACACCGCCAGCCGCCTTGCCACGAGCGGCAAGCTGACGCCGCCGACGGCACCGATCAGCGCCCCGGCGACGTACACGGTCACGGCGGTCCCCGTGGCCGCCGCGAGGAGGAGGCGCTGCGGCCGCTCGAGATAGAGCTCGGCGCTCGGCGCGCCGCGCAGTCGCTGCTCGACCCAATGCCGAAGCCAGATGCGACTCACCGAACGAATCGCCGTCGCGACGGCCGTTAGGCACGCCACGATGACGAGACAGACGAACAGCGGGGCCGAGATGGTCACGACGCGCGCTCGCTCATCTGTTCGACTCGCTCGAAGTACACGCGTTCGATGCGACGCTTCACGACGCGCTCGATGACGACACGAAAGCCCTCGACGTTGAACGCCTCGCCCGCGGCAGGCACCCGGCCGAGGAGCACGTAGACGAGACCGCCCACCGTCGTGACGCCTTCGCGACGAAAGTCGTGGCCGACGAGGTCGGACAGCTCGTCCACCGTCATGCGACCGGGAACCCAGAACCGGCGGCCTTCCTCCTGCTCGATCGACGCCTCCTCCACATCGTACTCGTCGCGGATCTCTCCGACGATCTCCTCCAGGATGTCTTCGATCGTAACGATCCCGGCGGTACCTCCGAACTCGTCGACGACGACAGCGATGTGCGTGCGGCTCGACTGGAAGTCTCGAAGCTGTTGGTCGATCGTCTTGCTCGCCGGGATGAACACGGCCGGGCGAACGAGCGTGGCCCATCCCCCTGCTGGTTCCTCGTCGGCGATCGCCGCGGGAAGCAGATCCTTCGCGTAGAGAATCCCGATGATCTCGTCGAGCGTGTCTTCGAACACGGGAAACCGCGCGTGCTCGGAGCTTCGGACTCGCGCCAGGACGTCGGCCCATGGCGTCGTTCGGTCAATGCCCACGATGTTCACCCGTGGAAGCATCACCTCGTGCACGGAGGTATCCCCCAGCGAAAAGACGCCATGGAGGATGATCTCTTCCCTGCCCGTCACGGCCGCCTCGGCGGCGACGATCTGACGGAATTGCTCGGTCGTCGCTTCGCGGTCCTCTTCGACCGGCGTAGGCGGGATGAACGACTGGATCACGTTGTCCAGCCAAGCGCCAACGATCACGACCGGCGCGAGCACACGCTCGACGACGTGGACAAGCGGCGCGAGGCGCTCGAGCGACGGAGCGCTCAACGCGTCGCCGATGCTCCGCGCGACACTCTCGGAGAGCAAAACGGCCACGAGCGCGACCGGCACAGCGATGAGCAGCGACGATCCGAGCGAACGATCCGAAAAGCGAAGCGCGGCCGCGATCGCGCAGCCTGCAACAAGGTGGGCAACAATGCGCGCGAACGCGAGCGCGCGGTGCGGCCGCTCGCGCCGCTCGGCGAGCCCGCGCAGGGTCGCGTTGAGCCGAGCGTCGCCGGTGTCGAGCGCGAGCAAGGCACCGTCGGCCGTCGCGAAAGCCGCGGCCAGCCCCGACGCCACGATCGCGATCGCAATCGCGACGAGGGTCGTCACCGTGCCCGACCTTCGGAAAGCGCACGCCTGACGCGGGCCGACGACAGGAGTCGCTCCTGACGTCGCCACATGGCAGACGTCGTGCGATCGCCGCCGTCGGGATGGTCGTGGCCGAGGACGTGCAGCGTCCCGTGCACGACGAGCCGCGCGACCTCCTCCCTCACGCCTCGGCCGAAGCGACGCGCGTTGGCGCGGGCGACGTCAGGTGCGATGTAGATGTCGCCCACCACCGGATACGTGGTCGACCGCTCCGTTCCCGAGCCGAGCGCGAACGAGATGACGTCCGTCGCGCCAGCGTGTCCGAGATGCCGCTTGTTGAGTCGCGCCATCTCGCGGGCGGACACGAACGCGATCGAAACGAGTGCGTCAGCGGCACCTTCGGCTCGAAGGACCGCCGTGGCGATCTCCTTGACTCGCGCCGACGCGAGCGGCGCGCGCACCCCGTTGGTCGAGACGTCGACGATCACGCTCATCGCTGGCTCACCGGGATTTGATCTGTCCGGCACCGGCGCGCGAACCGGTCGCCGGATGGTCGGCCGGCGGTAGCTCGTTAGGCGATACCGCAGCGCTCGGCGCCGCGGCGGTGTCAGGCGACGGTGGCGTATTCTTGGACTGCGCCGACCCGAATTCGGCGGTGATGCCGCCGCTCGCCGCCGGGTAGTCGATCCGGGAGTGATACATCCCCGCGAGGACACGGGTGAATTGGTCCTTGACCTTCTCGAGCTGGGCCAGGGTGATCGGGGCCTCCCTGAGCTGGCCCTGATCGATGCGCTGTCGCACGATGCGGTCAGTCACCTCGCGGATCTTCTGCGGCGTCGGGTCGTGCAGGACGCGCACGGAGGCTTCCACTCCATCCGCCAGCATCACGATGGCGGTCTCGATGCTGCGCGGTGACGGTCCCGGGTACGCAAACTCCGCGCTGTTCGCGGGCGCGCCGTCGCGCTCCTTTGCCTTCTCGAGGAAGTAGGTGATCGGCCCGGTGCCGTGATGCTCTCGAATGAACTGCATCACCCCCCGCGGCAGCTTGTGCTCCTCGGCGAGCTCGAGACCTTCGAGCACGTGATTTCGAATGATTGCGGCGCTCGTTGTGGGCTTGAGCTTGTCGTGCGGGTTGCGGCCCTTCGCCTGGTTCTCCGCGAAGTACTGCGGCTTCTTGAGCTTTCCGATGTCGTGATAGAGCGCGCCCACACGCGCGAGCAGGCCGTTCGCGCCGATCGCGTTGCTCGCGCTCTCCGCGAGATTCGCAATGGCGATCGTGTGTGCGTACGTGCCCGGCGCCTCGAGGCTCAACCGGCGAAGCAGCGGCCGGTTGAGATCCGACCACTCGAGCAGCGTGAGGTCCGTATCCACGCCGGCGAACTGCTCCGCGCCGGGGATCAGCATGATGGCGATGGAGACCGATGCAACGGCGTTCGCAGCGCCCCAGAGCGCGCTCAATCCAATGTCCGACATCGGCAGGTCCAGCGTGAGGCCGATCGCGACCGCGGCGATCAGGTACGCGCCCGCGATGGCGAGGATCGCGACGTGAGTCTGGTTCCTTCGACGCACGACCCGCATGGTGAACGCGGCAGCCGTTCCCCCAATGAGGTTGAGGAACAGCGCATTGGTTCCGCGGAACTCGTTCTGCCCGCCGATGAGCACGGCCAGGATCATTGCCGCGACCATGCCGATGCGGGGGTCGAACAGCATGCTGACGATCACCGCGGCGAACGCGACCGGAATGAGCTCGGGGTGGACGCGCTGCGGCAGATGCGCGATCAGTGAGGACGTGACGATCACGATCACGAAGACGATCGCGAACAGCATCACGGCGCGGAGCGACCCGTAAAGCTGTTGGCGGAAGAGCAGCAGCGTCAGCCCGAAGATCGTCAGGACGAGCGTGTTGAAGAGCACGGCACCCACGATCCGGCTGGCGTTCCGACGGCTGTCGCCGCGTTTCGCGAGCTCATCCTGCAGCGCGCGCATCTTCTCGCGCTCCTCACGACCCACGACCTCGTGCGCGCCCACGATCTTCTCGCCGAGCTGCAGCGCGTACTTGACGTTAGGCACGGACTTTCGGAGGTCCTGGCGTGCCCGCTCGGTGGCGACGCGGTCATATACGATCGTCGGCCGGAAGAACGCGGTCAGGAGCTTGCGGAACGCGGCGTCACCAGCCGGCGATTGCGGGTCGGGGTTGAGCAGACGAGCCCGAACCAGCAGCGTCGCGAACGCGGCGACGCTATCGGCGTTGACGGACGTGACGGACGTATCCTGGCGCAGCGCCACGGCACCCTGAATGCCGTCGAGCGCGCCGCTCGCCGCAATGCCGGTCGCGAGCCAGCGGTCGTATGCGCGCCTGACGGCGTCCGCCACCGCCTCGCCGCGACCCGGCATCGCGAGGTACTGCGCTTCCGCCGGGGCAAGCTGCACGCCGAGCTTCGCACCAAGGAGCTGCACGGCGGTGATACGCTGTCCGTCAGGAAGCGAGGCCACTCCACGCACCTCCTGCACGAACTGATCGACGAGCGCGCGGGACGAATCCAGCGCCGCCGAGTCGAACCGGAAGATCGGCTCGACCGACCGTGCGATGTCGTTCTGTTCCTTCGCCAGCTCCTCGGGCGACTTGAGCACCGAGTAGCCAAACGGCGCGATCACATTGTCTGGCGCGACCGAGCCGACTTCGAGAATCGGCGAATCGACGACCGGCGAGGCGGGAAAAACGAGATACGTGACAGCGGCGACCACGAGCGCGATCAGCGCGCGAATCCCGTGGAAGCGGAGGGCGCGAGCCCGTGGACTTCGTTCGTCGGCGTCATCGCCGCCTAACCACCCCGCGATCGCGTTCAATCGCCCCCGTCCTCGGCGTACGCCTTGATGATCTCGCGCACGAGACGGTGACGGATCACGTCCGTCTCGTTGAGATAATGGAAGCCGATCCCGTCGATGCCGGTGAGAATGCGCTCGATCTGCATCAATCCCGATTCCTCGCGCTTTGGGAGGTCGATCTGCGTCTTGTCCCCAGTGATCACGGTCTTCGAGTTCACGCCGAGACGCGTGAGGAACATCTTCATCTGGGCGGCGGTCGCGTTCTGGGCCTCATCGAGGATCACGAACGCGTCCGCGAGCGTGCGGCCGCGCATGTACGCGAGCGGCGCAATCTCGATCGTCCGCGTTTCCAACGCCTTCTGCATGCGCTCGACGGGCATCATGTCCTCGAGCGCGTCGTACAGCGGGCGGAGATACGGGTCCACCTTCGCCTGCATGTCCCCGGGCAGGAACCCGAGGCTCTCTCCGGCTTCGACAGCCGGCCGGGCGAGGACGATCCGCCTAACGCGCTTTCGCGACAGCGCATCGACCGCCGCGGCGACCGCCAGGTACGTCTTGCCGGTTCCGGCCGGCCCGATCCCGACGACGATGTCGTTCTCCGCGATGAGTCCCAGATACTCCGCCTGCCCTGGCGTCTTCGGCTGGATGATTTTCCGAACCCCGGGCAGGACAATTCGGGTGTCCCCGCCCCCACCCGACTCCCGGGAGCCGTCCATGCTCATGCGCAGGACGTCATCCGCTTCCAGCACGGTGCCCTGCTTCGCGGCGTCGATCATCCGCTGTGCCACCGAAGCCGCGCGCTCGACGGCCTCCGCCGTGCCGACGAGCGTGAGCGTGTCGCCACGCAGCGCCACCCTCGTACCCGTCTGGCGCTGCAGCTCGATCAAATTCGCATCGTTCACGCCGGCCAGCGTCAGCAGATCGGCGCCTTCGGTGTTCAGGCGTTGCGTCGTTTGGTCGTCGGTCAACGTCGCCGCTCCGTCAGTCGCCGACAACGGCGATGTGCAGATCGCCGAGGTCCTCGCGTGGCACCGACGTCGGTGCACCCTCGAACAGTGCCCGCGCGGCGGTCGTCTTCGGGAACGCGATCACGTCGCGGAGCGACGGCGCCCCGGCGAGCAGCATCGCCACGCGGTCGAATCCGAACGCGATGCCGCCGTGCGGCGGAGCCCCGGCCCTCAGCCCTTCGAGCAGAAAGCCGAATCGCGCGAGGGCCGTCGCGTCGTCGATGCCTAACAACGAAAACACCCGGGACTGATCCAGCGGGTTCGAGATACGGATGCTGCCGCCGCCCAACTCCGTGCCGTTCAGGACGAGATCGTACGCGAGCGCCCGCGCCGCCGTCGGGTCGGTCGCGAGAAGCTCCCCGTCGTCGGGATGCGCCGCGGTGAAAGGATGGTGAACGGGAGTCACCCCACCGGTGGCGGCGTCGCGCTCGAACATGGGAAAGTCGACGACCCACAGGAACTTCAGGTCGTCTCGAACGAGGTCGAGCCGCCGAGCAAGCTCCTGACGGACGCGGTCCAGCGCGGGAGAAGACACGGCATCCGGCGCGGCAACGAACACGCCAAGATCACCTTCGAGAAGCCCAAGGCGGTCGGCGCTGCCCTCGGGCAGGAACTTGGCGCCCTTCCCCTCGAGTCCAGCCGCGGTACGCTTGAGCACGATGAGGCCGCCGGCACCAGCCGATTTCGCGACCGCCTCCAGCTCGTCGGTCTGCTTGCGCGACATGGATGCCCCGCCCGTCACGCGGATGCCTCGGACGCGACCTCCCGCCTCGATGGCCTGTTTGACGAATGACAGCTCGGACGCGGCGAACGCGGATGTGACGTCGTCGATCTCGAGAGCGTATCGCAGATCCGGGCGGTCGCAACCGTACCGTTCCATCGCGTCGCGATAGGTCATGCGGCGGAACGGCGCCTGAAGCTCATGGCCGGCCGTGTTCCATAGCGCGCAGATCAGGCCCTCGGCTACAGCCATGATGTCCTCACGCGTGACGAACGACGCCTCGATGTCGATCTGCGTGAACTCCGGCTGTCGATCGGCTCGCAGGTCCTCGTCGCGAAAGCATCGCGCGATCTGGAAGTACCGATCGAACCCCGACACCATCAGTAGCTGTTTGTAGAGCTGCGGCGACTGCGGCAGCGCGTAGAACTCGCCAGGATGCACGCGACTCGGGACGAGGTAATCGCGCGCGCCTTCCGGAGTGGGCTTCGTCAGGATGGGCGTCTCGATCTCGATGAATCCTTCCCCGCTGAGAAAACCGCGAGTTGCCTGCATCAGCGTGTGACGCAGGATGATGTTGTCGCGAAGCTCGGGCCGCCGCAGATCGAGGTGCCGGTGGCGAAGGCGAAGCTCTTCGGCGGGAAGCGGCTCACCACGATTGCGCGCGACGGGGATTACGGGCGTCTCTGCCGGACCGACGAGGCGAAGCGATCGCCCGCGGACTTCGACATCGCCGCTTTCCAGCTCGGCGTTGCGCATGTCAGCGGGCCGGGCGACGACGTCCCCCGTAATGAGCACGACACTCTCGGTACCGAGGCTCCGGGCCAGCTCGAGAGCTGCGGGCGAGGCGAAATCCGGATCGAACGAGACCTGGACGATCCCGGCGCGATCGCGGAGGTCGATGAACACGAGACCGCCGAGGTCTCGACGACGATGCACCCAACCGCCGAGACGCACGGTCGCTCCCACGTGGTCGAGCCGAAGCGAGCCGCACAGCGTGTCGCGGAGCGCGGTTTTGAACGGCAAGGCAGGACGCGAAGTGACGGTCACCGAGTGACTCCCGGCGGCTTCAGGCCGCGTGCGAACCGCCCGCACGTGGTGCGGGGGCCGATGTTGGAAGGGCGATGGAAGTGAGCGCGGGCCGCTGTGGGCGGGGGCTCCAACGCTGAGAAGGCCTACGCAATCGAGCTGGTGCCAGATCGTCGTGGCGATGCGAGACGAGACACGCGCCACGCGGCGGCGCGGCGAAGCGAACGTAAGCGACGGCGCAATAGTGGCATACGCGAAGCCGGAAATCTACATGCGCCGGCTGGGAGTCGGTAGGAGCCGGCTTGACCGGCAGAGGCTGTACGAATAAGCTCAAGTGCATGCGTTGCTTGAACTTCGCCGCGGCTGCGGCGCTGCTGCCGGTAGCCGTGAGCGAAGCCCAGCGCGTTCCAGGTCGCGATCTCCTCGATTATCCGATCGGGACGCTGGCAGAAGCTCCGGCGCTCGCGCTCGACTCCGGAGACGGGTTTCAGAATCCGGCGGCTCTTCGCTTGGCCGAGGGCACGAGGTTCCGCGGCACCGCCATCGCGCTCAATACGGGAACCGATCGCGGCGTCAGCGCACAGCTCATCGGCGTTGCGGCGAACCTGCCGAGCCGATTCACGGTCGGGTTTTCGGCGGTACACGCGTCGATCAGCGGCATCGGGCAGACGATCGACGATCCCGAACCGATCGGGCGCGACATTCCCTACAGTACCTTTGTGGCGTCGCTGACCGGCGCTCGCGAATCGACGCGACACATCACGTCGGCAGTCGCGCTGCGCTATCGCACGGGAGAGGTCGATGGCGTGAGTCGCTCCACGTTCGGGCTCGACGGTGGACTGCTGGTCGAGCGACTGCTCGGATTCGATGCGCGGGTTGGCGTGTCGAGCTTTCTCTGGGGGCCCGGCTCCGGCGAGGGCCAGGACGCATCGTTTTCGGGAGCGGTCGATTCGCGCGTGGTCGGCGCGGACTCCACTCGCCAGGCGAGAGTTGGATACTCCTACACCGCCAGCGAGGGTGCGGCGGGCGGACATTACGTTTTCGCGACGGGGCGATTGTCGCGTTGGATCGCGCGAGTTGGCATGGTGCGAACGTCGGCATACGGCACCACCGACACGTCGCTCCGACTCGCCCTTGTCTTGCGGTATGCGCGATACACGGTCGGCTTGTCGCGCGAAGAGAGCGCGGCCGGCTTCGATCCGACGTACCAGTTTGTTCTCAGTGGGGTGTTCCGGTGAAGACGAACCTGCTCAACCTCGATCCCGCGGCGGCAGCACAGGCCGTGCGCGACTTCGCCGTCGCGCGCGGAGAGCCGGCCTATCGCGGCGGGCAGGTGGTTCGTCGCCTGTGGCACACGCCGGTCGCGACGTTCGAGGAGATGACCGAGTTGCCGAAGGCTTTTCGCGGCGCACTCGACGAAGCGTTCGTGATCCCGCGACTCGAGATAGCATCCCGGCAGCAGTCCGCCGACGGGACCGAGAAGTTTCTGTTTCGCCTCCATGACGGCCAGCACATCGAAACGGTCGCGATTCCCGAGGGCGATCGCCTGACGTTCTGCGTCTCATCGCAGGCCGGCTGCGCGCTGCGCTGCGCGTTCTGCGCGACCGGCCTCATGGGATTCGCACGCAATCTCGAGACGTATGAGATTGTGGGACAGGTTCGCGAGCTCGCGCTGCTCGACCCGCCACTCCTCGCCAGCAACATCGTCTTCATGGGCATGGGCGAGCCCCTGCTCAACTGGTCCGCCGTCGACAGCGTCCTAACGATCCTGAACGACGCACAGGGGTTCGGCATCGGTGCGCGACACATCACGGTTTCGACCGTCGGGGTGCTGCCCGGCATCGTGGCGCTTGCGGGGCGGCCCGAGCAGTTCCGCCTCGCGATCTCGATCCATGCGCCGAGCGACGCGCTGCGCCATACGCTCATGCCGATCAACACGAAGTACCCGCTGGCCGACGTCATCGCGGCGGCCAGCGCGTTCGACCGGCGAGTGACGTTCGAGTACGTGATGCTCGGTGGCGTGAACGACGGGGCCCAGCAGGCCAAAGAGCTGGCGGCGCTGGCCCGGCAGTGCCGGGCGTTCGTGAACCTGATTCCCCTTCATCCGGGCGGCGCCGGTAACTTCACGCCAACGACCGGCGACGACATCCGTCGCTTTGCCGGGTGGCTCCGGCGCGACGGCGTGGAGGTCGCGATCAGGAAGAGCCGCGGAATGGACATCGCGGCCGCGTGCGGCCAGCTACGGGCTGAACGGCTGCGGCGGCGGCCGCCACGAGACGCCGAGCACCACCGTGACGTCCACGTAGCGTGACGTATCGGGCCGCGCCTCCACGCGCGTCCCGCCTAACGCCTCGCCAACGAGTCGCGCCCAGTCCGGATGGTTCGACCGGTCGAGTACGACCGTCGAATCCTGCGTGCGGTCACTGGTCGTGTAGGTGACGACGTCGAACCCACGATCGCGAAGGAGTCGCGTCGCACGCCGGGCGAGCCCTCGGGTCTTCGTCGCGTTGATGATCTCGACGCGCACCCGCGTGTTGGCCGGCGCCGTGACTTCCTTCGTGATGAGGCGAGCGAGTGGCGTCGCCCGCGCGGGCGCCGGCCGCGTCCGCGCGATCCACAGCCCGACGGCCGCGGCCGCGACGGCGACCAGCGTCGCCCCGACGAGGAGTCCCCGTCTCACACTCATCGCACGCTGTTCCACAGATCCGCAGTCTCGGGAAACAGCATCTTCCCTTCGCGGACGGTCCATTCGATGCGCGTCCGAACGACCTGCCGAAACACGCCATCGAAGTCGGTCGTTGCGTGCGCGGCGAGAAAGGCACGGTCGGCCTGGAGGAACGGCCGACCCGGCTCGAGAAAGTCCGCCATGTACAGCGCCTTCCCCGTGCGGCTCCAGTGCGCGCTGCCTAACGTGTGCCAGCGGATGGCCTCGAGCACATCCGTGCGGGTCTCGCCCTCCCGCACGAGCCGCTCGGCGACCGCGGGCCCGTGCAGGATGTGCCATGGCCGCTGCGTGTCTCCCGTGAGACTCCGGAGCTCGTTCTCGTCGGCATCGCGGAGCGCATCGTGAAGCACACCGACGTCGTGCCACGCCTTTTGGTCCTCCGCTCCTAACGCCAGGGCGCCGGCCCAGTGGTCGAGCAGCGCCGTAACGCGGGCGATGTGCGCACGCCGCTTCTCGGACACCCGTGCCCACGGCGGCAGCACGAGATCCGTTGTCGTGGCAACGCCCCGACCGTCCTGCGCGCTCACTCTGCCTCGCCGAGAATCATGTTGTCGATCAGCCGTGTGGCGCCGACGCGCGCGGCGACGATCGCGACGCTGTCGGGGCCTGCCGTGGTCACCGGCTTCATCTCGTTCGGATCGACCACCGCGAAGTAGTCGACTCGCACATCCGGATATCTCGCGAGGGTATCGCGGCCAATGCTGGTGAGTCGCGCTCCCATCCGTTCTCCGGCCGCGAACGCGGCTGCCGCTGCTCGGAGACTCGTCACCAGGGCGAGCCCATTCGCGCGAGCCGA
>Ga0075428_100006241_pt1 | contig 13252 bp, 8 predicted proteins | sample RhiMetdeltSRZDD2_FD_75291 | JGI IMG/M metagenome (GOLD analysis project Ga0075428, IMG submission 75291) | Populus rhizosphere microbial communities from Tennessee, USA - Rhizosphere MetaG P. deltoides SRZDD2 | ecosystem: Host-associated > Plants > Roots > Rhizosphere > Soil | place: USA...
GGCAACTTCTCATCGCGCAGGGCCTCAAGTACACTTCGAGTTTCCGCGTCCACGACCCACGCCTTGCCTACGAGTCTGCCAATGCACTGTTTCCGTGCGCTGCCGGCCATCCTGTTTGCCTGGGCCTGTCTCCCTAATGTGGCTCCCGCCGACGACGGCCCGCCGCTGAAACTGGAGAAAGGGGATCACGTTGTCTTGATTGGCAACACCCTGGCCGAGCGGATGCAGTACTTCGGCCACTTTGAGACCCTCCTGCACAGCCGCTTTCCAGAGCACGAGCTGTACGTTCGCAATTTGGGTTTTAGTGCCGACGAGGTGACGCTCGTTCCCCAGTCGGTCACGCCGGTGGAAAACAGCGCCGACCGGATCGGCCTCACGCCAGAAAAGGCGCCGCTTCGTCCGCGGTCGAAGGACTTTCTCGATCACAAGCAGACGCTGGCCGATCACAAGGCGGACGTGGTGCTGGCCTTCTTCGGTTTCAACGAATCGTTCCGCGGCGAAAAGGGGCTGGCGCAGTTTGAGAGCGACCTGGCGCACTTCGTAAAGGCGATCAAGGAAGCCAAACCCAGCGGCAGCCAGCCGCGGATTGTCCTCGTCTCACCCGTCGCCCATGAAAACCTCCAGCAGCGCGAACTGCCCGACGGATCGGCAAATAACAAGAATCTGGCGCTCTACACGGCGGCAATGAAAAAAGTCGCGGCGGCCGAGAAAGTCGCGTTCGTCGATCTTTTCGCGCCGTCGAAGATGCTCATGGACGAGGCCAGGGACAAGAAGCTGACAATCAACGGCGTCCACTTAAACGAGTTGGGGGACAGGCTGATGGCGGCGGAGCTTGACGAGTCCCTCTTTGGCCCGCGCCCCACAGCCAACGAGCGCGATCTGGAAAGGCTCCGCGCGGAAGTCAACGAGAAGAATCGCCAATTCTTCTTCGACCATCGGGCGGTCAACGGCTACTACATTTACGGCGGCCGCAAGGAGCCCTTCGGCGTGATCAACTTCCCGGCCGAATTCGCCAGGCTCCGCAACATGATCGCCATCCGCGACCAGCGGATCTGGCAAGTCGCGCAGGGGAAGCCTGTCCCCGAAACAATCGACGATTCAGGGGCCGGCGAATTCGCCAAGATCGAGACTAATTTTATTGCACCGATCACGATTACGCCGCCCGAAGCATCGCGCAAGCAAATGGAACTGCCCGAAGGGTACGCGATCAACCTGTTCGCCTCGGAGGAAGAATTCCCGGATCTGGAAAACCCCGTACAGTTTTGCTTTGACGCCAAGGGACGCCTGTGGGTCTGTGTGATGCCGTCGTACCCGATGTACCTCCCCGGCAGTCCCCCCAACGACAAGGTGCTGATCCTGGAAGATACGAATGCCGACGGCAAGGCGGACAAGGTTACGACCTTTGCCGACGGGCTGCACGTGCCGACGGGGATTGAGATTGCCAACGGCGGCGTCTACGTCGCACAGCAGCCAAACCTCGTATTCCTGAAAGACACCAACGGAGATGACAGGGCGGACACGAAGGAAATAGTTCTTTCGGGCTTCGACTCGGGCGACTCGCACCACTCAATCCACGCCTTCACGCTCGACCAGGGAGGCGCTCTTTACTTTGGCGAAGGCATCTTCCATCACAGCCAGGTCGAAACCCCCTACGGCCCGCAGCGCGTGAAGAATGCCGGCGTGTTTCGCTTCGAGCCGCGCTCGCACAAGCTGTCGCTATTCATCTCGTATGGATTTTCCAATCCGTGGGGTCATTACGTCGATCGCTGGGGACAGAACCTGATTGCCGATGCATCACCAGGTTTTAACTACTACGGCACGGCCTTCTCCGGCGATCTCGACTATCCGGACAAGCACGCCACGATGAAGCAGATGCTGGTCAAGCAGTGGCGGCCCACGTGCGGTTGCGAACTGGTGGACAGCCGCAATTTTCCGGGCGACGTTCAGGGGAATTACCTGCTCAACAACTGCATCGGCTTTCAGGGGGTGCTTCAGTACAAGATGAAGGAGGATGGCGCGGGGTTTGCCGCCGATCCGGTCGATCCGCTGCTGAAGTCCAATGATCCGAACGTGCGTCCGGTCGATCTGGAATTCGGTCCCGACGGGGCGCTCTACGTCTGCGACTGGTTCAACCCACTGGTCGGTCATATGCAACATTCGATTCGCGACCCTAACCGCGATCACAACCACGGCCGCATCTGGCGGATTCATTACGCGAAGCGGCCGCTAATCACGCCGGTGAAGATCGCCGGCCAGCCGATTGCCACACTGCTGGATTACTTCAAGACCGAGCCCGAGGAGCGGACGCGATATCGCATTCGCTCCGAGCTAGGTAACCGACCGACCGACGACGTCCTGGCCGAGCTGAAGAAGTGGACCGCGTCGCTGGACAAGAACGATCCGGATTACCAGCACCACCTGCTGGAGTCCCTGTGGGTGCACCAGCGGCACGACGTCGTGAACGAGGAATTGCTGAGGCAGCTATTGCGCTCGCCGGACTATCGAGCCCGAGCCGCGGCCACGCGCGTGCTGTGCTACTGGCGCGACCGGGTGAAGGAGCCACTGAAGCTGCTCCAAGCACAGGTCAACGACGAACACGTGCGCGTGCGGCTGGAGGGCGTGCGAGCCCTCTCGTTTTTCGACTCCCAGGAAGCGATCGACATCACCACCGAATCGCTGATTTACGATCAGGACGATTACCTCAAATACACGTTCAACGAGACGATCAACACGTTGAACAAGCGCGTGCAGAAATGAGCCAGCAGGGCATGCGGCACTGCGGCACGTCCGACGCTTAAGGGTTCTTTTTCCTCGAGGGCTCCGCCATGTATCGATCCTCTTCGCCATTGGCCGGAACGATCAATCGCCGACTGCTCCTGGGACTATGGATCTTCCTGTTTCCGATGGCGGCCCGCGCCGCCGACCGCCCGGCCGACGGCCGCTACTTGTACGTTGTCTGCCCCGGCATTCGCGACTACCTGGAGTTTGGCGGCGCGGGAATTTTGATGTTCAGCATCGACGACGGCCATAAGCTCGTGAAACGCATTGAAACGCCGGCCAGTCGCGAGCCGAAGCCCGACAACATTAAGGGAGTCTGCGCCGACGCCGCCGGCAAGAGGCTGTTTTTCACGACGCGGTCGAAGCTGTATTGCCTGGACCTCGTCAGCGAGAAGACGCTGTGGGAAATCACGCCGCCCAACGGTACGGACCGGATGTCAATCACGCCCGATGGCAAGACACTGTACGTCCCATCATTCGAGCAAGATACTTGGAACGTGATCGAAGCGGCGACCGGCAAGCTCATCACACCGATCGAGACCAAGAGCGGGGCGCACAACACGGTCGTCAGCCGCGACGGCCAGCGGATGTACCTGGGTGGCCTCAAGTCGCCCGTGCTATTCGTCGCCGACACGCAAAAGCACCAGATCGTCCAGCAGGTGGGTCCCTTCTCGGGGGCCATCCGGCCATTCACGGTCAATGGGGACCGCTCGCGGGCCTACATTTGCGTTAACAATCTGCTCGGCTTCGAGATCGGCGACTTGACCAATGGCAAGAAACTCCGCGCCGTGCAGGTGCAGGGATTCGAGGTCGGCCCCGTGAAGCGGCACGGGTGCCCCAGCCACGGCATTGGCCTGACGCCCGATGAAAGAGAGGTGTGGGTGGTCGATGCCTTCAACCAGAAGGTGCACGTATTCGACAACACGGTCGATCCACCCAAGCAGAAAGAGAGCATCGGCCTGCGGGAGCAGCCAGGCTGGGTGACGTTCAGCCTCGACGGCAAATTCGCTTATCCATCGACGGGCGAAGTCATCGACGTTGCCAGCAAGAATATCGTGGCCGCACTGGCCGACGAGAAAGGTCGCGAAGTCCATAGCGAGAAAATGGTCGAAATCCATTTCCGTGGGGGTATGCCAGTGGCTAATGGCGACCAGTTCGGCGTGGGGAGAAAGGTACCGTAGCGGGCCCAGCGGAGGCTTCATGTTTACCAGACGCACCTTTCTCTCCACGGCGGGAGCCACCCTGGCCGCAATGCCGCTCGCTTCACTGGCAGCCGGGCAGGATCCGCCACGCAAGCGGATGGCCGTCGTCACCACCGAGTGGCGCTACCGCTCGCACGCCTGGCACATGGCCGAACGGTTTCTCCACGGCTATCCGCGGCGGGGCAAGTGGCATCGGCCACCCCTGGACGTGGTGGCAGCCTATGTCGATCAGACCCCCGACGGAGACCTGAGCAGCGCGCGAGCCAAGGAGTTCGACTTCCCCATCTATCCGACGATTTCCGAGGCCCTCCGCTGCGGCGGCGACAAGCTGGCGGTGGACGCGGTGCTGGTCATCGGCGAGCACGGCAACTACCCGGTCAACGAGATCGGGCAGAAGCAATATCCGCGGTACCAGTTCTTCAAGCAGGTGGTCGAAGTCTTCCAGAAGGACGGACGCACGACGCCCGTGTTCAACGACAAGCACCTGTCGTGGAATTTCGAGTGGGCCAAGGAGATGGTCGATACGGCCCGCGCGATGAAGTTTCCGTTTTTGGCCGGTTCGTCGCTGCCGGTGACCTGGCGGATGCCCGCGATCGACATGCCGCTGGGCGCCGAGGTCGAGGAGATCGTGTGCGTGGCGATGGGGGCGGTGGACATCTATGACTTCCACGCGCTGGAGACGATCCAGTGCATGGCGGAGCGGCGGCGCGGCGGCGAGACCGGAGTGGTGGCGATGCACGCGCTGCGAGGGGCCTCAGTGTGGGACGCGATGCGGGCCGGCTCATGGAAATCCGGCGGCTGGGACGGGCGGCTCTTTGAGGCCTGTCTGTCGCGGAGCCACACGCTGGCCCAGCCGGAGACGTTTAGCCACCGCTATCCGACGCAGAAACAGATCGAGGAGTGGGTTAAGGAGCCAGTGGCGTACCGATTCGAGTATGCCGACGGGCTGGTGGCAACGATGCTGCTGCTGAACGGCCTGGTCGAGGACTTCACGTTTGCCGCCCGGCTGAAGGGCCAGCGCGAGCCCTTGTCCACGCTGTTCCACCTGCCGCCGAATCCCAACGTGGTTTATTCGGCGGCACTCATGTCGCACGCGGAGGAGATGTTCGTCACCGGCAAGGCGCCGTATCCGGTCGAGCGGACGCTGCTGACCAGCGGGCTTGTGCAGGCGGGACTGAAGTCGCTGGCCGCGGGACAGAAGCGGATCGAGACGCCGCACCTGGCCGTGCGGTATCAGCCGAGCAAAGAATCGACCTTCTGGCGGGATTGAGAGATGCTGCCGGCGGCCTACAGGTTGAGCGTCAGATAGACGCACGTGATGGCCAGGATCACGCCGATCGAGATGATGCCCAGCAGGATTTTCACGATGTCGTGCCACGCCATGCTATCTTCGTGGCGCAGGTCCCGCTCCTCGTCGGGAGGGAAATGCGAAGCAGTGTCGTGCTCGTGAGTTTCAGCGATGGCAGTATCCATGGATGAATGAAAAAGGGCGAGGAATCGAACGTGTGTCTATTTATGGCCGCGCCGTTCCGAGTTGGCAAGGGCAACAGGTTGAATGACCCGGCGCCAATATGAATTCTGGGACGGAACGGCCCGATCCGACCGAGGGTTAGACTCGATTCGCTTGCAGCTCGCGCAGCGGATAATGCGTGTCGCGCCAGCGAATGCCGCCGCGCCAGTAGGTCAGCAGCACGGACCGCCAGGTGGCAAACACCAAAATCGCCACGACCAGCGGGAAGCCGAGCGCCGTGTGCCAGCGGAAGCCAATGTTGCGGGCCGAGCCAAGGGCCAGGCCCCACAGGCTCAAGGCGACGGCAATGTACAGCCAGCGGGTTGCGCCCCAGGTCAGAAAAACGGCCAAATAAGGCCAGACGTTGAACGCAAGCATCGAGGACGTGTACAGGACCACGAATGGCAGGCTGTAGTCGACGGCAGCGAGAGTATTCTTCTCCAGGCCGACCATCATCTCGCGGACCGAGGCATACCACTCGACGCAGATCATATCGCTGCCAAATAAGAGGTCCTGGCGAAACCCGTTTTTCTTGATCAGCTTTCCAAGCTTGAGGTCGTCGTCGGGGCGCATGGCCAGGGCCGCAAAGCCGCCGGTGGCCCGGTAGACGTCGGCCCGGACGAGGTTGAACGCGCCGATGCCGATGTGGGCTGAACTCTTGGGATTGCGGATCGCCCACGGGCGCGTGTAGAGGTAAAACATCATGCAGAACATCACGACGAACGACTTGAGCAACCAGGTGGGCATGCGCGTGTCGGGACCGATCGCCAGGTGATCGAGCTGCTGATCTCGGAAGTAACCCACGGCCCGAGCCAGGGCGGTCGGCTGATAGACGATGTCGGCATCAGTGAACAGGAGCAGCTCGCCGCTGGCTTGCCCGGCCGCAAAGTGCATGGCATGGTTCTTCCCGAGCCAGCCGCCGGGCAAGTGTGAGATGTGCACGACCTTGAGTCGCGGCTGACCGGCCGCCAGCCGATCGAGAATGGCGCCCGTCCCGTCTGTCGAGCGATCGTTCACCACCAGCAGCTCGTAGTCGGGGTAGTCCAGGGACAGAAGCGAAGTCAACGCCTCGGCAATGTTCCGCTCTTCGTTCCGCGCCGGGACGATGATCGATACCTTGGGCAGCGGCCCGCTGGGGACCGGAAGGTCGCGGAGGAACTTGATCATTCGCCCGGCCCGCATGAGCAGCACCATGCAGACGAAGACCATCCCCAGGTTGAACAGGGCGGTGTAAAAGAGGATCGCGTCGTACCAGTGCCAGAGCGCGCTCATGCACCTAGTCCCAGCAGCTTCCGCCCGTTGTCCCGGAACACCTTCCGCTGCACTTCTTCCGGCAACTCGAGCTGCTGCTCGAACAGATCGAATTGCGGCACTCCCTGGCCAGGAGAAAGAAAATCGGTGCCGAAGCAGACGCGATCCTGGCGGCGAATTAGGAACTCGCGGCCGAAATCGAGGTCGCGGCTAATGGCGCCGGCGCCGCTTCCGGCCGACAGGTCGGCGTAGATATTGGGATACTTTTCCATCAGGGCGTCGATGGCGCCGCCGGGAGCGACCTTCCCCTTGGGATAGCCGCCAAGATCGCGCTCCGATATGCCCCCGCTGATCGAGGCCCACCACCCGGGACCGTGGCCGATGAAGTTGACGTCGGGGTTCTCCTTGATCGCCTTCTCCAGTCCCGGCAATCCCGGCTTGTCCATGTTCCGCTGGCTGTCGATGTGAAACAGCAGCGGGAGCTTGAGCTCGTTGCACGCGGCGTAGATCGTCATGTTCCGGGGGTCGTCGAAATTGACCCCCGGCTTGTGCTCGCCAAAGCCCTTGGCCCCTAGATCGATCCACCGCTTGAGGATCGCGACCAGCCCTTTCACGCCGCCGGTGTAACTCGTGCGCGGATCAATGGAGCAAAACGGGATCAGCCGGTCACGAAAAGGCTTCGTCTCGGCCAGGACGAAGTCGCTGGTCAGTAAAAAGCTCGACGACTCCGGACTTGTCAGTGGCAGCACGACTGCCTGAGACACGCTATGCGCATCCATCCACCGCAACAGCTCCTCGGCCGAGAGGGGCTGCGTGGTGTTCCACGTCTGCCCCAGGTGGGTGTGCATGTCCACGTATTTGCCGTTGGGGAATTTTTCCTGGGCGGCGGCGCGGCGCGTGACGGCGGCTGCTCCTGCCGCAGCAACCGCAGCCGCAACTGCGCGACAGAACGATCGTCGTGTTATCGCCGCCGCACTCTGCAATCTGCACTCTGCAATCTGCATCGGCCCTACTCCACGCTTTTGAAATACGCGAGCAAATCCGCCATGGCCTGCTTGTCGATCTGCTTCTCCAGCCCCTCAGGCATCAGCGACTGGCCGGTGCTCTTGAGCTGCTGGATGTCGATCCGCAGAACGGTGTCGGTCGCATTGTCGGCCCGCTTGAAGGTGATACTCGTCGCCGTCTCAGAGGCGATCATGCCCGTGATCGTGCGGCCGTCCTCCAGGAGTGCCGCGTAGCTTAGGTACTGCGGGTTCACCTCGCGGTTGGGGTCGAGCACGTTGAGCAGGATCGCCTCGGGCCCGCGGTTCTTCATTGCCGCGATGTTCGGCCCCGTTTCGTAGCCCACCCCCTGCACGCGGTGGCAGGCGGCACAGGTCTTGGCAAAATGCTCTTTGCCGCGGGCAGCATTCCCCTGGGCGTCGAGGATCGACCTGTAGGCTTCGACAACGTCCCCGCGCTTGCTGACCTGGAAGGTCTTGAGCAGCGCGGCGGCCTTGGTGCGGATCGTTTCGTCGCGATGCTCGGACAAGAGCTTAAGTCTGGCGGGATCAACGTCTCCGGCCGAAACATCGCCGCTCTGGATTGCCTCCATGAGCTTGATCGCCCAGGCTGGCCGCGACAGGAGCGCGTCGGTCGCCTGCCCCTTGAGCCGCGGGCTGAAGACGGCAAATCGCGTCAGGATCGCGGCGGCGACTTCGGGCGCGTCGAAGGAAGCCAGCGTGGCCAGTGCCGCAGCCTGAAGGTCGGCCGGCTGCGCAGGTTCCAGGAGTGCCAGTAAGGTCTCTTCCACCTCCGCCAGCTTCCCCAGCCGCAGTTGCTGCGCGGCGGCCAGCCGCGCGGGAAGCTTTTGCTCGCCGTCGGCGGCGGCGCGAAGCGCCTCGCTGACGACCTGCTTCATTAATTCCTCCGACTTCCCTCCGGTGGCAGCCGCGACCTGCTCGGCCAGCTTGCTCCCCGGCTTGAGCGCCAGCCCCTGCAAAATCACTTGCAGCACACCGTCCTTTTCTCCCGCCAGCGCGGTCAGCGTCTTGAGGAGTGCCGCCACGTCGTCCGCCGACTGCTGCTGGCCGATCTGCGCCGCCATGCTGCGCAGAAACGATTTTCCGTCCGCGGTGCCGCGGTATTTCGCGTCACTTGCAAGCAGCGATAATACCTGTCCTGCTCCCTGCTTCAGCGAGCTTTGCACCGCCAGCGCCATCAGTGGCCCTCCTTGTTTCGCCAATGTGGCCAGTGTCTCCGGCTGCCGCGGGTCGTCCACCTGACCGAGGGTAAACGCAAGCTGATAGCGCACGCGGTAGTCGGCATCGGCCGGCATGGCGAGCAGCCGCTGCCGTATGGCAGGCGCATCGGCCAGCCTTTCCGCCAGCTTCACAGCATGCTGCCGCACGCGCGGATGATCGTCCGTCAGGCGCGGCAATATAGTGTCGCCGTCCAAGGCTGCCAGACCGTCGAGTGCATACAGGGCGTGCATTCGCGCCAGCGGCGATTTCGAACCGCTGGCCAGTTTCGCGAGCAGCGGCACTGCCTTGGCATCCTGCCGTTCGTAGAGCAGTCGGGCGGCCGTGTCCCGATGCCAGCCGTTGTCGTGCTCCAGCAGTGCCACGAGCTGGGCCGTCGTCATCTCCGCTGGCTTTTTGAGCCGCGGATAAGTGAAACCCTCGGGTGCAATCCGCCAGATGCGCCCCTGGTCGCGCCCGCTCGTCAGATCGAGATGCTTCTTGATGACCGGCGGCAGGCTCGCCGGGTGCTCGATCGTCTCGCGATACATGTCGCAGACGTAAAGCGTGCCGTCCGGCGCATTGGCGAATTGCACTGGGCGGAACCAGATGTCACGAGAGCTGACGAACTCCGATTTCTCGTCGATCCGAGTGGCGGAGAATTCGAGTCCCAGGTCTTTGAGCTGTTTGCGATGGATGATGTTGCTGCCGACGTCGCCAACGACTGCCACGCCGCGCCACTCGTTTGGCCAGGCGTTGCCGCGATAAATCGTCACGCCGGTGGCGCTGGTGAAATACCCGGCCGGGCGGCCCCCTCCTTCAACGGGGCCGGGCACGAGTCCCTTGACCCGCAGCCGGGTGCGGACGATCCGCCACGGCTCGATGGGGCTGGTGCGGAAGACGTCGGCCTGCGGGCCGTCGGCCGCGATGCTCTGGCGCGGCGATGGCGCCGCCAGATACGGATTGCGGCCGACGTAGGCATCCTCAAACAGCACCTGCTGAATGTGGTCGCTGTTCGAGCACACGAACCGGTCCCCCCAGTCGCTCAGGCTCATGCCGTGCTGCGCGCCGCCGCTGGTGGCGATCATCGACATGCTGCGCGGGTCGAGCGCAAAGTCGCGGCCGCGGAGCGCGAGCTTGAAACTTGGATCGTCGGGTTTGGTGATCTCCGCTCCGCTGGAACTGGTCGCGCCATAGATCCGGTTGTCGAGCCCCCACTGGAAGGAGTTGAGCAACCCCTGCACGTTGCTGGTGCCAAAACCGGTAAACAGGGTTTTCCGTTCGTCGGCTTTCCCGTCGCCGTCGGTGTCCTTGAGCGAAAAAAGATCGGGCGCATCGGCCACGAGCAGTTGGCCGCCGTACCAGAATAGCGCCGTGGGCCATTTCAGACCGTCCGCAAACACGGTCCATTTGTCATACGTGCCGTCGCCGTCGGAATCTTCCAAAAGGCGGATCTGACTGAGATTCTCCTCCCGCTGCTCAGAATATCCGCGCATCTCGCAGACGAACATCCGCAGGTGCTCGTCGAAGCAGATGGCAATCGGATCCGCCACGAGTGGCTCGGCGGCAACCAGGTCCATCCGAAAGCCCTTGGCCACGGTAAACGTCTTGGCCGCCTCGGCCGCCGGCGTGGGAGCGATCCGCGGCAATTCGGCCGAATAGTCCTTCTCCGCCGAATCGGCGGGCTGATCCTGCGGGGATTGTCCTAGCGAGACTATTGCCAGGGCAAAAGGAATGAGAATGGTAAAAACAATCGATCGGTGCATGGCGAGTTGCTTCGGTGCGGGGCACTTCGGGCGGGAGTCCTACGGTGCCATGATGGCAGGCGAGTGCGAGTCTTTCAACACGCCGACTGACTTTGCTCGTTGACGAAATTCGGTTCAGAATCTAGGCTTAGGACGATTGACCACTACCTCATAAATCCTCTTTGCCGCCGGGCTGCCGGCGGCTGTAGAACGGACCGGATGGACCAACCGGAAGAAAAGAAAGCCCGCTTTGAGGACCTCGGTTTGTCGCCGGTCATGCATGAGGCGCTCGCCAAGGCGGCCTATGAGTACCCCACCCCTGTTCAGGCGGGCCTGATCCCACGGGCGCTGGCGGGAGTGGACGTCGTCGGCCAGGCGCGCACCGGAACCGGCAAAACGGCGTCGTTCGCCATCCCGATCCTGGAGAAGCTCGTTCTCAAGGAGAATATCCACTACGTCCAGGCGCTGGTCATGGTGCCGACGCGCGAGCTGGCTGTCCAGGTGCACGACGAATTCGTCAAGCTGGCCAGCGGCCGCCGCGTCCACTGCGTCGCCGTCTACGGCGGCAAGCCGATCCGCGGCCAAATCGAGAAACTACAGAAGGGCGCGCAGGTCGTTGTCGGCACTCCGGGCCGTGTGCTCGATCACCTGGCCCGCGGCACGATCAACCTCTCGTCCCTCAAGATTGCCGTGCTCGACGAGGCCGACCGGATGCTCGACATCGGCTTTCGGCCCGACATCGAAAAAATCCTTCGCCGCTGCCCGCGCGAGCGGCAGACGCTGCTATTGTCCGCGACGGTGCCGCCGCCGATTGCGCGCATCGCACAGAAGTACATGCGCGATCCCGAGACGCTCAACTTTACGTCGAATGAAATGACAGTGGAGACGATCGACCAGTACTACTTCACAGTCGATCAAGAACGGAAGTTCGAGCTGCTCGTGCGGCTGCTGTCCCGCGAGAAGCCGCGGCAGGCGATCATCTTCTGCCGCACCAAACGCGGCACGGAGCGGGTCTTTCAGCGGCTCACTAAGCGGACGAAGTTTGCCGGGGCGATCCATGGCGATATGCAGCAGTCTGCCCGCGACCGGGTGATGGCCGCCTTTCGCGCCGCCAAAATCCGCTTCCTCGTGGCTACGGACGTGGTGGGCCGCGGCATCGACGTCTCGAACATCTCGCACATCATCAATTATGACGTGCCGGCCTTCTGCGACGACTATGTTCATCGCGTGGGGCGCACGGGCCGGATGGGACGGGAAGGGGTGGCGTACACGTTCGTCTGTCCCCACGAGGGGCCGGAGCTGACGCGGATCGAAGAGCGGATCAGGCGGCTGCTGAAGCGCGACGAGATTAAGGACTTCGAAGCCAGCGCCTGGAAGCTCGGCACGCCGGTGGGGTACTCGCGCTCGAAAACGGTGGGCGCCGCGCCGGAGGTTGACGGCGAAGGCCTGCCCATCGCAGCACCGCCGCCGCCTCCGACGGCCTTTATGAAGCGGCCGCCGAAGAAGTATCGGCGGGCGCTATGACAGAATGACCGAATTTGGTCATTTCTCCTTCGCGATTTCCTTGAGCTGCCGCTTCACCTGCCGCAGGCTGAGCAGAACCTGGGGGACGAATTCTGCCGTTTCCTCCGGTTGCTGATAGGAGGGGAGGAGCACCTGTTCGACCTCCTCCTCCAGCGCCACCAGCCATGCTGGCACATCGAGGCCGACGCCGGTCGGCTCGCGCGTCAGCAGTTCCGTCTCCTCTTCCAGCAGTTCGAATTTCGGGCAAGCCCCTGCCGCACGAATCTGATCGACGGCCGGTTTGACCAGCGCTCGAATGCGGTCGATCGTGAGCGGACGCACGAACCGCTCCGCCAGGCGGTCCGCCACCGTCGGCATTCGCATGGCGTATTTCTTTTGCAGCTCGCCGAGCCTCGCCAGGTACTGCTCGGCCTCGTCGTGAATCCGGTCGGTAAGCGCCTTTCGCCAGATGCGCGAGGCCGACTCCTGCCCCCGCCGCACGAGGATCTCGTGCGCCAGGACGACCGGCTTGAGGTTCCAGCAGACCCGGTCGTACTTGGTCCGCAGCCGCAGGAAATCGAGCAGCATGTAGAGCAGCTCTCCGCGGTCCGATTGCGTCGTCGTACTGTTGTAGTCGCGGTACTCGCCGTAGTTTTCGACGATCGCCTCCAGCACCAGCGCCAGCTGCTCGCCCGCTTCCTCGCGGGTAATTTCCTTGCCCAGCTCGCTCATCAGCCGCTCGGGCGCCTCCTCCAGCGCCTCTTGCTCGAGCATTTCCAGCCAGTTGGCCGTCCCCTGGTGCAGGATCGCCCGGATATTGCCCAGATTGAGGAAACGCTGCGTGAACAGCTCCTCGCCGTAGCGCTCGATGAATTCCACCAGCCGCTTCCAGCTCGCCTTGTCCAACACCCGCTCCAGGATCGACAACCGCAGCGTGCGGCTGTGGGAGAGCCAGCTCGTCAGCATCGATTCGGTAAGCTGCTCCAGGCAGGAGACGATTGGCTCGGACCGCTGCTCCTCCGTCGGCTCCTGCTGGCTGGACCA
>Ga0075428_100006242_pt1 | contig 13251 bp, 14 predicted proteins | sample RhiMetdeltSRZDD2_FD_75291 | JGI IMG/M metagenome (GOLD analysis project Ga0075428, IMG submission 75291) | Populus rhizosphere microbial communities from Tennessee, USA - Rhizosphere MetaG P. deltoides SRZDD2 | ecosystem: Host-associated > Plants > Roots > Rhizosphere > Soil | place: USA...
CGAACGGGTCAGCCATTACTTTCACGCCAGATTGTCCGATCAGTTCGACGCAGTGCTGCACTTCGATGAAACGCGCGCGGTCGAGCCGCTTGAACGCACCGGCGAGTGGGAAACCGGCGAGGTGCCGGAAACCTTCCCGTCGGGTATGTAGGAAACACGGAGGTAAGGGTCATGCCAACACGAGAGATACAGCGGAACGAATGGGTCAGTTTCTTTGATAGCTTCAGCAACAGGCATCGAGAATGGCTGGTTACTGTTGAAATCATGGACCCTGAGATTGGCGATCAGACGGAGGCGCGCGATCTGCCTCTCGGGGGGATTACTGCAGAGTTGAACGAGCGAGGCCCGGATCAGATCGAGATCCTCGTCGGCAACCAAACAGACCGTCACGTTAGCAATTCTGTTGTCGCCCCCAAGCAGGTTTGGTTGAAATCAAGCGATGAGGGAGCTGACGAGGTGCTTGAGATTAAAGGCGAGAACGAGACAGTGCTAATTCGGTTTCGATCGGCAGTGCTCCCGGAACTGGTGGATGGTTTGTGACAGAAGTCCGCAAGTAGCTTTCCGCGCGTCGTAAACGCTGAGGCGAGCTTTTGACCCGGGGAAAACGATGCAGACCTGTGACTGCAATGAACTACACGACCGGCGGAGAATCGTGCTGACCGGCGGCCCGGGTGCTGGCAAGACCGCCGTTCTAGAACTCATTCGCCAATCCTTCTGCACGCACGTGAAAGTGCTTCCGGAGTCGGCTGGTATCATTTTTGGAGGCGGGTTTCCTCGTGGCAAAGCGATTGACCTAAGACAGGCGGCACAACGGGCGATCTTCTACGTACAGCGCGAACTCGAGAACATCGCGGATACCGAGAACCCCGCAATTGTATTGTGCGATCGCGGGACTGTAGACGGCGCTGCCTATTGGCCCGGCGACGTGGCGGATTTCTTTTCCTCCGTCGGCACAAATCTGGAAAAACAACTCAGTCGATACCACGCCGTCATTCACCTTCGAACGCCGCCAATTGATGGCGGCTACAATCACAGCAACCCTCTGCGAGTCGAGACCGCCGAGCAGGCGGCGGCAATTGATGTACGGATCGCTCGGATGTGGGAAGGGCATCCTCGCCGCTTCGTCGTGGAAGCCTCCGCAGACTTCCTCACAAAAGCAGCTCGATCGCTTGAGATACTCCGAAATGAAACACCGGACTGCTGCAAACATCACATCGGTCCGCCTCTCGCTTCGAGCGGACCGGCATGAATGTATTAATACGCCAACCTATGCTGTCTATGGCGATATGCGTCAGGAAACAGATTCGGTATGCGGGTCAATCAAAATGACAAAGCGGTGGAGTCCTTTTATCACCTCGCCGGGCAGGATCTCGCGAACAAGAAATGCCAGGGCCTGGCGTGCTTCGTTGCGCGGCATCAGAACCCCGAACGATGGCTTGAAGTAACCTCACAGAGTCCTCGTGTCTATTGTCTCGGCAAGTGCTATCTGGCTCCGTCTTCCGCCCTGGACGACGAGCGTCCGCGCGTCGAAGTCCGTTCTCGCGTTCCAATAGTGTTGAAGCGCATCGCTGAAGGCGGGGCGCGATCGTTCAGCGCCTATACGCGCGCTGGAGGATACGTCGCCCTGGAGAGCGCACTCGAGCGTGACACCCAAGAGCTTGTTCGGGAGATCGAACTCTCGGGTTTGCGTGGCCGTGGCGGCGCCGGGTTTCCCACAGGTAAGAAGTGGCGCGCAGTTCGCGGAGAAACCTCGCAGGAGAAGTTCGTCGTTGCCAACGCAGACGAGGGCGACCCGGGCGCCTACATCGACCGCTTCATCATCGAGGACGATCCATACGCCTTAATGGAAGGAATGGTCATCGCAGGCTATGCCGTCGGAGCTCGCAAGGGATATGTCTATCTCCGCGCCGAATACCCGCGCGCACGCGCGATCCTCGAGGAAGCAATCGCAGAAGCGCGGCGCCACGCTGTTCTGGGCAAGCGCATTCTTGGGGCTGAGTTTTGTTTCGATATAGAAATTGTGATCGGACACGGCAGCTATGTTTGTGGCGAGGAGACTGCGCTTCTGAACTCAATCGAAGGGCGGAGACCCGAAGTCAGAGCGCGGCCGCCTTACCCGACCAGCCAGGGACTTTGGGGCAAGCCGACATTGTTCAACAACGTCGAGACACTGGCAAATATACCCTGGATCGTTCACAACGGCGGAATACGTTATTCCACTTTCGGTACTCCATCGAGCAGAGGCACAAAGGTGATTTCGCTCAATTCGCTTTTCAATCGTCCCGGTCTTTACGAGATCGAGTTCGGCGTCTCAGTTCGTCATATCGTCGAACAACTCGGCGGAGGTTTGAAGACTGGGAGCGTCAAAGGCGTAATTATCGGAGGACCGCTTGCGGGAGTGATTCCTCTATCACTGCTGGATACTCCTTTCGGATTCGATGAGCTTCACGCGATTGGCGCAAGCGTCGGCCACGGGGGAATCGTGGCCTTCGATGAACGCACCTCGATCGCGGAACTGATCCATCACGTTTTCGACTTTGGAGCCTTCGAGTCGTGCGGAAAGTGTACGCCGTGTCGCCTTGGAACCCGTGAAATCGAACGGATGTTTTGGGAAGCAATCCAACACAACCACGCTGCGGCTAGAAAGAGAAGCGAGCTGGAACAGGTGACTACCGCGCTTGCCCTAACGAGCTTGTGCGGGCACGGCAGCGGGCTTGCGGAATTTGCTCGAAGCGTTCTGCGCTATTACCCGGAGGAGCTTGAGTCATGCTTCGCCTAACGATCAATGGCAAACCGTACGAACTAGACGAGGGCCAATCGATCCTCAGGGTGTGCCGGTCGATCGGTATCGATTTGCCAACCCTCTGTTATGACGAGCGCCTCGAGGCTTACAGCGGCTGCCGGCTTTGCATCGTTCACGTAGAAGGCTCGCCGCGTCCGGTCACTGCTTGCAACACATCAGCAATCGACGGAATGGCCATCGAAACGCATACGCCCGAGCTTGAAGATCTGCGTCGAACGCTGTTCAAGCTTCTTGCGCACCAGTATCCTCGCGACGCCATCAGTCGTTTCCCGGAAAAGGAGTTTCATCGCTACCTTCGAGATTATGGACTTGAAGCTGAATGCTCGGGCTTGCGCGACGCGGCTCTCCTGGATGATTCGCATCCTTATCTACACGTCGACATGTCGCAATGCGTCTACTGCTACCGCTGCGTGCGTGTTTGCGACGAAGTGCAGGGCCAGTTCGTTTGGCAAGTGTGGAACCGTGGCGATCAGACGCGAATCAGACCGGACTCGGGAACGACATTGCTTGAGAGTTCCTGCGTAAGCTGCGGGGCTTGCGCGAACACATGCCCGACCGGCGCGTTGGAAGACAAAAGCCTACTCTCGAACGGTGTACCGACAGAATGGACAAAGACAACGTGTCCGTATTGCGGCACGGGCTGCGAGATGAATGTCGGTGTGCGCGAGAACCGCATCATCCAGGTCGAACCCGCGATTGAGGCTCCGGTCAGTCGCGGCCACCTGTGTGTGAAAGGACGATACGCCTTCGACTTCGTTCACGCAGAAGACCGGATCACCGAACCGCTGATCCGCGATAAAACAGGCTGGCATAGGGCATCGTGGGACGAAGCGATCGAGTTCACCACAAGCAAACTCAAACGTATCCTGGTTTACAACGGGCCGGGCAGCATCGGCGTGCTGGGCTCGGCTCGCGCGACGGACGAAGAGAACTACCTCGCGCAGAAGTTCGCGCGCGTCGTGATCGGCACCAATAACGTCGACTGCTGCGCGCGAGTTTGTCACGGTCCGACCGCCGCCGCGATGAAGCTCATGCTCGGCACCGGCGCCGCAACAAACTCTTTCGACGACATCGAACGAGCGCGTACCATCCTGGTGTGTGGCAGCAACACCACTGAGAACCATCCAATCGTCGGCGCGCGAATCAAACAAGCAAATCTCGCCGGGGCAAACCTGATCGTCATCGACCCTCGTAGAATTGAGCTTGCGGATTATGCCGATGTACACCTGCAGTTGAAATCCGGAACCAACGTTTCTCTGTTGAATGCCATTGCGCATGTGATAGTGGAAGAGCAGTTGTACGACTCGGCCTTCGTCAACGAGCGCGTAGCCGAGTGGCAGGAGTTCCGGGATTTCATAAGTCAATGGACTCCCGAGAGAGCAGAAGGAGTTTGCGAGGTTGATGTAGAGCTTATTCGCAGAGCCGCGAGGCTATATGCGGGCGCAAAACCGGCGATGAGCTTCCACGGCCTTGGCGTAACCGAGCACAGCCAGGGCACGGAAGGTGTGATGTGCCTAGTGAACCTGGCTCTCCTCACCGGCAACATCGGCAAACCAGGAGCTGGTATCAATCCACTTCGCGGTCAGAATAATGTTCAGGGCTCGGCTCACATGGGTTGCGAGCCAAACAATCTCACCGGCTACGTGTCGATCGAAGACGGTCGCGCTTTGTTCGAGAGCGTGTGGGGGACGCCAGTGCCGGCGACCAGAGGATTGAACTTGATGCAGATGATGGACGCCGCCGTTGCGGGTGACCTCAAAGCGCTTTGGGCCATAGGCTATGACATATTCCTTACCAACCCGGGTATGAACGTCACTCGTCAAGCGCTCGCGAAACTTGAACTCATCATTGTGCAGGACATGTTTATGAATGAGACCGCCAGAGAGTTTGGCACCGTCTTCTTCCCTGCAGCGTCCTCCTTCGAGAAGACCGGCACCTTCATGAACGCGGAGCGCCGCGTGCAAATGGTCCGCGAAGTCATTAAGCCTATAGGTTTGTCGAAGCCCGATTGGGAGATCATGTGTCTGGTCGCGCGCTCGATAGGCAAGGGTGAGTACTTCCAGTTTGGCTCACCCGAAGAGATTTGGAGCGAGGTGCGTAAGGTATGGAAAGCCGGAAGCGGGCTGAGCTACGCGAGGTTGGATGAAGGCGGACTGCAATGGCCCTGCGACTCCGAGGACCATCCCGGTACTCAGATTCTTCACACCGAAACGTTTCCGATCGGTACGCGAGCCGGGCTCCGCCGGATCGACTACAAACCGACGTCAGAGACCGCCAGCGAAGAGTATCCATTCCTGCTCAACACCGGCCGGTCTCTGTATCAGTTCAACGCAGGCACCATGACTATGCGCACAAAAAACCGGGTCCTGCGAGCTACCGATACGCTTGATATCGCGCCGGAAGACGCGGATCGATTAGGTTTGACAGCCGGCGCGCAAGTGCAGGTAAAGAGCAGCTACGGCGCTGCGGTGTTGCCTGTTCGCATCAGCAATTCAATGAGGGCGGGCGAATTGTTCGCGACGTTCAATGACCCTACAGTCTGTTTGAACCTGCTCACGGGCCCGCACCGCGACGGGTACGTAGATACTCCCGAATACAAGATCACGGCGGTGCGCATCGAGGCAGTGTAATGGCCCGGGTCTCTCAGGCTCTTGCCACGGGCGCGCGAACCGTAAGAACAGGGCACACCGCGAGGCGAACTACCTTCTCGGCGACTGAGCCGAAGAGGACGTGTCGAAATCCCCTCATGCCGGTCGTCGCCATGACAATCAAGTCGGCTCGCTCGTCCTCGGCGATGCGCACGATCTCGCCGCCGGCGTCTTCATGCCCGATAACCGTTCGAACCTTCAAATTCTTGGGAACCCGTTGTTCGATTAATTCCCGAAGTTTGCGTTCGGCATCGGCGTGGAGGCCGCGCTCGTACTCCGGGATCTCAAAGACGAAGTTCGGATTGGTCGGCAGTGGAGGGACCGCGGGGACAACATTTGTCAGGCACAGATCGGCGCTGAATAATGTCGCGAGCTCTATCGCATACTTGAGACCCTCGTACGATGGCTCGCTGAAATCGGTTGGGCATAGGATTGTTTTGATAGTTAACATAAGTCCTCCTGTCTTGACGGGCCCTATCGCGGACGCCGGTTTCGCCGAGACTGAACAGGCCGCAGATCGAGTGAACGGCTGAGAGTGCTATTGCTTCCTGGCCACTCGCTCCCGAATCACCCGAACCGAACAATGCGCGTGGACAGCGACTGCTTCGGCAACAATTCCGATTAGGAAGCGAGTGATCCCTGTAGGCCCAAACAATAATCAGCCTCGGGCGTTCCCGATACTCGGCGGAATCTCTCAGTCGCGCGCTCAGTCCTCCACGCTAAAACGGTCTGCCGCCGCTAGTCGCTGTCGCCGCCTTGATTGGCTCAACCTCCTGGGCAGCTAACGCCTCCGCTCGATGCTTTATACCGAGCATCATTCTTCGCTCCATAACGAAGTGCGACGGTTCGAGCACACCAAAGTTGTAGAGCCAGTCAAGCAGTCCACCCTTCCGGTTCCAGCGTATTCGGACAAGCAAACGGGTGGTGCTCGGGCCCAGCTCCTTTAGAACGAACGCCCACGTGCCCCCGCGGATGTTCTCGGAAAGCTCATCGCCCAGCTGTTCCGCAAGACCGCCGATAACTATGGTCCGGCCCGGCTCGACCAAGAGAACAGGCAACGGAGGGGCTTTTGGATGCAACCACAACACGTCTCCGGCTCTTAGGCTTTGCCACTCGGGCACGATTCTCTTTGCGTTATGGATATCACAGCCTACCAAATTCTCGAGCAACGAGTAGCTATAGAATCCGCCCTTGTTCTGACCAATCTGTACTAGCCATGGCCAGACATCGGCGACCGGAGCATTGATGGTGATAGCGTGAGTCGCCTCCTGTGTGGGATTTGGCACAACATCATCTCCCGGCAAAGGCTCTTGGACCTCAGCCTCGGTCGCGCCCCATTTCAAGTGCCACGGGCGAATCAGAAAAGCGTACGCGGCCAGGGCCGCCCCAACTGAGCCCGCAGAAACTAACATGGCTGTTGTATTTCGTTTCATCTCTCTACTTCCTTTTTCAGACTCTTCGTCTGATGACCGACAGAGCGAACGCGCGGAGAACGCTAAGGCAGGACTTGCGATCCTGGTTTGCCGCTCACCCTTTCTTCCCTAACAACGGTTTAACGATGATGATCGACCCTACTAGGATGAGAAGAATTGCGAAGATTGGCAGCTTTAGGCCGAAGAGACTCCCCAACCCGGCAGCCAATGCTAGTAGGCCCAGGGCAATCGTGAAACCGTGCATCTTAATACCATTGAGGTAACGAACCGCATTGAGGCCAATCATGATCGCCGCAACCCCGATCAGCCAGATTCCTTTCGGGACCTGCGCGTTTGGCACAAGCCAGATCACACCAATCATGATTAGAAACAAACCCCACCCGATCTCTTCGAGGCGCTTGTCTAATGCTGTGTTCCGCTTGCTGCGATCATCCATACTTTGATTTGCGTGCATTTCCAACACCTCACACTGGTTTACATTCTTTGAGCTTCGGCCGAACGAGATCGCTCTTCGTTCGGCGGTGATTTAAAGTAATACTCGATGCACTCAGCTTCCCGGCTGCGGACAATCCGCTTGCCTTCAAGCGGTCCCCTCTGCGATGTGATCACCGTGCACTGCAGCTCGCCTCGCCCGCGGTCGTAGTAGAGCACCACCCAGTCTCGAGTCTTTCCCATCGCGTGCGCGTGAGCCGTGTTCGAGAACAGCGCCGTGTAATGTCGTTTTCCTCGGTCCGTGTGCAACACCGGGAGCCACGCTTTGTGCTCGGCGTTGAATCGTCGAGGTGCGATCGTTCGAAGCATTCCCTTCGCGCCTTGCTCCCGATATTCACGATCCACGTCAAGGATCTCGCTGACCGTAGGTTGATCAAGCTGTGCGACAACGGCGCGGTCTCGCACTCTGCCTAATCGGTGAGCCAGCGAGTCTCGTATTCCGGCAATGCGCTTCTCACCGAGGCCGGCGATATCAGCAAGCCGTCCGTCGTGAGCCGCGGCCTCCAACTCTTCGAGCGTATCGATGCATAGTTCCTCGTGTAGCCGTCCCGCAATCACCTTTCCGATTCCGGGCACCGAAGCTAAGAGGGCCACAGGATCCGCTTCTCCACGCAACCGCTCAAGCATCGGCAATCTTCCGCTGATTACCGTTTGATAGATCGCGCGCGCCAGGGTCTCGCCAATCCCAGGCAATTCTTTGAGCCCTGTGATTCCTTCGTTGTGGATGATCTCGGTGACGGGCAACGAGAGCCGCCGAAGCGTGGTCGCTGCACGACGGTAGGCATCGACGCGAAAACGGTTCGCGCCTTGCTCGTTGAGGATTCGCGCGACCTCTTCAAGCCGGGCCGCAACCTCTGCATTAACGGTTTCAATCATCACCGGTCTCTAGCGCATTCGAGATGAGAAACCCTTGCGTTAATCTCGACAACTGGGCGAATCGCCAGGAATTACTCCGTCGCATCACTCCGACGGCATCCCTAGTCCTTGCGCGCTTTCAGCTTTCTCCTCCGGTATCTCAGTTAGCGTGGCCTCCGTCAGCAGCAGCACACTCGCCACCGAGACTGCGTTCTCTAGGGCGATGCGAACAACTTTGGTTGGATCGATGATGCCAGCTTCCATAAGATCGACGTATACGTTGCGCGCCGCGTCGAAGCCAAAGCTGCCGCTGCCCGAACGCATACGATCCACAACGACGCCGCCGTCAACCGCCGAGTTCTCAGCTATCTGTCTGGCTGGCATCTCAAGTGCACGCCTGAGGATGAGCAGGCCAGTGTGCTCGTCGCCTTCGCATTTCGTGGCGTCAACCTCGATGGGGTCGATCGCGCGTAGAAGAGCGAGCCCTCCGCCGGGCACGATTCCTTCGGCCATCGCCGCCTTGGTCGCGCTGATCGCGTCTTCGAACGCCTCTTTGCGGCTCTTCATCTCGGCCTCGGAGGGAGCGCCAACGCGTATCACCGCGACGCCGCCGCCGAGCTTCGCCAGTCGTTCCTGGAGCTTCTCTTTATCGTAATCCGAGGTCACATCGGCAATCTGTTTGCGAAGATCGTTGCATCGGGCCTCGATTGTAGCCTTTTCGCCTGCGCCGCCGATGATCGTAGTGTTGTCCTTGTCGATCACCACTCGCTTCGTTTGTCCGAGGTCGGCGGTGGTGATGTTCTCGATCTTGATGCCCAGCTCTTCGGCGATGACCTTTCCGCCCGTGAGAATCGCCATATCTTGTAGCATCGCCTTGCGACGGTCGCCGAAGCCCGGCGCCTTCACTGCTGCGCAAGGAAGAACGCCGCGGAGGTTGTTCACTACTAACGTAGCGAGAGCCTCGGCTTCGACTTCCTCGGCGATGATCAACAGCGAGCGCCTCATCTTCGCTACCTGCTCCAGGATTGGCAGCAGGTCCTTCATCGTCGTTATTCTCTTTTCGTATAGCAGGATGAAAGGGTCATCGAGCGCCGCCTGCATCTTTTCCGGGTCGGTGATGAAGTAGGGAGAGAGGTAGCCGTGATCGAACTGCATTCCTTCGACGACCTCCAGTACCGTCTCCGTCGATTTAGCCTCTTCGACTGAGATTACGCCCTCCGCTCCAACCTTCTCGACCGCGTCAGCGACTAGTTCGCCGATAGTCGTGTCGTTGTGAGCTGAGATCGCGGCAACCTGGACCTTCTCACGGCGGCTCTGCACGGGACGCGAGAGAGCGCGCAGGGTTTCAACCGCAACCTTTAGCCCTCGGTCCAAGCCCCGCTTCAAGTCTATTGCACTCGCGCCGGCGGCTACGTTCCGGACGCCATCCGCCAGGATCGCGTGGGCGAGAACGGTTGAGGTGCTCGTTCCATCTCCGACTGCGTCGCCGGTTCGCTCGGCGGCCTCACGCATCATCTGCGCGCCAAGGTTCTCCTCGGGCGATTCCAGATCGATCTCTTTTGCAATGGTAACGCCGTCGTTGCAGACGATCGGCCGGCCATACTTCTTCTCAATCAGGACGCACTTCGATTTAGGTCCAAGGGTCACTCGAACCGCATCTGCCAGTTCGGACGCCCCCCGCAGGATCTTCTCACGAGCCGCCGCTCTGAAACGCAACTGTTTGTGAGCCATGACTACACTCCCTTTCGCCGCATCTCGCTCGTTAGCGTCTGCAGCTGCCATCTATTCGCCGCTGATACCCCGTACTTCTTCACGATAGACGGGCCTCTATTCGGAGGCTATGACCAACATCACCACAGGCCGTGACGGTCATCACTCGGATTCGCTCGTTTTGATTCCGGTTTGAACGGGCGCTTCGGGACTAATCTCTAGTTGATTCGAGATGCAGGCAATCCCGCGTAATCGCCTAACCTCTGCCTCGGCTAGCATGCTTTGCAACTCGGATTGCACTGCGCCTTTAAGCGTCACACGACCTTCTCTTACGATTACCACAATATTGCTCGCCGGAATCAAGACGTGATTCTGCAATGCATTCAGTGCTTCTCTCGCGATTTTGGTGTCACTGCACTCTCGAAATGGTTGGACCAGCATTTCGCTAGCGATGGCCTCTACGCCCCACACTTCCCTTGCGGCGGTCTCGATGGCAGTTCTCTCTGATTCAGTCCTTACCAGGCCGGTGAGTGTAACAACGCCGCGATCAACTGTTACCCTAACGTCAGCCTCACTGAGTCCGGGACGCTGCCTGATTTGGCCAAGCACTTCCTGACCAAGATCGCGATCCGCCACTCGTTTCATCGTGGCTTTCATAGAACTCCTCCTTTCTCGACCGATGCTCATTGTTACTCGTTCTTATCCTTGTTAAGCGGCCTTCCGTTCGTCGTTGTGCGAGTCCGAGGTCATAGTAAGCCAGCTTGGTTCAGGAGTTGTGGATGGCTGAAGATCAGCCTTGACTCTCCGATCTGCCCCGCACTCATAGCAAGTCTGAATCAAATACTTCGCTGCCACCTGCTGGTGAGGAACGCCCCAGTAGTGCGCGTGACCGGTAAGCAGTTGTAGGATATTCACGTTGTCCTCCAATCGACTCGTTGGCACAAGAGAATCGGGCACGACTCATGCGACCGAAAGCCGCGCGAGTCGCGCCCTGATCAATCAACCTACGGAACAATTGCGAGGAAGTTCTCTACTTTGGAGACTCCGGGCGCAGCCCACGCGGCTCGCTCGGCTTCTCGTTTTTCAGACCACGAACGGACATTACCCCAGAGCTTCACCGTGCTGTCTTCCGCGTAGACCGATATTCGGCGCGCTTCTACCTCGGCGCTCCGCTCCAGAGCCTCTTCTATCCTGGTCTTAACCTGAGTTGGAGAGACTCTAGTCTTAATGACTATCTGATTGGTGACGCCTTTGACGCCGGTCAGATTCTTCACCGCGTTTTCCGCAGCCGCCTTCTGGTACTGCCATTCAGCATCTCCATCGAGAGTGATCCAATGGTTTTTGACAGTGACCTTAATTCTGTCGTCCGGCACACTGACGTGGGTTTGTAAGGCCGTGACAGCGTTATGTGCGATCTCCGGATCACTCAGCTCGAACCGCGGCTTGACTTCAATGTCGTTGGCAACACCCTTGACTCCATAGATTCGCTTTGCGGCCCGCTCGGCCGCAAGCTTTTCCGCATAGTTGTGAACGAATCCGGTTAACGCAGCGACAGCATCGTCAACCATCACAGCTATGTCGGTAGAGGTTATCTCCGGATCCCAATCTATCTCGCGCATCACACGCTCGCGAAGTTGGGAATCCGGCACCATCTGTACCTTGGCTACCATAATCACACCTCCCTCGATGGGCATTTGATCGCCCATCAGTCAACTAAATTCTCTGAGCTGCCCGCGAACTAGAGTTTGATCGGGTGGCGGCTCACGGTCACTTGACCTTGATCTCAACTTCTTTGGGTTTAGCCGCTTCGCTCTTCGGCAGTTTCATTTCAAGCAGGCCATCCTTAAATTCCGCGCTGATCTTAGTTGCATCAACGTAGGCCGGAAGAGTGAAGCTGCGCGTGAAGCTGCCATAACCACGCTCCACTCGCACGTAGTTCTCTTTCTTCGTCTCCTCTTCGAACTTGCGTTCTCCGCTGAGTGTGAGGACGTTGTCCTGCACGCTGAGCTTGACGTCCTCTTTCTTGAGTCCGGGAATCTCTGCCTTAACGACGATCTCATTTTCCGTTTCGTAGATGTCGCAGGATGGAGACCACGCGGCCATTGAAAAGGGCTCCGCCCCCAGCGGAAGAAACGTGTCCTCGAAGAGACGATTGAGCCTTTGCTGTAGTGTAAAGACCGGTTCCGGTGCCAACAGATTGCGAATGGCCTTAAACGGAGCTAGTCCGGTTCCTGTTGCCATGATTCGTACCTCCTTTGAATATTTCGGAATCTCTGCGTGCGTCCACAGAGACAAAGTGGGTCGCGGCTGACGCAGACCCCGAGTCGATGTGTCACACCGTGTTACCCGCCGCAGTTCCAGTTCCTGGCGCTCTACGATCTTCCCGCATGCTTTTCAATTCCCCTTTTGCCTTACTCATGACTTTCTCCCGTCAGCGCGAGACCTAATCCACGCTCGTATCGTTTAGTCGCGATGCCAATACACCCGGGCGAGTTTGTTCTCGTGCGAAAAGTCGTAACGAACCTCGCCGTCGAAAGCCTTCTCCAGCGCATGGCCTAACCGCTGAGCAAAATGTTCTGTGGTTGTGGAGATGACCAGTCGCCCATTTTCATCCGTCTCGCGTCCCATTATCTGTGCGAGCGGATTGTCAATGACTGCGCGCTCGGCTTCATTGGTTAGAAGACGTTCGATCTCCGGGCGATGAGATGGCAGAAAATCGCCAGAGAGGTAGACTAATCCCGCAGCAAGTCCCTCCTGCTTTTTCAAGCAGCCGGGGCATACCGTGATCGCCTGCGGCTGCCAGTGTCTATGCTTGCCACTTTTGCTTTTTGGCGTGCCCGCGACGGTCCAGCGCCGATCAGCGTAAACCGCTCCGCACGTAACGCATTTTGCTGGTTCGCTCGGCGCTTGCGGGCCGCGGTGCCTGCCGGCGTCGTGGTCAACGCGCTTGGAAAAGGTGGTATTCGAGTAACGCTTTTGGCTTTTCATAATTGATCTCTTTCTCAGTCCTCAACTGAGATGTGACCCCCATCACCTATCTCAAGGAATGATTGCACTTCATCAACGTTAGGTACGCAACGAGTGTGCCCGCGCCGAATGCTCGATCTGCGTCAAAAGTGATTCGTGATTGGATTACTTGAGTAAACTTGCGCATCTTATTGTGTGAAAGCCCGCACTCTAGCAGCGGCCGTTACACCTCGATCAGCCAACTTCAACATAACCGCGGATCAATCATTGGCATACTGGTTGCGCCTCGGATAATTGGTTCATCTGGCGATCCGTTGCCAGATCCGATCACGGTGAATGTCGG
>Ga0075428_100006246_pt1 | contig 13244 bp, 6 predicted proteins | sample RhiMetdeltSRZDD2_FD_75291 | JGI IMG/M metagenome (GOLD analysis project Ga0075428, IMG submission 75291) | Populus rhizosphere microbial communities from Tennessee, USA - Rhizosphere MetaG P. deltoides SRZDD2 | ecosystem: Host-associated > Plants > Roots > Rhizosphere > Soil | place: USA...
TCGTGTCGAAGTCGGCTGACAATGCCGGCACAGGCGCGCTGGGACGGTGGGACTTCGGCGTCACGGACCTGACGTACAAGGCAGCGCTCGGTGAAGTCTGGGTCATCGATCCGTATTCCTCTTCGCCCGACGTTTTCATCATCAAGTTCAAGGCGGATGACCTCGCCACGGCTCCCGTGAAGACTTCGCTCGTCCTGCCGGTCGAGCTCGCCGACGCTCCGGTCCTTGGCTTCGCGGAGATCCCCCACGGCGACCTCCAGGGAAAGAATCTGGTCCTCGTCGATCCCACGTTCGGGACCGGCAACCCGGCCACGCCCCAGCTCGGCATCTACGACGACACGGGCAACCTCGCCCCCGGAGAGGTCTTTTTTCCGATCCAAGGCCTCGCGGATGGTGCGGTCATCTCCGCCATGGACGTGAACGCGACGCTCGAAGAGATCGCGCTGTTCGACATCACGACGCACTCGTTCTACATCCTCGGTTTCGATTTCGTCCTGAAGAGCGGGCCGACGCCTGCATCGGGCTACAACAATTTTTTCGGTGACGTCTGGTTCTTCGGCACGGTCGACCGGACGGGGCTCCGCGGCGGCGCAGCGGGCCTCACGTTCAACGGCCCGGACACGGTGCTCATCCCGGGCGGATTCATCAACATCTCGGATACCCACTGGGCGCTCGAGTACAACTTGCGCGGCGCAGGGGGCTTCACGGGCCGCGCGATCGACCTCAGCGTCGCCGGCGAGAGCGGGCTCAGCCCCGACACCGCCTTCCTGAGCATGGACATGGGAAAAGTGGGAGGCGAGGACGTGCTCTTCGCTTTCAACATCGCCGACGACAGCTTGTACGCCTTCACGCCGACCGTGGTGCCCCACTCGGCGCCGGTCGCTGACGTGCAGTGCGGGTGGGATGCCACCTCGGGCTCCTACCTCGTCCAGTGGACTCTGCCCGCGACGCCCGTCGACGCCATCCACATCGTGGAGAACGGCGTGCAAGTGGCCACGATCGGCCCCCAGGTGACGTCGTTCACGTCGCCTTTGCCCCAGCAGGGCAAAGTTTTGCTCGAAGTCGCCACCGAAGTGGGCGGCGTTGTTTCCGGCGTGCGGTTCCTCTGTCAGGCCGAGAACACCCAGCGGCCTCCGATCGAAGGCATCGTGAATGATGCAACGCAGATCACCACGCTCGGGGGGGTGCTCTCGGGCGTGGCCGTCACCAAGACGCCCGCGACGAAAGAGGACTTCCGTGGGTACGTGGTCGGTCAGACGTCGAACGACGTCGAGGTCTTCGACTACACGCTCACGCTCCTGCCGACCGAGAAGCTCGTCCTGACGCCGCACATCGTGACGCCGGCGGGCAGCGGGAACCTCGCCGCAATCGGCATCGCCCTCGTAAATGTCGGCGGGGAGGAGCACATCGCCATCCTCGACCCGGACGGACCGACGGACAGCGGGGTGCCGAGCGCCAGCTTCTTCCCGCTGAACGGCCCCAACCGCGGCGTGCGCGACCTCGAGTTCAATCCCATCGACGTCACCGCGCTCGACCCGGCCCCGTTGCTTTTCGACTGGGACGCTGATGACGATCAGAACTTCGTCGCCGGCGGCTACCTGAGCGCCCAGGACAGCTACGTCCTCGTGCGGATCTTGAATGAAGGCGACCGCCTGCGCGCGACGCACATGACACCGGTGCCTCAAGGCCTTCTTTCGCCCTTCACGGACCGCCCGTACACAGGCATCGGCGTATCGGTGCTGCCCAGCGGCAACCTGCTCGTCGCAGGCTCGGACGTCTTCTCGAGGACCTATACCGAAGCTCTGCTCATGACGCCGTTCATCGATCCGCCAGCCGGCGGAGAGTACGACGATCCGAAGCTCGTCGGCCACGCGAACGGGCTGATCGCCATGAATGAGTTCTCCGGGTTCAACTACGGGCCGAACATCGGTCCGGGGACGATTTTCGGGTTCGACACGGCGTATTTCCCCCCCGCCGAGGGAGCTGCGGCCGGGGTGGGCGTCAGTTACCTCCCCACCGGCGCGGTGGACCTGATCACGAACCCCTCGGTGAACCAGACTCTCCGCTCGAACGGGCGGCTGCTCATCCAGGGCTCGAATGACTGCTCCAACCCCGACCTGATCACCGAGCAGCTGCTCGACACGACGGTGACCGTGGCCCCCGCGGCGAAAAACGGCACGGGGATCCTCACGCACCAGCTTGCTACGGAGGGCAAGCCCGTCGACTACTTCTATTACGTCATGAATCCCTCGACGAGTGATACGCTCCGCCTCAGCCTCGAAGCCCTGCTCGGAGGAACGGCGCTGCCGGCCGCGGCGGAACAAGTCGTCATCCCGCCAGGCCGGTACGTCCGGCGCGGCCTGCCAGGGCGCGCCGAAGCGACGATCGAAGTCCGCGTCCAGAACGACGGGACGGCGCCGGCGTCGGTCCGGTTCCTCGCGGGAGCCATGGGGCTCGGCAAGCGGCTCCCGACGCTCACCCCATTCCGGCGGGGCGACGTGGACCAGAACTCGATCGTCAACATCACCGATGCGATCGTCGGGCTGAACTGGCTCTTCCGAGGAAGCGGGGAGCCGTCCTGTCCCGACACCGCGGACACAGATGACGACGGCCGCGCCGGCCTGACGGACATGATCGTGATCGTGAACTATCTGTTCCGGTCCGGAGTCGAGCCGGCGGCCCCGGGACCGGTCACTTGCGGCGTCGACCCGACGCCCGACGACCAGTACACGACTTGCAGCTACGCGTGCGAGTGAGTTAGCCTCGCTCGTCCGCGCCGGCGGCCTTCCCAGTGGGCACAGGCCCGCGCGCGCCACCCTTCTGGAGGTGCTTCCGTCATGCTGCAGTCGAAGGTCGCCATCGTCACCGGAGCCGGCACCGGCATAGGCCGGGCCTGCGCCCGCCTCCTCCACGCAGCCGGCGCGCGCGTGGCGCTTCTGGGCCGGCGGGAGGACCTGCTCGAGGAATCCCGCCGCGAGCTCGGCGGCGCCGCCGAGACGACCCTGGCCCACGCCGTCGACGTGCGCGACCGAGAGGGAGTCGTGCGCGCCGTCGCGGCCGTCGAGAAGAAGTGGGGCCGCATCGACATCCTCGTCAACAACGCGGGGACGAACACGCCGCGGCGCAGCATGGAGGCCATCGACCCCGACGATTGGGACCAGGTCGTCGACGTGAACCTCACCGGAGCCTACAACGTGACGCGGGCAGCGCTCGGCGCGTTGCGGCGTGCGGAAGGCGGTCTGGTCATCAACATCGGGTCCACTTCCGGCGTCCGAGCGTCCACGCTCGCCGGGATCGCCTACGTCGCCTCCAAGCACGGGATCGTCGGCTTCACCGAAGCGCTGCGCCTCGAGGAGAAGCCCCACGGCCTTCGCGCCACGGCGATTCATCCCGGCGAAGTCGACACGCCGATTCTCGAGAAGCGTCCCTCTCCCGTCAGCGCCGAGCGGAGGAAAGCGCTCCTCCGCCCCGATGACGTGGCGCAGGCCGTGCTTTTCGTCGCAACGCGGCCGACGTCCGTGACGGTGCCGACGATGGTGATCGAGCCGTTTCTCCAGGAATTCTGAGTCGCCCAGGGGCCTTTAGTTCGAGTTTTGCCATTTTCGCCGGCCTGGCCGGTCTGAATTCGCGGTGGCGTCAATAGGCTGGGCTATTGCTTTGTCCGAAGGCACGCACATCAAGAACCGTCCCTGCGGGTAGCGCCAGGATCGTCGATGCCTTCGTTACTCCTCCTCAGCGTATTTCTCCGCTGATACGCGATCGTCGTCGCGCCTCGGCCTCAACGATCCGGACGCTACCAGGCTCGCCGCAAATGGCGAAACTCGAACTCAGTTTCCGGATGCCGGAGCGGACCGGAGGGATAAGATTGCGCGGACTCCTCCCGCTGGAACGATTCCCCTAACATGACGAAGCTTCTGGCCCTTTCGCTGGTCGCCGGCTGCGCTGTCTTCACGGCTCTGCCATCACTTTCTGCAGAGGACCTGGCCACGGCGGAGGTCGCGATCGCGGAGATCCGCAGGATCGTCGCCGCGCATCCCACCGTAGCGTCGGTGGAGGTGGTCGGCGCATCCCGCGGCGGCCGCGAAATCCTCGCCGTGACGCTCGCGGCGGCGCCTTCGGGCAGCGGCGCGAGGCCCCCCGGCGAACGACCCGCTCTGCTCGTCACCGCGGGCCTCGACGAGCCCGTGCCTTTCGCGTCGCAGCAGGCTGTCGCGATTCTCTCCGAGATCCTGCGTCGCGCCGAGGAGCCGGAGGCGCGATCGGTGCTCGCTGCGCGTACGCTCTACTTCCTGCCGCTCCTGCATCCCGATGCCGTGGCGGCGCGCCGGACCTCGCCTTCGTGGGAGAGGACGCGGAATGGGGTGCCGAGGGATGACGACAGGGATCAGCGCATCGACGAGGACGGGCCCGACGATCTCGACGGCGACGGTCAGATCCTGTCGCTGCGAGTGCCCGATCCCGACGGACCGCTGGTCGTCGACGCAGCCGACCCGCGAATTCTGCGGCCTTTCGAGCCTGGAGATCGGGGCAGCGCGCGCTTCCGTCGGATCTTCGAAGGCATCGACAACGACGGCGACGGCGCGATCAACGAGGATCCTCCCGGAGGCGCGGACCCGGCGAGGAACTTCCCTTACGACTTCGAGCCGCGCGCCAGCGAGTCCGGCGCCTTTCCCGCGAGCGAGCCGGAGACCAAGGCGCTCCTCGACTTCCTGCTCTCGCACGCCAACGTCGAGGCGGCGGTCCACTTCGGCGGCGACGACAACCTCGTCCAGCTGCCGCGCTCGCGAGACGAGCGGCCCGCAGCGCGCGGCGAGCACCGCGTCTGGAAGGACGACGCGGAGCTGTACACGCAGGCGGCGGCGCTCCACAAAGAGCGCACGGGCCGCACGATCGCAGGCCGTTCGGAGACGCGGGGCGATTGGCCCGAAACAGCGTACTTCCTTTTCGGCGTTCCCTGCTTCGCGGTGTGCGTACTCGGCCCGGAGCCACCCGGCTCGACAGCGGGAGGCTCCGGAGGGGCGCGCGAGCTCGAGAAGCGCTGGCTCGACTGGAACGATGGCGAGGGTCAAGGCGCAGCCTTCGTTCCGTGGAAGCCGTTCCACCATCCCCAGCTCGGAGACGTCCACCTGGGCGGGTGGAAGCCCTATGCGAAATTGACCGCGAGCCCGGCCGTGGCGGTCCAGCGAGCCGCCGGAGAAACGGGGTTCATCCTTGAGCTCGCGCGACGCCTTTCGGACGTCGGGATCGAGGACATTCGTCTACTCGACCTGGGAGGCGGCCTGTACGAGGCCCGGGCGAGAGTCACGAACCGCGGCGAGCTCCCGACGGCGCTTCGCCAAGGTGTGTTCACGGGCCGCAGATCTCCTCTGACCGTCGAGGTCCTGTCCGAGGGGCTGCGCGCGGTCGGTGAAAACCCTCGCCGCCGTGTCGAGGTCCTCGCCGGCCGCGGCGGCTCCGCGGAGCTCAAATGGCTCTTCCTTGGAGCACCCGGCTCGCAGCTCACGATGGAAGTCCGCCGCCGAGGCCAGCGTCTCGCGACCCGGAGCCTGCCGATCGCTGCAGGAGGCACGCTGTGATGGCGCTCCGATCTTTCGCTCCGACCCTGGCCCTGGCCATCGCCCTCGCCGCCGGAGTCGCCCGCGCGGACGACCCCGCGGTCCCGCCCGCCGGCGAGATCCACCTGCCTCTCTCCTTCCACCGGTATTACACGTACGACGAGGCCACGGCCGCGCTGCGCGCGCTCGAAAAAGCCTACCCCAAGTTCCTCAGCTTGACGTCCATCGGCAAATCGATCGAGGGCAGAGACCTCTGGGTCATGAGAATCCTCCAGCCCGAAACAGGGCCGGAAGCGTCGAAAGCGGCGATGTACATCGACGCGAACATCCACGGGAACGAGGTGCAGGGCACCGAAGTGTGCCTCTACACGATCTCCTACCTCATGGAGAACTACTCGCGGCTCCCGCGCGTTCGCGAGCTCGTGGACGAGCGGGTCTTTTACGTGTTGCCCATGGTCAATCCCGACGGGCGCGCCTGGTGGTTCACCGGTCCGAACACGCAGCACTCCTCGCGGAGCGGCAAACAGGCAATCGATGACGACGGAGACGGCCAGTACGACGAAGACGGCTTCGACGACATCGACGGCGACGGCGAGGTCCTGGGCATGTGGAAAGCAGACCCGCACGGCGATTACAAGCGCAACCCCGAAGACGCGCGCCTTCTCGTGCGCACGCGCCCCGGCGAGACCGGCGAATTCATCTACTTGGGGCTCGAAGGGATCGACAATGACGGCGACGGCCAGCTGAACGAGGATCCCCCTGGCGGCTACGACATGAATCGAAACTGGCCGGCCGATTGGCTCGCGCAGCCGCACCAGTACGGCTCGGGCCCCTACCCGCTCAACCTGCCCGAGACGAGGAGCATCGCAGAGTTCATCCTGGCCCACCCGAACATCGCCGGCGTGCAGGCCTATCACAACGCCGGCGGAATGATCCTGCGCGGCCCGGGAGACTCTGCGCTCGGCGAGTATCCCCCGCGCGACGTGCGCGTCTACGACAAGCTGGGCCAGACCGGCGAGTTCATGCTGCCGTTCTACCGGTACATGATCCTGTGGCGGGACCTCTACGCGGTGCACGGCGGGTTCATCAACTGGACGTTCGAGGAGCTGGGGATTTTCAGCTTCACGAACGAGATCTGGAACACCGGTCAGTACAGGAACGCCGAGCGAGAGAGCCTCTCCGGCTTCGACCGCGAGTCGGCGGACGGGCTGAAATGGGACGATCTCCTCGAGCTCGGCAGCCAATTTGTGCCCTTGAAGCCGGCGCAGCATCCGCTGTATGGCGAGATCCTACTGGGCGGCTTCCGGAAAATGGCCGGCAGGATGCCGCCGCTTTTCCTCCTCGAGGAGCTGTGCCACCGGAATGCGGCGTTCACGCTGTACCATGCTTCGGAGATGCCGCGCGTCCGCGTCCGGTCGATCGACGCTCAACGCATCGCGGGCGACGCCTCCCAGGTGACGCTGGTCCTCGAGAACCTGCGGGCGATCCCTTCGCGGTCCGGAATCGCTGCGGCGAAAAGACTGGGGGAGCCGGACGTCGTGGAGCTTTCGGGGCCCAACGCGCGGGTGCTGGCCTCCGGTGTGCTCACGGACAAGTTCCAGGGCCTCTTCGACGGGTCGGATGAAGAGCCTGCGCGCGTCAAGCTCGACGGAGGTGTCCCCGGAAACGACAGCGTCAGCGTCCGCTTCATCGTGCGAGGCAGCGGCCAAGTCGAGGTGAAGTACACCTCGGAGAAAGGCGGGCGGCTCGACGCGAAAGTCGTGCTGCCGTGACGGCTCCTCGGACACCTTCCACCCGCGATCGTCCCCGAAAGACCGTACCGCACAAAAACCAAGGGGATGCAGCTACCGCCATCGAGGCGATCAGCGCCGAGGTGACGGCGTGCTCCCGTTGTCCGCGGCTCGTCGCGCATCGCGAGCACGTGGCGCGCACGAAACGCCGCGCTTTCCGCGACTGGATTTACTGGGGCAAGCCGCTGCCGGGCTTCGGCGACCCCCGGGCACGGCTCCTCCTCATCGGCCTCGCCCCCGCGGCGCACGGCGGCAATCGCACGGGCAGGATGTTCACGGGCGACCGGTCGGGCGACTGGCTCTACCGCGCACTCCACCGCGCCGGTTTCGCGAGCCAGGCCGAGGCCACGAGCGCGGACGACGGGCTGCGGCTTTCGGGTGCGTACATCACTGCGACCGTGCGCTGTGCGCCTCCGGACAACCAGCCGACGCGCGTCGAGATCGAAAGCTGCAGGAACTACCTTGTGCGCGAGCTCGAGGCGCTGGCGGGCGTGCGCGTCATCCTCGCTCTCGGGAAAATCGCTTTCGACGCCTCGCTCCGCGTGCTGCTCGAGCACGGCGCGCCCGTGCCGCGGCCAGCGCCGCGCTTCGCTCACGGCGCCGAAGTGCGCTTTCCCTCCGGCTGGCCATGCCTCATCGCGAGCTACCACCCGAGCCAGCACAACACGCAGACGGGCCGATTGACGGAAGCCATGCTCGACGGAGTGCTCGAGCAGGTGCGCCGGCTGCTCGACGGCGCTCCCGCGCACCGGCGCACTTGAACCCGCTCGGGGGGGCCGGTCTAATGCCCCTTCGCGGCGCTCCATCCCCCCCACGCGAGCCTATCTGCAGGAGTATTTAGCATGGCCGGCGTCTACCGCTTTTCCTTCGGCCCGTGGAACATCCATGAAGGCGCAGACCCTTTCGGCCCCCCCGTGCGCGAGTCCTTCCTGTTCGAGGACAAGCTCGCCGTTTACCCGCGGCTCGGATTCGCGGGAGTGCAGTTCCATGATGATGACGTCGTTCCCGGGCTCGATCGCTTCCCCCACGCCGAGGTCCTACGCAAGGCGCGCGAGGTGAAGCGCCGCCTCGACGAGCTCGAGCTGACGGCGGAGTTTGTCGCGCCGCGCTTGTGGGAGGATGCGCGGACGATCGACGGCGGCTACACCTCGAACGACGCTGCCGAGCGGAAATACGCGATCGAGCGATCCGTGCGGGCGGTCGAGATCGCGCGCGAGGTCGGATGCGACCGGATCGTGCTCTGGCTCGCTCGCGAAGGCACCTACTTCCGCGAGGCGAAAGATCCATCCCGCGCCGTGGCGCAGATCGTCGAGGCGGTGAACCGGATCCTTGCCGCCGACCCCGGCATCCGCGTGCTGATCGAGCCGAAGCCGAACGAGCCCATGGACCTTGCCTTCCTGCCCACGATCGGCCACGCGGTGGCGACAGCCTACCTCACCGACGACCCCGCCCGCGTCGGTGCGCTCGTCGAATCCGCGCACGCGATCCTTGCCGGCCTCGACCCCTCCGAAGAGATGGCTTTTGCCCTGCGCCACGGGAAGCTCGGCAGCGTGCACCTCAATGACCAGAACGGCCTCAAGTACGATCAAGACAAGGCGTTCGGATCGGTCGACCTACGCCGCGCTTTCAACCAGGTACGCGTTCTCGAGCAGAACTCCTACGGCCAGAATGGCGAATGGGTGGGTCTCGACGTGAAAGCTCTCCGCACCGAGCGGCGAGAGTCATCGTTCCTCCACCTAAAGCATTCGAGAGAGACTTTCCTCCTTCTCCTCGACAAGGTCCGGAGCCTCGACGAAGCGAAAGTGAAGGACCTCGTGGCCCGGCGGAACTATGAGGAGCTCGATCAACTTATCCTCCGGCATCTGCTGGGGTTGCGCTGATGAGCGGCGCGGCGGCGCACTGAAAAAGGGGCTACCGAGCCCCCTCTAGCCACCGTATACTCGGGGTTTCAAAGCGCCGAGTTTCTCGTGCCCTCCATCGCGCTCGGGTTTCATGCCCCGTAAGAAATATCGCATTCGACCGGACGTCGGGACCGGCCGGCCGCTCCGCCGGCCAAAAAAGGCAGGGCTGCTGGGGCTGCTTGCCACCTTCGCAGCCGGCGCCTGGGCCCTCGGCTCCCCGGCTTTCGGCCAGGACCGAGCCGATGAGACCCCGCGCAAGGGAGCCCGCCCCGCAGCGGACGAACCCGGGGCCGAGACGGGCGATCCGATCCGCGCCGAGATCCTGAAAGTTAACTACGTCTTCAATCGGGGCCTCTTCGACCTGGCGCTGCCGCGCTACGAGAAGATCCTGAAGGACCATCCCGACTACGCCCGGGCGGACCTGGTCCATTTCCCGCTGGCCATTTGCCATTACAACCTGGCGGTCCAGCCGCCCGCCCGGGGTGCAGCCAGCGCTGGAGGGACAGCGGACCAGAATCCCGACGCCGCGAAGACCGAACACCTGAAGCAGGCCGTCAGCCACCTGAAAGATGCGCTGCGAGTGAAAGAGTTCGCGTCGCGCTCCGAGGCGATGTCGCTCCTGGGGCGATCGCTTCTCCTCCTCGGCGACGCGGACGGGGCCGCGAAGACCTTCCAGTGGATCGTGGAGAAGACCAAGGACGCTGCCAGCGTCCGGGCCGCCCGACTCGGCCTCGCCGAAGCGCTTCACGTCCAGGGCGACGCCGCGCGCGCTATCGCGATTTACCGTGAGACGATTCCGGCGCTCGAGGATGGCGAAGACAAGGATCGCGCGGAGTACTTCCTCGGGCTCTGCCTCTACCGCGAAGGCGAAAAAGGCGCGGCCAACCGATATACCGAGGCCGCGAAGACTTTTCAGACGCTCCTGACGCGCCTCGGCGACGGATCGAAAAGCGTGTACGCGCCCCAGGCGCGCTACATGCTGGCCCTCTGCCTCGAAGCCCAGGGCGATTCCGCCGCAGCGGCCGCAGCGTTCCGGAGCATCGCCAGCACGGACACCGGGCCCTACGGCGAGCTGGCCCAATTCGGCCTCGGCACGGCGCTCTTCCGCGCCGGGAGCGCTTCGGAGGCCGCGGCCGAGCTGCAGAAGTTCGTGAACGAGCATCCCACGAGCGAGCGGCGCGAAGAGGCCTCGCTGCTCCTGGCTCGGGCCCTGCTCGACAGCCGGCAGGCGGCGGCGGCGGCAAAGCTGCTGCTGGAGCTGCGCACGGACGCGAAAGTGGGCGACGAGGCGTCTCTTTGGCTCGCGCGACTCTACACGAAGCACCAGAAGGCTCGCAGCGCGGCCAACGTGCTCGCCGCGGCGATCAAGGCGTTCCCCGCCTCGTCGCGGAAAAGCGATCTCCTCACGGAGCTCGTCGCGGCGCATGTGGCCGACGGCAACTTCGACGCGGCGAGCAAAGTGATCGCGCAACTCGAGGGTCCTTCGAAGAGCGGCGAGCCAGGGACCGCCGCAACGACGGACCAGGTGGGATACCTCAAGGCGTACGCGCTCCATCGCGCGGGCCGCTACAAGGAGTCTGAAGCGGCCTGTGAGAGCTTCCGCGGAGCCTACCCCAAGTCATCGCTCCGGAAAGATGTGGCCGTCGTCTCGGCCGAGAACCGAATCCTGTCGGGGGAGCCCGGCACGGGTCGGACGGCGTACCTCGAGCTCTTGAGAGAGTTCGGGGAGGCGCTCGAGCCTGCGGCGCGGCTCCAGGCGCGCTTCCGCGCGGCGCAGTGCCTTGCCATCGAGAAGAAGTATGCGGAGGCGTCCGCCGAGCTCCTCGAGCTCGACCCTGCGAAGCTCGACCCGGCCTCCGTGAAAGCGTTCCGCGAAGACGCACTCTACGCGTCGTACCGGTACCTCCTCGGCGAGTGCGCCTACCAGACGAAAGACTACGATACAGCGCGGCGGTACTTCACTGCCTACCTCGAGGACTCCTCCGCACAGCCCGAGGCGATGGCCGCCGAGCGCGACGACGCGCGTTTCAAGCTGGCCCATTCTTACCAGCTCTCCGGCGACGCGCGGAAAGCGCGCGAGAGCTACGAGACTGCGCTCGAGACGAGCCCGAAAGCTCCTCAGCGCGCACAAATCCTCTTCGAGCTGGGCCAGATGGCGTTCGGTGAGAAAGACGTGAAAGAGGCGAGGACGCGATTCGAGGCGGTGCTCGCTCAGGACCCGGCCTCGGTCTTCGCAGGCCACGCGCTCAAGTATCTCGCGTGGATGAGCTTCGACGCGAAGGACTACGAGGCAGCGGAGCAGGGGTACACACAACTCGCCAAGCAATTCCCTCAGCATCCAGCCTCCGAGGACGTTGACTATCAGCTCGCGCTCGTCCTCGGCGCCCGCGGGAAGTCCGAGGAAGCCCGCGCGGCCATGGTCCGGTTCCGGACCGCGCATCCGAACGACGCGAGGGCTGCCCGCCATGACCTCGACGAGGCCGCCGCGCTCTCGAAAGAGATGAAGTACGCGGAAGCGCTTCGCATCCTCGAGAAGCTGCGCACAGAGTCGCCGAACGCCGAGGCATTGCCGTCCATCCTCTACGAGATGGCCTGGTGCCACCGAGGAGAGAAGAATGCCGACGCCGCTCGCGCAGACTACGCCGAGCTGCTCGCCCTGGAGGGCGACTTGCCGCTCAAGGATGCGGCGGCGCTCGAGCTAGGCGAGCTCGAGTTCGACGCGCAGCGGTACGACAAGGCCGAGGCGTCGCTCGCGCCGCTCCTCGCGAAGGAAGGGCCGCATCGCGAGAAAGCACTCTACCGCGCGACCTGGTGCCGCCAGGCCGCCGACGACGCGGAGGGTGTCGCCGCGCGCTTCGAGGACTTCGCGAAGGCGTACCCGAAAAGCCCGCTGTTCACGGAACTCGCGCTGCTGGCCGCACGAGCGCACCAGAAAAGCGGCGAAAACGCACGCGCAGCGGCTCTGTTGCAGGAGATCGCCGACAATAACCCCACCTCTCCCGAGGCCGAACCGGCGCTCGTCAGTTTGGGCGAGATCCTGCTCGCGGATCGCAAGTTCGACAAGGCCGCCGAAAGGTTCAAAGCGTTCCTCGAGCGCTACCCGGATAGCTCTCTCGCGTACCGCGCTCACTTCGGACAGGGCTGGGCGCTCGAGAATCAGGGGAACCTCGCCGGCGCGACCGAGCGCTACCGGCAAGTGACCCGGGAGACCAAGACCGCGACCGCGGCACGCGCCCAATTCCAGATCGGCCAGTGCCTCGTGGCGAAGAAAGATTGGAAGAACGCGATCGTCGAGCTCTTGCAGGTCCCCGCGTCCTACTCCTACCCCGAATGGAGCTCGAAAGCGCTCCTTCAAGCGGCGGGCTGCTTCGAGGCGCTGGAAGATGGCGACAACGCGAAGCGGTACTACCGCGAAGTGGCGGAAACGTTTCCCGACCGCGACGAGGCGAAGCTCGCGCGCGACCGGCTCCAGAAAATCGAGATCCAGTGAGGCGCATGCGATCGATCCCTCCTCGCGCTATCGTCCTCGCCGCGCTCCTCTTGCCGGCGGTCGCCGCCGGGCAGGGGAGCGGCGCGGTCGAGGGCGCTCCCGCGCCCAGGCCCCGCGAGACGGTTTACTCCCTCACGATGAAAGGCGGCTGGGTGATGATCCCGATCGCCTTAACTTCGCTCGTCGTGCTGACCGTGGCGATCGAGCGCGCCATTAGCCTTCGCGCGGCTCGCGTCGGCGGGAACGCAACACTGGACCGCGTCCTCGGGGAGATTCCGAACCGAGCGAAGGCCACGAAAGACCAAGTGATGGCCTCCATGGCGCGCCTCGACGCGGAGAACACCGTCGTCAGCCGCGTGCTCCGCGAAGGCGTCGAGAAAATCCATCGCGATGAGCTGCACGTGCAGACATTTCTCCAGGAAGCCGCGATGAAGGAGTTCCACCTCCTCAAGCGGAAACTTCGCCCCCTCTCGATCTCCGCATCCGTCGCGCCGCTTCTCGGGCTCCT
>Ga0075428_100006251_pt1 | contig 13240 bp, 15 predicted proteins | sample RhiMetdeltSRZDD2_FD_75291 | JGI IMG/M metagenome (GOLD analysis project Ga0075428, IMG submission 75291) | Populus rhizosphere microbial communities from Tennessee, USA - Rhizosphere MetaG P. deltoides SRZDD2 | ecosystem: Host-associated > Plants > Roots > Rhizosphere > Soil | place: USA...
CGCCGAAGGTGTCCCTCTCGCACATGGCTCTCCGCTTCCCGCCCGTCGCGCAGTTCCTCGAGCGATTCCGCGCCGTCCTCCGGCGCCGGAGGGTGTTCGACTTCGACGGGGAGGTCGCAGGGCTCTCGCGGGTCGAGCAGGCCGTCGCGTTTCTCGCGCTCCTCGAGCTGCGGAAGAGCGGGGAGGTCGCGCTCGCCCAGGCGGCGCCCTTCGCTCCGATCCGCGTCACCCGTCCCGAGAACGAAAGGATCCCGCAGTGGACCGTCCGCTCCGCCTGATCTCCCGAGACAGCATCGTCGAAAGCCCGATCGACTCGCTCGCGCGGACGGTCGAGGCGCTCCTCGTCGTCGCGTCGCAGCCGCTGACGATCGAACAGCTGGCCGACGCGACGGAGGACGAGGCCGAGCGGGTCGAGACCGCCCTCGGGCTCCTCTCCGAGCGCTACCGCGAGGGACGGAGCGGGATCGTCCTCGAGCGGGCGGCAGGGGGCTATGCGTTCCGCGCGGCCCGCGAGGCGGCCGACGCCTGCGGCCGCCTGTTCGAGCGCCCGGTGGAACGCGGGCTCTCCCAGGCAGCACTCGAGACGCTCGCGATCGTCGCCTACACCGGGCCGGTGTCGCGGCCCGAGATCGCCCGCATCCGCGGCGTCGCCGCCGACTCGACGGTCGCCTCACTCGTCGAGCGCGGGCTGATCGCCGAAGCAGGGCGCGAGGCGGGGCCCGGCGGCGCCGTGCGCTATCGCGCGACGCCGCTCTTCGAGCGCGTCTTCGGGCTCGACAGCCTTGCCGAGCTGCCGCGGCTCGACGACCTCGGCGCCGATGCCGAGGAGCTGCGCGAGCGGCTGCTCGAGGTCGCCGGCGCGCGCGCCTCGTAGGCCGGGGCGACCGCCGGTCACTAGCATCGCGGGATGACGCAGATCGAGATCGTCCTCTTCGAGGGCGTCGAGGAGCTGGACTTCGCGGGGCCGTGGGAGGTGCTCGCGGCCTGGGCGACGCAGCACCCGGACGACGGCGTCTCGGTCTTCACGGTCGCGGACTCGACCGACCTCGTGCAGTGCGCGAAGGGGCTCAAGGTGGCGCCGGATCACACCTGGGACACCGCGCCGGCGCCCGACGTCCTCATCGTCCCCGGTGGCTCCGGCGTCAACGCCAAGCTCGAGGACGAGGCTTTCCTCGACCGGCTGCGCGCAGATGCCGACCGCGGGACGCTCGTGACGAGCGTCTGCACGGGCGCGCTCGCGCTCGCGAAGGCCGGGCTCCTGCGCAACCGGCCGGCGACCACGTGGTGGGGGAGGCTCGACCGTCTCGCCGAGCTCGAGCCGACCGTCGAGGTGCGGCCCGACGACCGGTTCGTGGACAGCGGCGAGATCATCACGGCCGCCGGCGTCTCCGCGGGGATCGACATGGCGCTCCATCTGGTCGCGAGGCTCCACTCCGTCGAGCGCGCCAGCGAGGTGCGCCGCTATATCCAGTACGACCACTGAGCTTGCCCGCGAAGCAGGATTCCGCAGGGGGCGGAATCCTGCCGCTGATCTCCGCCTTCGGCGGAGCACAACCCCTGAAGGCGCCCGCTGTCGCGGTCGCACGACCTCGATTCCATGAAGAGGGCCACCTGTGCAGGCGGCCGCCTGACAACGCTTGTGTTGATTCAACACAAGCGGTTCGGGCGCGGCGTCCGCCGCGGCGTGACGCGAGGCGGTCTCAGAACAGGACGCGGCCGGCGAGGTAGCTGACGCCGAGCGTGCCGACGCCGACCACGAGCGTCCGGACGAGTGTGCGCCGCACCGAGAGATCGCCGGCGCCGGACGCCACGAGCGAGGTCAGCGACAGCGAGGCGACCGCCGCGACGAGAATCGCCCAGGACTCGACGGCGGTGGAGACGACGAGCGTGATCGCGAGCGGGACCGCCGCTCCGAGCGCGAAGGCGAGCGCGGCCGACACACCTTCGACGACGGGCTCGACGGGCGACATCAGCTCGTCGATGCCGTGCTCCGACTCGAGCTGGCCGCGAGCGCGTCGTCGGCCGTCAGCTGCTCGGCGACCTCACGGGCGAGCGCGGGCGACAGCCCCTTCCGCTCGTAGAACCCCGCGAGCTCGGCGAGCTCGGCCGCGGGATCGGCGGCGATCTCCGCGAGCTCCTCCTCCGCCAATTCGATCTGTGCTTCGCGTTCGGCCGCCGCCTCCGCCCAGGTTGCGCCGCCGAGGCCGACGGCACCTGCGATCGTCGCCGCGCTCGCGGCCGTGACGAGCACCGAGTGCGACGCCCCCGCGCCCGCGAACCCCTCGAGGATGCCCGAGGTGCCGATGATCCCGTCGTTCGCGTCGATCGTCCACGAGCGGAACGACTGGGCGCGCGGGAAGCTCGAGCGAAGGCGCCGCCACCCCGACGGAGCCGACCCCGTGGCGGCCGTCACACCTGCCAGGCGCCGGAGCGCAGCAACGGGACGACGTCGCCGTCGCGCGTGATCCCGTCGACGTCGAGCTCGGGCGAGCCGATCATGAAGTCGACGTGGACGACCGAGTCGTTCACGCGGGCAAGGTCCTCGGGGGACTCAACGCCGAGCGAGTACCCGTGGCCCAGCGCGATGTGGCTCGCGGCGTTCTCGTCGATCAGCGTCTCGTAGAAGACGGTGCCGAGCGGCCCGATCCGGCCCTCGCCGTCGACGAGAGCGAGCTCGCCGAGCAGCGAGGCGCCGTCGTCCTTTGCCGCGATCCCACGCATGGTCTCCGCACCCCTGTCCGCATCGATCCGCACCGCGCGCCCGCCCTCGAACTCGACGCGGATTCCGTCGATCAGCGCGCCGTACTGCTCGAGCGGCCGGGTCGCGGTTACATGCCCGTCGACCCGCGCGGGATCGGGCGTCGTGAAGATCTCCTCGCTCGGGATGTTCGGGAAGTGACGAACCCCGTCCACGGTCTCGAAGTCGGCGGCGTGCCACAGGGAGGTCGGGAAGAGCCCGACGGTGAGGTCGGTCCCCGGGCCGTGCAGGCGAATCGCATCGAAGCGACGCTCGGTCAGGCGCCCCGCGACGCCCTCGAGCGTGCGGGCGCGCTCGCGCCACGCCGCCTCGGGATCCTCGGTGTCCAGCCGGCAGATGTGCGCGACCTCCTCCCAGAGGCGGTCGTAGGCGTCCTCCTCCGAGAGATCCGGATAGACGAGCTTCGCCCAACCGTGCGTCGGGGCCGGGGCGACGCACCAGTTCGTCGTGCCCGCGTTGACGACATCGCCCGTCTTCGGGAGGTAGGGCAGGACGTCCCGCCCGGCGCGCGCCGGGTCGACCCCGTCGAGGGAGTCGGGCGCGGAGGGGCCGTTGAGCGTCACCCGTGCGGCGTGCTCGGCCGACAGCCACTCGAGACGTTCCTCGAGCCACGGCGGGATGTACTCGAGGGTCGACTCGTCCGCATGGGCCAGCCGCTCGCGCTTGACCCACGGGTCGAAGGTGACGACGTCGACCCAGCGGGCGCCGCGCTCGTAGGAGGCGCGTGCGACCTCGCGGGTCAGGGCCTCCTTGCCCGTGTAGGTCGTGATGCCGACGATCTGGCCGGGCTGGACGTTCGCGCCGTAGCCGACGACGAGGTCCGCGAGGCGGCGCGTCAGGTCCGCGTGGTCGGTCACGCGCAGGAGGGTACCCGCGAGAATGGCGCGCGATGCGACTGAACGCCTATCTCGCCCGCGCGGGCGTCGCGTCGCGGCGGGGCGCGGACGAGCTGATCAAGGCGGGGCGCGTGACTGTGAACGGCGCTGCGGGCGAGCTCAACTCGTTCGTCGGACAGGCCGACGACGTCCGTCTCGACGGCAGGCCGGTCGGCGCGCAGCGCCTCCGCCACGTCCTCCTGAACAAGCCGCGCGGGACGATCACCACCGCCCGCGACCCCGAGGGCCGGCCGACGGTCGTCGACCTCGTCGGCGGCGACATCCGGGTCGTCCCGGTCGGGCGCCTCGACCGCGACACCACCGGCGTCCTGCTCCTGACGAACGACGGGCCGCTCGCCCACCGGCTCGCGCATCCCCGCTACGGCGTCGAGAAGACGTACGTCGCCGAGGTCGAGGGCGAGCCGGGTGACGCGGTCATCGGCGCGCTCGCGGAAGGGATCGAGCTCGACGACGGGCCGACCGCGCCCGCGCGCGTGCAGCTGCTCGGGCCCTCGCGGCTCGAGCTTGTCCTCCACGAGGGTCGCAACCGCCAGGTGCGCAGGATGCTCGAGGCGGTCGGTCACCCCGTCGTGAAGCTGCGGCGCGCGCGGTACGCGGGCCTGGGCCCCGGGCGGCTGCGACCCGGGGAGTGGCGCGACCTGACACCGGGCGAGGTCGCGCGGCTGCGCCGCCTCGTCGGGCTCTGAGCGCGGCGGCTACTCGAACCAGACGAGCGTTGCCAGCACCACGTACAGGCTGACGAGCGCCAGCCCCTCGAAGAGGACGGCCCTGCCGTCGCCGGTGATCTGCCAGAGCGCGATCGCGGTCAGCGCGAGCGCGCCGAGGTACACCGGGTCGACCACGAAGGTCAGACGGTGCGTGAACGCGAGCGACGCGAGCACGAGCACCGGGAAGAGGAAGCAGGCGATCTGCGAGACGGAGTTCTTCACGACCGAGATCGCGAGGTCGTTGTTGCCCTTCCACGCGAGCGAGACCGCGACGACGTTCTCGACGGCGTTGCCGGCGATCGCGACGATCACGAGCCCCGTGAACGCCTTCGAGATTCCGAGCGCCTCGACCGCCGGGTCGAGCGCGTCGACGAACCAGTCGGAGAGCAAGGCGGCGAGGACGCCGGAAAGCGCGAGCATCGCGATCGCGGCAGGGAAGGGAAGCACGGAGTGGGGCGCCTCGACGAGCGCTCGCTCGGAGGTCCGGTCGGAGCGGAGGTAGGAGAACAGCCACGCGGCTAGACGAGCAGGAGGCAGACCGCCCCGACCGCCGAGATCGCCACCTGGTGCTCGCTCGCACGGTCGCCGACCTGGTCGGAGAGGCCGAGGATCGAGATGAGGAACACCGCCAGCAGCAACAACGTCGCCGTGTCGTTCGGTAGGCGGGCGCCGAAGGTCATCGTCCCGTCGGCCCGGCGCAGCGAACCGGCCGCAATGGTGAGCCCGAGCACGAGGAGCGCGTTCGCAAAGAGCGAGCCGAGGATCGAGAACTGGGCGACCACCACCTCGCCGGCGGAGAGCGCGAACAGCACGATGAAGAGCTCGGGCAGGTTGCCCAGCGTCGACTGGAGCGCGCCGGTGACCGCCGGACCGAATCGCGCGCCGACCGATTCCGTCGCGATGCCGATCAACCACGCGACGCCGCCGAGCGCGGCGCCGGTGACGACGAACGTGACGACCGGCTCGGCGTCGGTGAAGTGAAGGATCCCCCCCGCGACGGCGACGGCGAGGACGACCGCCGACGCCGCGTACACCCTGGCCACTAGAGCCTCACGAAGCCCATTCGCTCGTACATCGCGGCGAGCGTGGGGGCGGACGCCACCCGCGCCTTGTCCGCGCCGGAGGCGAGCAGGCGGAGGAGCTCCGGCTCGTCCGCCCGCAGCTGAAGGTACCGCTCGCGGACCGGCGTGAGCAGCTCGACGACCGCCTCGCCGACGTCGCGCTTGAGGTCGCCGTACCCGGCTCCGTCGTACGCGCGCTCGACGTCCTCCGGCGTCCGCTCGGTCGCGACGGAGAGGATGTCGACGAGGTTCGTCACACCCGGCTTGTCCGCCGCCCGCCGCACTTCACGGCCCGAGTCGGTCACCGCAGAGCGGAACTTCTTGCGGATCGCGTCTGCGTCGTCGAGAACCTTCACCGTGCCCTGCTCGGTTCCGCCGGTCGTCGACATCTTCTTCGTCGGCTCCTGGAGGTCCATGATCCGGGCGCCGACCTCCGGGTAGATGCCCTCGGGGACCGTGAACGTCTCCCCGAACCGCGCGTTGAAGCGCTGCGCGACGTCCCGGGCGAGCTCGAGATGCTGCCGCTGGTCGTCGCCGATCGGGACGCGGTCGGTCTGGTAGAGCAGGATGTCGCCGGCCATCAGCACCGGGTACGTGAAGAGCCCCGCCGAGACGAACTCACGCTGGTCGGCCTTGTCCTTGAACTGCGTCATGCGGCCCAGCTGGCCGTAGCTGGTGACGGCCGACAGCAGCCAACTCGCCTCGGCGTGCGCGGTGACGTGGCTCTGGGCGAACACCGTCGAACGCTCCGGGTCGAGGCCGGTCGCGACGAGCAACGCGAACAGGTCGAGTGTGCGGTCGTGCAGGTCGCGCGGGTCGTAGTCGACCGTGATCGAGTGGAGGTCGACGATGCAGAAGAACGCCTCGCCGAGCTCCTGCGTGTGGGCGTACTGGCGGAAGCCGCCGATGTAGTTGCCGAGGTGCTTTTCCCCGGTGGGCTGGATGCCCGAGAAGATCCTCATGAGGCTCCTTTCGTCCGCTTCGCGGCCGAAACGAACCTCAGGTGCGCTCCCGACCGCCACGACGCATCGACTCGTTCGCGCGCCAGAAGACGGTGTGTCGGTCGAGGCCGGGCATCCCTCTCTTCTAGCCGTTTTGGCGCGGAGCGTCAAAACGGCCCGGATACACTCGCCGCATGGCAGTCATCGAGCCGTGGACGCCGTCGTCGTGGCGGTCGCTGCCTGCGCTGCAGCAGCCCGACTGGCCGGACCCGGCCGCCGTCGAGGCCGTCCGCGAGCGTCTTGGGCAGCTTCCGCCGCTCGTGTTCGCCGGCGAGGCGCGCGCGCTGCAGCGCGCGCTGGGTGAGGCGGTCGAGGGGCGCGCGTTCCTGCTCCAGGCCGGCGACTGCGCCGAGTCGTTCCGGCAGGTCTCCGCGGTCGCAATCCGCGAGCGCCTGAAGGTGATCCTGCAGATGTCGGCCGTGCTCACCTACGGCGCGACGCTCCCGGTGGTGAAGGTCGGGCGGATCGCGGGGCAGTTCACAAAACCGCGCTCGGCGCCGACGGAGCTCGTCGACGGGCTCGAGCTGCCGGCGTTCCGCGGCCATGCGGTCAACTCCGACGAGCCCACGCCCGAGGCGCGCGTGCCGGACCCGGAGCGGATGGTGCAGGCCTACTACCAGGCCGTCTCGACGCTCAACCTCCTGCGCGCGTTCACAAAGGGCGGCTTCGCCGACCTCACGCAGGTGCACACGTGGAACCAGGAGTTCGTCTCGAGCTCGCTCGAGGGGCGTCGCTACGAGGTGATCGCCAACGAGATCGGGCGCGCGCTGCGGTTCATGGAGGCGATCGGGATCGACCTCGGGGACGAGCACTCCATCCACGAGGTGGACATCTGGACCAGCCACGAGGCGCTACTGCTCGACTACGAGGAGCCCCTCGTCCGCCGGGACTCCACGACGGGTGACTGGTACGCGTGCTCCGCGCACTTCCTCTGGGTCGGCGAGCGGACGAGGCAACCGCAGGGCGCGCACGTCGAGTTCCTCACCGGGGTCGAGAACCCCGTCGGCGCCAAGGTCGGGCCCGGCACGGCGCCGGAGGACCTCGTCGAGCTCTGCGAGCGGCTCAACCCGAGGCGTGTGGCTGGCCGACTCACGCTCCTCACGCGGCTCGGCGCCGAGCGCGTGGGCGACGTGCTCCCGCCGCTGATCCGGGCCGTCCGCGAGAGCGGCGTGCCGGTGCTCTGGGTCTGCGACCCGATGCATGCGAACACGTTCGTCACGCCGTCCGGGCACAAGACCCGCCGGTTCGACGACGTGCTCGGCGAGATCGAGGGCTTCTTCGCGGCGCACCGCGAGGCCGGCTCCTGGCCGGGCGGCGTTCATCTCGAGATCACGGGCGAGGACGTCACCGAGTGCCTCGGCGGGTCGGAAGCGGTGCTCGAGGACCAGCTCGACACCCGCTACGAGACGCTCTGCGACCCCCGCCTCAACGCGCGCCAGTCGCTCGACCTCGCCTTCCGCGTCGCGGAGCTGATGCGGGCCGCGTGATCGCCCTCGGCGGTCGGCAGCCTCTTCACGATCGTGAGCACCGTGCAGGTCGGCAGCCTGGCGATCGTCGGGACGGGGTTGATCGGGGCGTCGGTCGGGCTCGCGGCACGTCAGGCGGGCGTCGCGGCCGTCACGGGCTGGGACCCCGACGCCGAGGCCCTGGGCGTGGCGGCCGAGCGGGGCGCGGTCGAGCCGGCAGGGTCGCTGCCCGACGCAGTCGCCGGGGCGGAGCTCGTGGTCGTGGCGGCGCCCGTGGGCGAGCTTCCGCACACCGTGCGGGAAGTCCTGGCCCACGCGGGCGAGGCCTGCACGGTCACGGACGTCGGCTCCACGAAGCGCCCGGTGTGCGCGGCCGCGGCGTCGGACGTGCGATTCGTCGGCGGTCATCCCATCTGCGGTGCGGAGTCGCGCGGCCCGGGACGGGCGGCCGCCGAGCTCTTCGAGGACGCGACCTGGTTCCTCACCCCCACGGCCGCGACCTCGCCCGACCGGCTGCGGCTGGTCCACGGGTTCGTCACGGCGCTTCGCGCCCGGCCCGTTGCGATCGGGCCCGACGCGCACGACCGGCTCGTCGGTGTGACCAGCCATCTTCCCCACGTGCTCGCGAACGTGCTCCTCAACCACGCCGGCTCTACGCGGATCGAGGGCCACGACCCGCTCCAGGCGGCCGGCGGCTCGCTGCGGGACATGACGCGGATCGCGGGCGCGAACCCGCGGATCTGGGTCGACATCTTCCTCGACAACAGAGAGGCGCTCTCGCTCGCGCTCGCGGAACAACGTCGTGCGCTCGAGCGCGTCGAGCGTGCGCTCGCGGAGGAGGACGCCGGCTATCTCGCCCGCTGGATCGGCGAGGCGAGCGCGCATCGCCGGAGGCTCCTCGAGACGGCGTTCGCCGACCCCGGCGCGCTGCAGCGGCTTCGCATCCACATCCCCGACCGGCCCGGCGTGCTCGCCGGGATCTTCCAGGCGCTCGGCGCGGAGCGGATCAACATCGAGGACTTCGAGATGGACCACGTGTCGAGCGAGCGCGGCGGCACGCTGACCGTGCTCGTCTCCGGCGAGGGAGAGGCCGAGCGCGCCCTCCAGTTGCTCGAGAGCCAGGGCTACGGCGTCGTCGCGACGCCGGTGATCGGCGAGTGACGGGGGGCGTGAGCGGGCGGGACGTCCTCGTCGAGCCCGTCGCGCGGCTCGTGGGGCACGTGGCGGTGCCGGGCGACAAGTCCATCTCCCACCGGGCCGTGCTGCTCGGCGCGATCTGCGACGGCGACACCCCGATCACCGGCTTCGGCCGGTCGGCCGACACCGAGGCGACGATCGCCGCGGTGCGGAGCCTCGGCGTAGAGGTCGACGAGGACGGCGTCGAGTCGCTGCGCGTACACGGAAAGGGGCTGACGGGGCTCTCGGCGCCCCACGGTCCGATCGACTGCGAGAACGCCGGCACACTCGTCCGGCTCGTCGCCGGCATCCTCGCCGGGCAGGATGGCCGGTCGTTCACGCTCGCCGGCGACGCCTCGCTCTCGCGCCGGCCCATGGAGCGGATCGCCGAGCCGCTCCGGCGCATGGGTGGGCAGGTCGCGACCGTCGACGGGCACCTCCCCCTGACGATCGAGGGCCGGCCCCTCGCGGGCATCGACTACGCGCTGCCCGTGGCGAGCGCGCAGGTGAAGTCCGCGGTGCTGCTGGCCGGCCTGTACGCGGAGGGCGAGACGACGGTCGTCGAGCCGGCGCCCACGCGAGACCACACGGAGCGGATGCTGGCGGCGGCCGGCGCACCGATCACCATTCGGCCGACGAGCGTCACCGTCCGCCGCGCCGAACGCCTGTCGCTCGGGCCGCTGGAGGTCCCGGGCGACTTCTCGTCGGCAGCTCCGTTTCTCGTCGCCGCGACGCTCGTCCCGGGCTCGGAGCTCCATGTCCACGGCGTGAACCTCAACCCGCGGCGGACGGGCCTGCTCACGATTCTCGAGCGCATGGGCGCCCGCATCACGAGCTACAACCGCCGCGAGGTCGGCGGCGAGCCGGCGGGTGACCTCGAGGTCCATTCCGCTCCGCTCGTCGGGGCCGTCGTCGGCCGGGAGGAGGTTCCGGTGGCGATCGACGAGCTGCCGCTGTTCGCGCTCGCAGCCGCCCACGCGCGGGGGGAGAGCGTCCTCCGTGGCGCCGAGGAGCTCCGCGCGAAGGAGTCGGACCGGATCGAGGCGACGGTCGACGCGCTACGGGCGCTCGGCGTCCGCGTGCGCGCGACCGACGACGGGCTGCGGGTCGTCGGGGTGCCGGCCCGCCCGCGGGGCGGCCGGATCGCGAGCCGCGGCGACCACCGGCTCGCGATGCTCGGCGCGGTCGCCGGGCTCGCCTCCCGCGAAGGCGTTCGGGTGGAGGATGCCGACGCCGTCACGGTGAGCTTCCCGGGATTCTTCGAGATGCTCGAGGAGCTCCGCCGCACGTCCACGGTCGCGGAGGACGACCGCCGATAACCTCCGCCGCGTGATCGTGGCGATCGACGGGCCCGCCGGCGCGGGGAAGAGCTCGGTCGCGAGGGCGCTCGCGGCCCGGCTCGGCTTCAAGTACCTCGACACCGGCGCGATGTACCGCGCGCTCACGTGGCTCGCGCTGCACGAGGGCATCCCCCTGGACGACGGCCCCGGGCTCGCGTCGCTCGCCACCGCGAACCCCGTCGAGTTCGGGGACGGCGGGACCGTGGGGATCGGCGGCGAGGACGTGACGGAGCGAATCCGCGAGCCCGAGATCGACGCCGCCGTCCCCGTCGTCGCACGCCATCCCGAGGTCAGGGAGGTAATGCGCGGGAGGCAGCGCGAGCTTGGCCGGTCGGGCGACTCCGTGATCGAGGGGCGCGACATCGGCGTCGTCGTCGCGCCCGACGCGGAGGTCAAGGTCTGGCTCGTCGCCGACCCCGGCGTTCGCGTCCGGCGCCGGCACGCCGAGCGGGAAGGGCTCGGCGTCGAGGAGCTCGCCGAGGAGCTCCGCCGGCGCGACGAGCGCGACGCGGTGAACACCCACCAGGCACCGGATGCCGTCGAGGTGGACACCACGGAGCTCACGCTCGACGAGGTCGTCGACCGGGTCGCGGCGCTCGTCGCGGGCTCGCGATGAACCTCGCGCCGTACACCTGGGCCGTCGGCCGACCGACGATCGGCCTGGCGGGACGCCTGGCGACGCGACTCCACGTCTACGGCAGGGACCGCGTCCCGAGCGAGGGCGGCATCGTGGTGGCGTCGAACCACTTCAGCTGGCTGGATCCCGTCGTGCTCGGCGCCGCGAGCCCGCGGATCCTCTACTACATGGCCAAGATCGAGGCGCATCGCGTTCCGGGCTTCGGCGCGTTCATCCGCTCGTTCGGCTGCTTCTCGGTGCGACGGGGCGAGTCGGACCGGGAAGCGGTGCGGACGATGCGCCGGATCGTCGCCGACGGCCACGCCCTCGGTCTCTTCGTCGAGGGGACACGTCAGCGCTCGGGCGTGCCCGGCGCCGTGCAGCCGGGCGCGGCCATGGTCGCCATCCAGGAAGGCGCCCCCATCGTGCCTGTCGCGATCCACGGGACGCAGACCTGGTCGCCGCGGCACCCCACACCGGTCTCGATCGCCTGGGGCGAGCCGCTCGCGCTCGACGGGCTGCCGAAGGGCGGCAAGGGCTACAAGGAGGCGTCGGCGCAGATCGAGCACGAGCTCCGCCGTCTCTGGGACTGGCTCGTGGCACTGCACGAGCAGGGCCGGCCGAACGGTGTCACCCCGCCCGCGGACCGTCCGTAGCGATGGCCGAGGAGGAGCCCGACGCACGGACCGAGGTCAGGAGCGCCGGGACGGTCGCGATCGTCGGCTTCCCGAACGTCGGCAAGTCGACGCTCGTCAACCGGCTGACACAGAGCCGGGCGGCCGTGGTCCACGAGACGGCGGGCGTCACGCGCGACCGCAAGGAGCTCCTCTGCGACTGGAACGGCATCACGTTCCGGCTCGTCGACACGGGCGGCGTGGACGAGGAGGACCCCGGCCCCTTCGGGCGGCACATCGCCGACCAGGCGCGCGCCGCGGTCGACGAGGCCGACCTCGTCCTCTTCCTCGTGGACGCGAAGTCGGGGATCACGCCGGGCGACGAGGACCTCGCGGCGATCCTCCGCGCCTCCGGCAAGCCCGTGCTCGTGCTCGCGAACAAGATCGACGACCCTCGTCGCGATCTCGAGGCCGTGGAGTTCCACCGGCTCGGGCTCGGAGATCCCGTGCCGCTCTCCGCGTTGCACGGGCACGGCACGGGCGACCTGCTCGACGAGATCGTCTCGCGGCTGCCCGGGAGAGGCGAGCCGGTCGTCGACGAGTCGGCGATCCGCGTCGCGATCCTCGGGCGCCCGAACGTCGGCAAGTCCTCGCTCCTCAACGCCCTCCTCGGTGAGGAGCGCGTGATCGTCTCCGAGGTGCCGGGCACGACCCGCGACACGATCGACACCGTCCTCACGCGGGGCGACACGACGCTGGTGCTCGTCGACACGGCCGGGTTGCGGCGGAAGCGGCGGCAGCGGCAGGGGATCGAGTACTACTCCGAGTTGCGCGCGCTCGAGGCGGCCGAGCGGGCCGACGTCGCCCTCGTCCTCATCGACGCGTCGGAGGGGGTCGTCGAGCAGGACCTCGCCGTCGCGGACGTCGCCCGCAAGGCGGGCTGCTCGACGCTCGTGGTGCTCTCGAAGTGGGACGTCGGCATCGTCGACCTCCAGGAGACGCGCGGCCTCCTGAACCGGCGCCTGCGTCAGCGACCCCCGGCGGTGGCGGTCTCGGCGCACACGGGACGCGGCCTGCGGAGGCTGCTCGACCACGTCGAGACCCTCTTCGCGAAGCACGTCGCCCGCATCCCGACACCCGCCTTGAACCGCGCGATCGCGGAGCTGAAGGAGGCCCGGCCCGGGCCCTCGGGCCAGCGCGGGCGGCGGCTCAAGCTTCTCTACGCGACGCAGACCGCGACCCGCCCGCCGCGGCTCCGCGTGTTCGTCAACGACCCGAGGCTCGTGACGCGCGACTACGGCTACTGGGTGGAGAACGAGCTCCGCGCGCGCTTCGAGCTCCAGGGCGTCCCGGTCTCGATCGACTTCTACCGCTCGGAATAGCCACGAGCCGACCCGCGACGGCCGCCGAGCCGGACGCGTAGGGTCGGGCGAATGGACGTGGTCGTGGTCGGCGGCGGTTCGTGGGGCACGGCGTTCTCGCGGCTGCTCGTCGACCACGGCCATGCGGTGACGCTCGCGTGCCGCGACGCCGCGCAGGTCGCGGAGATCGCCGAGACCGGGCACAACCCGCGCTACCTGCCGGAGGTCGATCTCACCGGCGTGG
>Ga0075428_100006256_pt1 | contig 13233 bp, 10 predicted proteins | sample RhiMetdeltSRZDD2_FD_75291 | JGI IMG/M metagenome (GOLD analysis project Ga0075428, IMG submission 75291) | Populus rhizosphere microbial communities from Tennessee, USA - Rhizosphere MetaG P. deltoides SRZDD2 | ecosystem: Host-associated > Plants > Roots > Rhizosphere > Soil | place: USA...
TCGGACCCAGACTCTCGAGCGGCACCAGGGGAAGACGAGGCAAGGGCAACCCCTGCGGCAGCGGACCGACGACGGATATTCCAGTACGCGCGGCGACATCGAAAACTGCGACGACCGCCGTGGCAGCCGCGACAGCCACCAGCATTCCTGGGATGCGCGGCCATCGCTTCAGCACCAAGATCAGCGCGAGAGTGCTGCCGCCAATCGCAAACGCCGTCATGTTGGTGCTGCCACTCCAGACCTTGTCGACTAGTGCAAGCATCTGGCGCACCGGTCCATCGGCTTTGACGGAAAAGCCGAGAAGCTTCGGGATCTGACTCAAGATCACAGTGAGCGCGATGCCGTTCATGTATCCGTAGCGGATTGGTTTCGAGAGCAACTCGGTGATGAAGCCGAGGCGGGCGAGGCCGGCAGCCACACACACGGCGCCGGAGACGATCGCCATCATTCCGCCAAATGGAATGGCGCGCTGCGGATCGCCGCCCGACAACGGCAACACGACCGACAGGATCACCGCCGCGAGCGCCGAGTCCGGCCCGAGCACCATGATGCGGCTCGGACCGAACAGCGCATATGCGATGAGCGGAACAATTGTTGCGTAGAGACCGGTGATTCCTGGCAGGCCCGACGCTTCGGCGTACGCAATACCAACCGGCACGAGCATCGTCGTCATCACCAGACCGGCGACGATGTCGTGTCGTAGCCAGGAGGGTTGATACGAGCGAAGCGTCTCGAGCCCTGGGATCCAACCCATCGCGATTGAAACTAGAACGTCCAGAAGAACGTCAGCCGCAGGATGGAATCCTGTCGTCTACCCGGGAAATTCACCGGATCCGGATCATGCGTGTATCTTGCGGTCTCGAGGTTGGGGCTCAAACGAATGCTTGGGTGAATGTACCACTCTCCGCCAACGATCCACGTCGTAAACGGCGCCGCGGGGCTCAGCAGCCAGTAGTCGATTCCATCTGCCCCGGGAAGACCGGTCTCGACATCGCCGAGATGACCCTTCACGTTGTCGGCGCGAATGAAGAGGCCGGCCTTTTTCGGACGAACGTCCCATACTGCGAATCCGGACCAGATCGCGATCGTCTGATTGGGAGCGTCACTGGGACCGGATCGGCGTCTCTGCCACAAATACTGCCCTCCGACGCGACCGACATTGTTGCGGAAGCCGGCGATCCCTTGCGCCGTGTGTCGATCTTCATCGGGCCCGCGACTTGCGAAACTGTAGAAGCCTTCGAGGACGATCCTGGGATCCGGTTCAAAGCGAGTCTCGGCCCGCATGATCTTGCCCTGGTCTATCTCTGAGCCGCTGCCAGATTCGTCGCCGAACTGAGCGGCGTAAACGAGGCCCTTGACTGGTGATGGACCGTTGATTGTCACACCGAAGTCGCGAGATGAATCAATTCGATAGAGATCGGCCGGCGTCTTCTCGACGTGTCGCAGGCCCCAGAACACATCGAACCAGTCAAACGTCAAGCTCGGTTGGATGCCGAGCGTCACCTGCTGTTTCCCTGTGTAGGTCCACTTCAAGTACGCGTCTTTGACGTACGGCACCAAATCACCGCCGGCGAATTTCCCGTTGCTGTTCGCCTCGAGGCGGAAACGAGTGGTGAACTTCTCGCTGTAGTTGTAGTCGTAGGTGAAGTACAGGCGTCGGAACCAGAACCCGTTCTGGTCCTCAACGGAAGTCGGATTCGTGTCGCTGATCTGATCCTGATGCCACTGGGAGTACCAGTAATAATCGCCGAACATCAGCCCGCTGAACTTGTGGGACGGATATTCAGAATCGGCGTTTTCCCTGGTGGTCGGAAAGTTCTCTCCGGGAAGTCCGTGCTTGAAATTGTAAAGATTAATTGCGCTCTGGCTGTCGAACACAACGGTTTCGCCACCGGGTCCGTATCCCTGCCGTTCGATCACCGGGCCAGTGTGCGTCCCGCTTTTCATGAATTCCTCGTATCTTGCCGCGACGGCAAAAACATAGATCCGGCCGTCTTTCGTAACCTCGTTGTAGAAAAACGTTTGCGCAGAAGCGGCAGCTGACAGGAGTGAGGTCAGTGCCATTGCGGCAGTAATTACACAGGCGGCGCGGATCCACGCGAACGGCATCGACATCAACAGGTTCCCGCCCAATCACGGGTTGTACATGCTCGCAGCGATGCTCCGCCGCAGATCTCTCGGCCGCTTCGCGCGCGCGACACCCATTTCGTATGCTTTCGTCGCAACGCTCACGGCAATCGCGAGCGAAATCCTCCTGATGTTTCGGAGTGGCGGATAGAGCGATCCGTGATCGAGATCGCTCCGTTGAACGAGTCCGGCGAGGGTCCGTGCGGCGACGAGAAACATCGCGTCAGGCAGCGTTCGTGCCCGGCACGCGACCGCACCCAATCCGATGCCAGGAAAAACGTAGGCGTTGTTCCCCTGCGCCGGCCGCAACGTTTTCCCGTTGTACACGACTTGGGCAAAGGGGCTGCCGCTGGCGAAGACTGCCGTGCCGCGACTCCACGCGTAGGCCTGCTCCGCGGTGCATTCTGCCTTCGATGTGGGATTTGACAGCGCGAAGATGACCGGCCGATCGTTGATGCGGCTCATGCGCTCGATCACCACCTGCGTGAACGTCCCCGGCGCGCCGGTCGCGCCGATCAACACGTGTGGCCGGATCGCCTCGATCGCCTCGACGAATGGAAGAGGCCTCGCGTCGTGCGCGTACGGCCGATTGTGGTCCATGAGATCCGTTCGGTCTTTCACGACCAGCCCGTTGATGTCGACGAACCAGAGACGCCGTCGCGCGTCGCCGGGACTCAGCCCTTCCTCGACGAAGGCTGCGGTGAGCAGGTCTGCGATACCGGTCGCCGCCGAGCCGGCGCCCAGAAACATGATGCGAAGATCGCGGAATGGCACGCCGGTAATGCGCGTCGAAGAATAGACGCCGGCGGTGGCAACCGCGGCGGTGCCCTGGATGTCGTCGTTAAAACAGAGCACACGATCGCGGTACTTGTTTAGAAGCGCGTACGCGTTGGGTGTGAGGAAGTCCTCGAACTGGATCAGCGCATCGGGGTAACGCGACTGAACCGCGGTCACGAACTCGTCGACCAGATCGAAATACGCTTTTCCTTCTACACGTGGGCGGGGATAGCCGAGATACAGGACGTCGTTGCGCAGTTCCTCGTTGTTCGTGCCGACATCGAGGGTTACCGGCAGACACGCGTTTGGATCGATGCCGGCGCAGGCGCTGTAGAGTGCAAGTTTTCCCACCGGGATCCCCATGCCGTTGGCGCCGAGATCGCCGAGGCCAAGAATCCGCTGCCCGTCGGTGACAACGATCATCTGGATGTTCGTTTGCGGCCAGTTCGCCAGGATGCGCCGGATATTGCCACGATCATCTGGAGTGATGAAGAAACCCTTGGGTTCCCTCATGATGTGCGAGAAGGCCTTGCATGCCTCGCCGACGGTCGGCGTGTAGATCAGCGGCAGGATCCGGTCGATATGATCGATCACCGTTCGATAAAAGAGGTGTTCATTTCGCTCCTGCAGCGCCGACAAGACCATGTAGCGATCGATATCGCGAGCCAATCGATCGAGATTGACCATGACGCGATCGACCATCTGTCGATCGGTCGAGATGCGGTGAGGCAGCAATCCGCGTAGGCCGAGCCGTTCTCGGTCGTGTCGTCCGAACGCGATCGATCGGTTAAGCGTCTTGTCACGCAGGACCTCGAAGCCGCGCTTCATCGTGGTTCAGCCTCGTATGGCGTGGACGATCGCCACGACCACACTTCCCCAGACGGTCAGCAGAATGTTGCCGATCGCGTACGGAACGGTGTAAGCCAGGGTGCCAACGTTGCTGTCGCTGGCATCACGCAGTGCAGTCAGGCCCGGGGTGCAGGTCTGCGCACCGGCAAGCCCGCCGAGGATCATCAACGGGCTCATCTTCAAGATGTAACGAGCGACGATCGTTCCGACCGCCAGTGGAACGATGGTGACGATCATGCCGGCGACGAAAATGCTGGCGAAATAGGTTCCGCCACTTGCGTGATATGCCTCGACGGCGTGCGGTCCCGCCTGCAGTCCGACGACTGCAATGAAGACGATGAGTCCGATGTCCATCAGGAGCCGTTGCGCCGCCTCAGGAATCGCACCGAACACCGGGTATCTGCTGCGTGCCCACCCGGTCAGGAGACCAACCACGAGAATCGATCCGGCGGTGCCGAGACCGAGTGCGATGCCTGCGGCGTTGATCTTGGCGAGCCCGAAAATCATTCCGGCGACGATTCCGCCGGCGAGAACCGTCATGTCCGTCCGTGACAGGTCGCGCTCGACAAAGCCAATGTGCTGCGACGCCCTTGCGACATCGTCAGGAGCGCCGACGACATGGAGCACGTCGCCGCGCTCGAGCACCGTCCAGAGCTCGCGCGGCATGAATTCTGTTCCTCGTCGAACCGACTCGAGGTAGACGCCGCGCATTCGCGGGTCTTGTGCCAGTTCGCCGATCGTCTTGCCATTCACGACCCGATTGGTGACCACCGCTGCCACGGTTTTCACCGGCACCGAGAGCAGGGCGGGATCATTGACCTCCGGTCCGATATCTCGCTCGGCGTTGAGAAACGCCCCTCGTTGTGCGGAGACCACCAGGCGATCGCCTGGTCTCAGCGCCAATGCCGGATCGAGGGCGAGCAGCTGGTCACCGCGCTGCACACGATGGACGGACAAGCGTGCATCCGAGTAGCGGTGCTCCAGTTGCGACAGGCTCGAGGCGGCCACATCCGCGTTGGCGACGAGATGGGCGCGGACGCTGAAGTGTGCTCCGGAAAACGCCGGCGCGTTCGAGCTGCCCGCTGAGAGCTGGCCTTCAAGCGCCTTCGCTTCCTGTTTCAAGTCCGCGCGCATGATCTTCGGACCGAACCATGTGAGGAACAGGATGAGGCCGAGATCACCAAAGCCATACGTAATCGCGTCGGCAAGCGGCGCGTTGGCGGCGAGCGTCGCCTTGGATGCTTGCGGAATCGGCAGCTCGGCAATCGCGCTGAGACCGGTGCCAAGCGCTGCGGATTGCGTCATGCCCCCGGAGAGCAGACCGACAGCAAGTCCTTCATCGAACCCGAATGCTACGGTTACCGCGACGACTGTCGCCAGGCCGGTAAATGCCACGACGAGTGTGAGCACGATCTGCGGAATCGCTTCCTTTTTCAGACTGCCAAAAAACTGCGGCCCGACCGAGTAGCCGACCGAGAAGAGAAATAAATAGAAAAAACTCCAGCGAAGCAGCTCCGGCAGTTCCGGTTTTGCGAGAATGCCGATCCCCATGCCGGCAATCAGCGTTCCGACCACGGCGCCGAAGCCGACTCCCTTCACGTGGAAGCTGCCGATGATCGTGCCACACAGAATGCTCACGAAGAGACACAGCGCCGGGAACCCATGCAGAAAGGACGCGAGCTGCTGCATCACTCACTCGATCGATTAACCATCACTCGGGCGTCAGTACTCGTCGAAAATCCGCTGGACATCCTTCACGTTGCGCGGCTGGAGCAGCGCCAGTCGCAGTAGCACGCGCGCCTTTTGCGGGTTCTTATCCAGCGATGCGACGAAACCAAGTTTGTCGTCATCGAGCTCGACGTTGCGGCCGACACGGCCGGTGACCACGCGCGAGGCGCGGACGCAGACGATGCCTTTCTTGGCCTGGGCGGCCAGGGCGTTGACCGCACTCTGAGTGAGGTTGCCGTTGCCGACGCCGGCGATGACGATGCCCTTGGCTCCTGCGGTGACGGCGGCGTCAATCAGTGCCCCGTCCATGTTCTCGTGCGCCATGATGATGTCGACCCGCGGTAGCGCGGTGACGCCCGACAGCGAGAACTCGGAATCGGCGGTGTGTTTTCCAATCGGCGCACGGAAGAATTCGATGTCGCCGTAAGCAACGGTTCCAATCAATCCTGACTGCGGCGATAGGAACGTCTGCACGGCGGTCGTGCTCGTTTTGGTCAGCGACGCGGCGCCGTGAATCCAGTCGTTGAGGACGACGAGGACACCGCGGCCGGCCGCGTCCTTATTGGCGGCGACTGCGACGGCGTTGAAGAAGTTCAGCGGTCCGTCAGCCGAGAGCGCCGTTGCCGGGCGCATGGCCGCGGTCATGACCACAGGCTTCTTCGACTTGACGACCAGATTCAGGAAATACGCGGTTTCCTCGATGGTGTCGGTGCCGTGCGTAATGACGACGCCGCTCACCTCGGGCATGGTGACTAACGCGTTGACCCGGTTGGCGAGTTTCAGCCAGACCTCGTCATTCATGTCCTGCGAACCGATGTTCGAAATCTGTTCGCCGCGCAGATTCGCCAGCTTTTTCGCTTCGGGGACGGCGGCGATCAACTGCTCGACGCCGACTTGGCCGGACGTGTAACCGGCCTGCACATTGGTCGCGGCCGCTCCGGCAATCGTTCCCCCCGTCGCGAGTACGGCGATCGTGGGTTGTGACGAGGTGCCCTGCGCGGTTACGCGCGCATCCGGGAGATGACACAGAAAGACCAGAGCCACGGCAGCCGTCATGAGCCGCAAACGGAAATCACGTTGTGACATATGAACCTTCTTTCCTCCCAACGAGCGTGAAGCGAGATCGATCAACGCACAGCCAGCATCACCCACGGCGTCGCGATCAGCGCGTAGACAAGAAAAGTGACTCCCGTTGTCATCGCTCCGAGCTTGTACAAATCGCCCTGTGTGAGATAACCACTTCCGGCAAACAGGAGATTCGCGCTCGACCCCTGCGGCGTGATGACCGAGAAGTAATTGGTTGCAAACAGCAGTTGAAACGCGAGGACGACCGGGTTGACACCGAGCTTCACGCCGACATCGAGAAAGACGCCGAAGAGTGCCAGGAGGTGCGCCGTCTGGCTGACGAACAAGTAGTGCAGCAGCACGTATGCCGCGACGAGAATCAGGCCGGCGGTCGGTGAGGCCAGACCCGATAGCGCGGCGGCGAGGTGCCTGCCGACGAAACCCATGAATCCGAGTTCGTTCAACTGGCTGCTGATTGTGAACAGCACGGCGAACCAGATGAACGTTGCGAGGACGTCTCCCTGGCGTCCGATGTCCTCGAGTGTGATCACGCCGGTAGCGAGCAGAGCGCCGAGACCGAGAAACGCGATCGCGGTCGAGTCGATTCCGAATGTCGCGGCGGCACCCCACAGCACGACCATACCGATAAATACGATCAGGACAATCCATTCATCGCGCGTGAGTGGACCCAGCGCGGCGAGTGCCCGCCGCGCGGCAGCGGGAGCATCGGGTGTCGCGCGCACTTCCGGTCCGATGACGCGGTACAGAAAGAAGGGCAGCAGCAACATCGCGCAGAGCGTCGGCACCGACGACGCCAGCAGCCAGCGTCCGAACCCGATCTCGACGCCAAGTCCGCGCGCGATCTCGGTCCCCAGCGGATTGGCCGCCATCGCGGTGAGCCACAGTGCCGACGACACACTCAGGCTGGCGATGCCGGAGTACATCAGGAATGCGCCCAGCCGTCGCCGTTCAGGCTGATCCGGTTTTGCCCCGGCGGAATCGGCCATCGACAAGGCCAGCGGATACAACACGCCCGAGCGGGCGGTGTTACTGGGGAATGCCGGAGCAATCACCGCGTCGAGAAGAAAGATCGAATACGAAAGCCCGAGCGTCGATCGGCCGAATCGGCTGATCATCCAGTGGCCTCCGCGCGCACCCAGGCCGCACTTCACGACGGCGCTTGCGACCAGAAATGCAACGACGATGAGGAGGATTGTTCCGTTTGCGAACCCTTGATAGGCGACGTCCGGCCGCAGCAGGCCGGTGAGCACGGCTGCTGCCACGGCCAACACAGACGCCGTGAGAATCGGCAGCGCACCGACCACGACCGAGAAGATCGCGCCGGCGAAGGTCGCGAACAGCCGCCACGCCTGCAGCGTCAACTCTCCCGGCGGCGGGCTCCACCAGAGTGCTGTGACGAGCACGACGGTCGCGATCCTTGCCGCCACCACGCGGTGGCGACCCAACGTCACCGGCGGACCTCTCCGGTCATCACCGCCGGATCGAGGACTGCCGCGATCTGCTGATCGGTCAAGACCTTCTTCTCGCGGACGAGATCCATGATGCCGCGGCCGGTCTTCATCGCCTCCGCCGCCAATTCGGTTGCGCGCTCGTAACCGATCACCGGGTTGAGGGCCGTCACAAGGCCGATGCTGTATTCGACATAGTGGCGGCACACGTCCGCGTTTGCAGTAATGCCCTCGACGCAATGCACCCGCAATGTCCCGACGGCGTTCATGAACATTGTCTGTGCTTCGAAGATGCAGGCGGCGATCACCGGCTCGAACACGTTCAGTTGAAGTTGTCCGCCTTCCGCCGCCAGCGATACGGTCAGGTCGCTGCCGATGACGCGGAAGCAGACCATGTTCACGACTTCAGGAATGACCGGATTCACCTTCCCCGGCATGATCGACGAGCCGGGTTGTTTGGCCGGGAGGTTGATCTCGCGCAGGCCACACCGAGGGCCCGAGGACAGCAGCCGCAGGTCGTTGCAGATCTTCGACAGCTTGATCGCAAGGCTCTTCATGCAGGACGAGTAGAGGACGAAGGCCTGTGTATCCTGCGTCGCTTCGATCAGGTTGTCCGCCAGATGAATTGGCAGGCGCGTAATCGCCGCCAGGTGCTGCGTGCATGCCTCGGCGTACCCGACAGGCGCATTGAGGCCGGTTCCGATCGCCGTGGCGCCCATATTTACTTCGCACAGCACTCGTTGGATGGCTTCGAGCGCCTGCACTTCGCCCGCCAGCGTGGCGGCGAACGCTTCGAATTCCTGTCCGAGCGTCATCGGAACCGCGTCCTGAAGTTGTGTACGGCCCATCTTCAGAACGCCGCTGAACTCTTGTCCCTTCGACCTGAACGCGGCAATGAGCTCCTTTACGGTAGCGACGAGCTGCATGTTACCGAGTGCCATGCCAACGTGGAGTGCCGACGGGTAGGCGTCGTTGGTCGACTGTGAGCCGTTGACGTGGTCGTGCGGATCGCAGTACGCGTACTCGCCCTTGCGACGGCCCATCAACTCCAGCGCACGATTGGCAATCACCTCGTTGGCGTTCATGTTCGTCGACGTCCCGGCACCCCCCTGAAAGACATCGAGCCTGAACTCGTTGTGAAGTTTGCCGTCAATCACTTCCTGACACGCTCCCTCGATCCCAGTCAGGACCTCCTTGCTGAATTGGCCGCAGTCGAAGTTGGCCCGCGCGGCAGCCATCTTCACCATCGCGAGTCCTTTGATCAGATTGGGATACAGCAGCAGCTGGACTCCGGAAATGTTGAAGTTCTCGAGTGCGCGAGCGGTTTGAATGCCGTAGTAGGCGTCGGCCGGGACCGCTTTGTCGCCGAGCAGATCGTGCTCGATCCGGGTGGTATTCGGCATGGATGCTCCTGTGGAGATGGGCGAGCAGACGATCGCCCGCCGTCAGGCGTGCAACGGCGATTCCAGCCGAAGGCTGGTTTTATTGGTTCTGAAGCCGGAGAATCCGCGCGAAGTGCCTCCGGCGGGCAGGATAAACTCCGAATGGCCGGAGGTGCCCGCCTACGCCAAGGCTCCGGCGAGATCTCGCCGGAGCGCTTCGCGGAACGGCGGACGCGATGACTAAGAACTGCTATCCAACAACGCCAGGAGTTTCTGGCAGGTGCTGTAGTTCCTGATGGTCATGTCGCGGTAGATTGGCTTGCCGACGATCTTCGGGAAGCCGCTCTGTTTCAGCCGTGTCATGACCGTGGACATGTAGACGACGCCGTCGCCAGCCTTCACCGAATCAACCGCCGGCTTTGGATCCATTTCAGCGACCGCCTTGCTTGCGGTCAGCGGTTTTCGCAGGAAGGCCACGTTGCGTCGCAGCGCGCCGCCGTTCGTCCACTCGCGCGGCGCCTCGCCCACGATCTTCTTCATTTGACGGTGCGATCGAAGAAAGACAGGCACACTTGTGCCAAACACTTCGAAGAAGGCTTTCTCAATCGTCGCAGTCAGCTTCGCGACAGTGGATTCCTTTGCGTCGAAAAGGACATTCCCACTTTGGATGTACGTGCTGACGCGCTGGAACTCTCGTGCTTCAAGGCACGCACGCACGTCAGACATCCGCATCAGATTGTTGCCGCCGACGTTGATCGCTCGCAGCAGCGCGACGTATTTCATAGGAACGCCAATCTTGCCGGTATTATGATCGAAACCATAGCCGCACCATCGTCGTAACACTCCGCTGGAGGTTTATCTCGTGAAGTTGTTGAACTGGATTACCGCGTTCGCATTGACCACGCCATCACTGATCGCCTCTGAAGTGAGCGCGCAACCCGCGCTACCCGCGCAACCCCTGCAATCGCCGTGGAGCGCGGAGGTCTCTGTCGGCTGGGACGTTGGTCTCAGCGGCGACTTCCTGTCGGCGGGCATTGGGACCCTCAACAACATTCCGGTCGTCTTTCAGTCACAACCTTTCGATGAAGTCTACGGCAATGGCGTCGTCTGGCAGTTCGCCGTCGGGTACATGCTCGACGATGTCAACGAAGTGCGCGCGCAATACAGTTACCAGCGGGTCGGTGCCGATGTCGTCAATCTTGGAACGGCTGGCACGAACGGCCTGGTTGCGACATTCGACGACTATCACGCCCACAGCATCGAAGCCGGTGCGCGCCATTACCTGGCGGCGCCCGGCGACACGCGCGCGCGTCCGTATGTCGGCGGGTTGATCGGAGTCTCCATCATCTCGGAGATCGATGGCGTACTGGCGTCGCCGACGGCCGGGCTGGCGCGATATGCGACCGATTTGTACGACGGCACGGCGGCCTTCACCCTTGGCGTCAACGGCGGCGTCGTCTATGAAGTGAACGATCGCTTCGACGTGAACGGGCAGATCGGGTTCCGCTATAACAGCGGGCTGTCCAAGATCGATGCGTTCGTGGGAACCGGACTCGAAGACGTCAACGACAAGAGCGCAAGATGGACGATGCCGATCACGTTTGGGGTACGCGTGAAGTTCTAGAAATGTTGGGCGGTCGCGCGAAGGAAGACGCGAGCGAGCGCAGCGACGCGAGCCACGCGATCGGAGCGAGCCGACGAAGCGGCTCGCGAGAGCGCGTGTCGGGGAGTCCGAGGGGCGAAGCCCCTCGGAGTAAAAACGACAAGAGCGCAAGATGGACGATGCCGATCATGTTCGGGGTACGTGTGAAGTTCTAGAAGTGTGCGGGGTTTCCACGCGATACGGAGACAGGGTCTAAAGTCCTGCTCTACATCGGTAAGCTGTCGTGTCGGGTCACGACACAGCGCCGGTATTCGATCGTGTCGGGTCACGACACGGCGAGTGTAGGGCGCGGTCTTGAGACCGCGCCTAAACTAAAACACCGGGGACCAAAGTGTCGTGGACGCGTCCAGCGCGTTCAATGTCGAGTCGAGAGAGCCCCACACCACGTGATCGGCGGTTACGTTGCGCCAGTCGATCTGATTCCCATAGAGCAGCGTGCCGTTGGCGTCATATGCAAGCACGTTCTCGCCCCAGACGAGGTGTGTTCCCCATACGAGCGCATCGCCCCAGACCACGTGGTCACCCCACACGACATGGTCACCCCAAACGATGTGAGCACCCCAGACCACGTGTAGTCCCCATGCGGGCTCGTTGAAATAGATGTGTTCGCCCCACACCAGGTGATCGCCCCAGACGACATGCTGCGCCCAGGTGAGTACTTCGCCATTGACCAGCGTAGTACTCGGCATCACGCCGACCGCGAGCCAGGGTGATGAGACTTGCTCCCGCGTATCGATTGCGTCGGCCAGCGCGATGGCGCCGGCCGCGTTGATCGATCCTGCGCCTTGTGTCAGCACATCGACGTTGGGAAGCTTGACGGCCGTGAACTCGAGAATCGCTTTGACCAGGTTCGGTGATGGAGAGTCTCCACCGCTCGCGTGGCGGCTGGCGTCGATGATGTCGGCCACCACACCTGTTGCGACCGCGGCCGCCATACTGCTCCCGCTGAGCGCCATGTACGTCCGCGTGTCAGTCGTGGCGGTCCACTGCGGGTAACGCCGCGACAACTGGCTGTCGCTCGCCATGAAGGACACGACGCGCCGGCCTGGAGCCACGACATCCGGCTTCGCGTAGCCGTCGAACCACGTCGGGCCGCGCGAACTGAACGGCGCAACTTCGTCGTCCAACCGTGTCACCGTGTTTTTCGTATCTACCGCGCCGACAGTAATCGCGGACGGTGCGTTGGCCGGTGAGGTGATGCCGCCGTAGCCGACTTCACCTGTCTGACGGTTCATCCCTTCGTTGCCTGCGGCAACGACAACGACGATGCCTGCGTCGACCGCGCGTTCGACGGCCTGCACGAGCGGATCGGTTGCGGCCGGTTCGTAGATGGGATGGCCGAGCGACAGATTGATAACGGCGATCTTCAACTTTTCTTTGTTGGCGATCGCGAACTCGATGGCGTCGATGACGGTGCTCGTGTAGCCCGATCCGTCTCCAGCCAGGACCTTCATGCCAATCAGTTTCGAACCGTGCGCCACACTCCGGTACCGGGCGTCCGACTTGTCATCCTTGTTTTTGATCATCCCGGCGACGTGCGTTCCGTGGCCGTAGTCGTCGTACTGCTTGACCTTTAGTCCTCCGCTGTTGACGAAGTCGTAGAACGCAGTGATGGGAATCTGGCCATGGTTGACGATGCCCGAATCCAGCACTGCCACGACGACGTCATGACCGACGTCGGTCTTGTCTTTCAAACCCAGAGTCGCAAGCAGCGTGTTGTCGGCAAGCGTGCCCAGACTGTCGCCGCCGGCATGGACCGGTGCATCGACCGAGACAGCGAGCACGTCGTCGCGCGCCGCGAGCGCTCGCAGATGTCCGATCGGCACCTCCGCCGTGACCGCATCGATTGACTTGTGCTCGTGGACGATCGCGCCTGCTGACCACACAGCGGACTTGACCTTGTCGCTTGCGCCCTTGCGCGCCGTGACGATCACGCGAACCGCGTCGCGGAAAGAGGCGTGGCGTTCGACGTCCTGGAGGTATTTATCGAGTTTGGCGTGACCGTGCCGAGTGGATCGTTGACTTCGCGATCCAGCGGCGTGCGGACCGGCGTTCGTTGCCGCAACGATAACGAACACTAACGCCGAGAAGAACCTCATTTGCACAGTAAGCTCCTGCCAGTAGAGTGCTGCAGAGCAAGGGAGGCGCCATCTCGGCTATTTGGTGTAAGTAG
>Ga0075428_100006257_pt1 | contig 13233 bp, 13 predicted proteins | sample RhiMetdeltSRZDD2_FD_75291 | JGI IMG/M metagenome (GOLD analysis project Ga0075428, IMG submission 75291) | Populus rhizosphere microbial communities from Tennessee, USA - Rhizosphere MetaG P. deltoides SRZDD2 | ecosystem: Host-associated > Plants > Roots > Rhizosphere > Soil | place: USA...
TCCCCAGCACCGCACCCAGCTCGGCCGGCGCGAACTCGGCCACCTCCGGACAGCCCTCCCCGCCGTACACCCGGGCCCGCTCCATCCCCGCCAACCGCTCTGTCTCATCCACGGCGTGGTCACGATCCACGGCGGGGCCGGGGTGCAGGTCGGCGTAGTGCGCCGCGACCGCGAGCAGCACCGCCTCGGCCCGGTCGGCGGCGGCCCGCGCCTGCGCGGCCACAGCAAGGGCTGCGGCCGCGTCCAGGTCCGCGATCTCGCCGAGGTCAGCGAGGCCACCGAGGCTATCGAACATGCGCTCGATTCTACTCGAGCAGACGGACAGAATCCCGACCTCGGCCAAGACTGTGGACAACCAGCCCACACCACCACAAACCCTTACAGACAAGGGCAAGGAGGTGTCAGCGACCAACCGCCTTGGCCAGCTCGGACTTGCTCATCGTGGAGCGACCCTTGATGCCCTTGCGTTTGGCGTCGGCGTACAGCTGGGCCTTGGTCCGCCCCTGCGACCCGGAGTGGGACCGCTGGCCGCCGCGGCGGCTGGACGACATGTCGTCGGTCGAGGTGCGGCTACGTTGCTTGGCCTCGCCGGAGCGGGCGCGTTCCTTGTTGACGGTCCGCGCGGCGATCTCCTCGGCGGTGTCCTCGCTGCGGCCACGCTTCTTCAGGCCGCTCTTGATGTGCTCGTACTGGCGCTCGCGCTTGTTGCTCCACTGTCCCTGCGGCATGACCTGCTCCCTTCCCGGATCGGCGGCCGTAACCCACGCCGTAGCCGAATGGCGACGATCGGGATTACCGGTTCTTGAAGGCGTCCTTGGCCTTCTCGCCGGCCTGCTTCAGCTGGGCCTCACGGCGCTCGACGTCGCCTTCGGCCTGCATGTCCTTGTTGTCCGTCGCGTCGCCGGTCATCTCCTTGACCTTGCCTTTGGCTTCCTGCGCGGCGTTCTTCATCTTGTCCGTGCTGCCCATCGCTGCCTCCTGTGTGAGTGCTTCGGACTTCCTGTTTCCTGCCTATCGAGCGCGCGCAGCACGCTCCAACGCGGGCGTGTCGACCGCGTCCGTGCTGGCGTCGGCGAGCGCCCGGTCCAAGAGCCGGCCGGCCTGACGACGAAATGGCCGACGCTCCTTGTCACCAGGCGCCCGCCGACTGGTGCCACCCGGGCGGCGCGTGGCCCCTCGCCCCAACACCGCCCGGATAGCGTCCCGGTTCAGGTCGCGGCCGCGGCCGGCTATCGCGTGGTCCAGTACGCGACAGTCCGCCCGCGGAGGCACCCGCGGCACTGCACCGGGAGGCATCGCCATCAGCCGTCGACTCGTAGTGCCACCAAGCGTTCCGGCGCCTCAACTCTCTGCTTCACCGGTGACCAGGGCACGACCGGTTCAAACGGTGGTACCGACGCGCCACGGCTGGAGCTCGCGCCGTGACCGTGCTTGCGTGGGGTGCTCTGACCGACGTCCACCGAAGACCGACGTCCACCGAAGGGAGCACGCCCCGAATGCCCGAGCTCGACAGCGGCGACCTGCACGTGGGAACAGTGGTGGTCAACGTGACCGATATGGACCGCGCCGTGTGCTTCTGGTCGCAGGTGCTCGGTTACCGTACCCGCGACGCGAACGTCGATCCGGAGTTCACGACGCTGGTGGACCCGGCCCGGCGTGGCCCGGCGATCTCGCTGCAGGCCGCGGACGAGATACCGGCCGACCCGGCACCGGTGCACCTTGACCTGTACACGCGCGAGCGCGACAAGCACGTCGACCGGCTGGTCGGTCTCGGAGCCACCGTCGTCGACGAGTGGCCGTACCCCGACCGGCACGACTTCATCGTGCTGCGCGACCCGGACGGCAACGAGTTCTGCGTCATCGCGCACCAGGGCTAGCGCAGGACTAGCGCACGTCCAGCAGCTCGCGTGCCTGGCGGGCCATCTCGAGGTCCTCGCGGCTGGTCACCACGCATACGTCGACGGTGGACGGCCGCGTGCTCAGTACGGCGTCGGGCTCGACGGACTCGTTGCGGTCCGGGTCGAGCCGGACGCCGAGCCAGCTGAGCCTGGCACAGGTCTCGTAGCGCACCGCGACCGAGTGCTCGCCGACGCCGCCGGTGAACGTGATCGCGTCCACACCGTTGAGCGCGGCAACCATCCGGGCGATCTCCCCGGTCAGCCGGTGCACGTAGGTGTCGAAGGCCAGCTCGGCCCGGGAGTCGCCGCGGTCCCGCGCCTCGACAACGTCCCGCATGTCCGCCGAGGTCTCGCTCAGCGCCAGCAGCCCGGACCGGTGCTCCAGCGCGTCGCCGACCTCGTCCGCGCGCAGGCCGCCCTGGAGCAGCAGCCAGATCACCAGGCCCGGGTCGACCGACCCGGACCGGGTCGCCATCACCAGGCCGTCGACAGGGGTGAAGCCCATGCTGGTGTCGACCGATCGGCCGAGCTCGACCGCGCACACCGACGCCCCGGCGCCGAGGTGGCAGCTGACCAGCCGCAGATCGGTACGCCCCAGCAGATCCGCGGTACGGCGCGCGGCGTACAGGTGGGACAGCCCGTGGAAGCCGTACCGCCGCAGCCCCCAGCGCTTCCGCCACTCCGCCGGCAGCGCGTACGTCGAGGCTGACGGCGCCAGCGAGCGATGGAAGGCGGTGTCGAAGCACGCCACGACCGGTGCCTCGGGCAACGACTGCCGGGTGTGCCGGATCAGGGTCAGCGCCCGCGGCTGGTGCAGCGGCGCGAGCGGCACGAGCTGCTCCAGCTTGCGCTCCACCTCGTCGTCGACCACGACAGCGCCGGCGAACTCGTCGCCACCGTGCACCACCCGGTGCACCACAGCGTCGGCGCCGGCATCCTGCGCCAGCTTGTCCAACGGCGCGGTGTCGCCGGACCAGTCCTCGACATCGGTGTCGGCCAGCACCGCCAGGTCGTCGTCCAGCACGTTCAGCTTCAGGCTCGACGAGCCCGCGTTCACGATCATGAGCCGCACCTATGCCTCCCAGCGCCAGTCGCGGACCTCGGGCAGATCCTCGCCATACTGCGTGACGTACGCGCGGTGCCGCACCCGCTGGTCCGCGAGGTACTGGCGAACCGTGATCGCCCGGGTGCCCAGGGCCGGGACCCGGTCGATCACGTCCATCGCCAGGTGGTACCGGTCCATGTCGTTCATCACCAGCATGTCGAACGGCGTCGTCGTGGTGCCCTCCTCCTTGTAGCCGCGGACGTGCAGGTTGTCGTGGTTGTGCCGCCGGTACGTCAGCCGGTGGATCAGCCACGGGTAGCCGTGGTAGGCGAAGATCACCGGCTTGTCCGTCGTGAACAGCGCATCGAACTCCGCGTCCGACAACCCGTGCGGATGCTGCGAGTCGTGTTGCAGCCGCATCAGGTCCACCACGTTCACCACCCGGATCCGCAGGTCTGGCAGGTGCTCGCGCAGCAGGCTGGTCGCGGCCAGCGTCTCCAGCGTCGGTACGTCGCCGGCGCAGGCCAGCACCACGTCCGGGTCACCCTCGTCATTGCTGGCGAACTCCCACACGCCGGCACCGCGCGCGCAGTGCAGCACGGCGGACTCCCAGTCCAGCCAGGACGGCGTCGGCTGCTTGCCGCACACAACGACGTTGACGTAGTTCCGGGTCCGCAGGCAGTGGTCGTAGGTGGACAGCAGCGTGTTCGCGTCCGGCGGGAGGTAGACCCGGATCACCTCGGCCTTCTTGTTCACCACGTGGTCGATGAAGCCCGGGTCCTGATGACTGAAGCCGTTGTGGTCCTGGCGCCACACGTGCGAGGTGAGCAGGTAGTTCAGCGACGGGATCCGCCGCCGCCACTCCAGCCGGTTGATCGTCTTCAGCCACTTCGCATGCTGGTTGAACATCGAGTCGACGATGTGGATGAACGCCTCGTACGACGAGAACACGCCGTGCCGGCCGGTCAGCAGATACCCCTCCAGCCAGCCCTGGCAGGTGTGCTCACTGAGGATCTCCATCACCCGGCCGTCCAGCGCGAGGTGCTCGTCGGTCGGCAGCACCTCGGCGTTCCAAGCCTTCGCGGTGACGTCATACACCGCGCCGAGCCGGTTCGACTCGGTCTCGTCCGCGCCGAACATCCGGAAGTTCCGGTACGGCGCGTTGGCGGTGAACGTGTCCCGCAGGAACGCTCCGAGCACCTTGGTCGGCTCGGCCGACTCGGCGCCTGGCGCCTTCACCTGTACGGCGTACTCCGCCACCGGCGGAAGCTCCAGGTCTCGCGCCAGCAGGCCGCCGTTCGCGTGCGGGTTGGACCCCATCCGGGCCGGACCGACGGGCGCCCACTCGACCAGCTCGCGCACCGGCCGGCCATCGGAGTCGAACAGCTCCTCGGGTCGGTAGCCGCGCAGCCACTGCTCCAGCAGCGCCAGGTGCTCCGGCGAGGTACGCACCTCCGCCAACGGCACCTGGTGGGCCCGCCAAGTGCCCTCCACCGGCTGGTCGTCCACCACCTTCGGCCCGGTCCAGCCCTTCGGCGTCCGCAGCACGATCATCGGCCACCGCGGCCGGTCCACCCGCTCCCCCGCACGCGCGGCGCGCTGGATCCCCGCGACCCGATCCAGGCAGACGTCCAGCGCGCCCGCCAGCGCCTGATGCACCGGTTCGGCCTCGGAACCCTCGACCAGGAACGGCTCATAGCCATACCCGGTCAGCAACGCCCCCAGCTCCTCGTCACCGACCCGGGCCAACACCGCCGGGTTCGCGATCTTGTACCCATTCAGATGCAGGATCGGCAACACCGCACCGTCTCGCCGCGGATCCACGAACTTGTTCGAATGCCACGACGCCGCCAACGGACCGGTCTCCGCCTCACCATCACCCACCACACACGCCACCACCAGGTCCGGGCTGTCGAACACCGCCCCGTACGCATGCGACAGCGAATACCCCAGCTCACCACCCTCATGGATCGACCCCGGCAACTCCGGCGCCACATGACTCGGGATACCACCCGGGAACGAGAACTGCCTGAACAACCGCGCCATCCCCGCCCCATCCCGCCCGACATCGGGATAGGTATCGGTGTAGCTGCCCTCCAGCCAGGTATTCGCCGCGATCGCCGGACCACCATGACCCGGCCCGATCACATACATCACGTTCAACCCGCGAACCCGGATCACCCGGTTCAGATGCGCATAGACCAGGTTCAACCCCGGCGTCGTCCCCCAATGACCCAGCAACCGCGGCTTGACATGCTCCGGCGCCAACGGCTCAGCCAACAGCGGATTCGCCAACAGATAGATCTGCCCGACCGACAGGTAGTTCGCCGCCCGCCAGTAGGCGTCCACGGTCTCCAGCTCGGTATCGGTCAGCGGTGCCGTCCGGACGTGCTCCATGGAACCTCCCGCGCATAGCCCAACCCGCCGGGTACCCGACGGCCGACTGCTTACACACCAGTCTGGGTACTGGATCTTCAAGCAACCCTAAGGAGTACGTGATGGCGCGCGCGATCTGGACCGGCTACATCAGCTTCGGCCTGGTGTCGGTACCAGTGGGCCTGTACTCGGCGACGCAGGAGCACGAGCTGGACTTCCACCAGTTCCAGCGCGGTACGTCGGACCGGATCCGCTACAAGCGCGTGAACGAGCGGACCGGCCGTGAGGTCGACTTCGAGAAGATCGTGAAGGGCCACGAGGTCGGTGACGGAGAGTACGTGATGGTGGAGCCGGACGAGCTCGACGACATCGCCCCAGGCCGGTCCCGCTCGCTGGAGATCAGTACCTTCGTCGACCTCGCGGACGTGGACCCGATCCACTTCCAGAAGAGCTACTACCTGGCTCCGTCGGACGAGGAGAACACCTCGTCGTACGCGTTGCTGCGCGAAGCGCTGGACACGACCAACCGGGCCGGGATCGCGCGGTTCGTGATGCGCGGCAAGGAGTACCTGGCCGCGATCCGGGCGGACACGCGGGGCAGTACCCGGGTGCTGGTGCTGGAGACGATGTTCTTCGCCGACGAGATCCGCGACCCGGCGAAGGAGCTCGGCTCGCTGCCGCGCAAGGCCACCAGCCGCAAGCAGCTGCAGATGGCGGTCGACGTGGTCGAGGCGATGAGCGGCCCGTGGGAGCCGTCGAAGTACCGCGACACCTACACCGACCGGGTGAAGAAGCTGGTGGACGGCAAGCGGCGTGGCGAGGAGGTCGTGGTCACCGAGACCGAGCCCGAGGCCACCGACAGCACCGACCTGGTCTCCGCGCTGCAGGCGAGCATCGCCGAGGCTCGTTCCCGCCGGAAGGGCACGCGCACGAGCACCAGGAAGACCGCCAAGAAGACGACGAAGAAGGCGAAGAAGAAGGCGGCCTGACAGGGAGCGGCCCCGACGCTGTGGTCGCAACGCCGAGGCCTAAGGCCATCAGCCTCTCGAGCGACCGACGGTCCTCTAAATATCGGTTCCCCATCGGAGCCGAGATCAAGCACGACCACGGCGGCCTATTAACCACAGCTCCCCGCTGAGCACCGCCGCTGCAGACAGCGCCAGCGCGCCGCCCAGCAGCCCCAAGCCGGTCATTCCTACGCCGGCGAGCAGCATGGTCGACGCGATGCTGGCCAGCGCCGCGGCGCCCCAGATCGCCGCGTCGACGTCGCCCTCGACCCGATTGCGATCCGCGTGTCGGCTGGTGAGGACCAGGGCGCTGCTGCCCCCGACGAAGCACAGGTTCCAGCCGTAACCCAGGCCGAACAGCGCCGCGGTCCGGACCAGGTCGTCGGCCGCGGCGCTCAGCACAGCCGACGCGGCCAGGAAGACGAGGCCAGCCCGCATGACCGGTCGGGGGCCGGACCGGTCCACCCAACGTCCCGTCAACGGCGCTAGGCCGAACATTCCGAGGATATGCGCCGAGATCGTTGTCCCCACGGCTGCGAGAGAGTCGCCGTGCAGGTGCATATGCAGCGGCGTGGCGGTCATCACCAGCACCATGACCACCTGACCGGTCATCATCACGGCGAGCGGAGAGCGGGCATCCGGTCGCCGGAGCACACTCCTGCCGGTCGGCCTCGGCGCCGCTGAGGTCGTCGGGGTCGTCGCCCGCGCTGGGCTCATCACCGTGGCGGCCACGGCGAACACCACGCACCCGAGCCCGAACAGGTACGGCCCGACTGCCGGCGCCCAGTCCAGCGCGGACGAGGCGCGGACGAGTGGACCCAGCAGCAGCGGGCCGCCGACGCCGCCGATCGTCCCAGCCCACACCAGCGCCCCGATGGCGAGGCCGCTGCGACCACTGGGTGCCAGGTCGGCGGCAACGTATCTCGAAAGCTGGGCGGCGGCGTTGCCGAGACCCAGCACCAGCATGCCGACGACCAGGCCCAGTGCCGAATCGGCTGTCACCGAGGCGACTGCCAGCGCGCCGCCGAGGGCCGCCGCGCCGTACCCGAGAGTGAGTCCGCCGCGCCATCCCCAGGCAGACATCACCCTGGACAGCGCCAGCGAACCCAACCCGGTGCCGACAACGGCAGTCATGTTGGGCAGCGCGGCCCACCGCGTGCCGATCATCTCGCCGGCGACGATCGTGCCGATCGCGCCTGTCACGCTGAGGGTGGCGCTCATGGCGGCGGCGGCGAGAAAGAGAGGCGCCAGCCGAGTGCGGTACGACGCGAGGAGGGGTGCGGTAAGAGCCATGCCCCGACGTTAGACAGGCGATCTTCGGGAATGAATATCCAATGAATGGCTCCTAGCCCGACAGGCCTGTTGTTCGCCAGGTAGATTCAGCGAATACTTAACGTATGCCCAAAACGATGGATCAGGTCGACTGGCAGATCGTCGCCGAGCTGCAGCGCGACGGGCGGCTGTCGTTCAATCAGCTCGGCCGCAGAATCAACCTCTCCGCCCCCGCCGTGGCCGAGCGGGTTCGACGGCTTGAGGAGTCCGGGGTGATTGCGGGCTACCAGGCGCGGATCGATGCGACGAAGGCTGGTCTCCCGCTCACGGCCTTTGTCCAGATGCGCTGCAGCCACGGGCGCTGCCTGCTGAAGACGACCACCGCGGAGGAGTTCCCGGAGGTGGTCGAGGTGCACAAGCTGAGTGGAGCGTTCTGCTCGATGCTCAAGCTCCGGCTGGCGTCGATGCCGCACCTCGAGGGGGTCCTCGAGCGACTCGGGGACCACGGCGAGATGAACTCCCATGTCGTGCTCTCCACGCAGTACGAGGGTCGCCCGGTCGAGCCGCCCTCCGGAGAGTCGCGTCCGGTCACCCCGTCGGAGGGCTGGAGTCGGCGCTGAACGGATCTCACCGGGAGACGTGGCCTAGTCGTCTGGAAGTCTGCGGGTGTCGATCAGCCGCTGGGCCACGTCGCGGAGCTTGATGTTGTTGTCCTGCGAGTACCGGCGGAGCACGGCGAAGGCCTGGTCGGCGTCCAGATCGAAGCGTTCCATCAGCATGCCCTGGGCCTGGCCGATCAGCTTGCGGGCGTCGATCGCCTGCCACAGGTTCGACTCCTGCCGGGCACTGGACAGCGCGATCGACGCGTGCCGGGCGAGGATGTGGGCGACCGCGTCGTCATCGGCGTCGAACCGGTTCGGCTCGGCGTCGAAGAGGTTCAGCGCGCCGATCGTGGACCCTCCGGTCGCCAGCCGGATGCTCATCATGCTGCGCAGACCCAGCTCGGCCACCCGACGTGACCAGAGCGGCCAGTGGTCGTCGGTCGCCGTGTCGGCGATCCGGAAGCTGTCGTGCTCGAAGATCACCGAGAGGCACGGTCCCTCGCCGGTCTCCATCTGGAGCTGGTCGGCCTTCTCCACCAGGGCGTCGGTCGCAGCGGCGGTCTCCACCGAGCTGCCGCCGTGTACCAGCATCACACCGGCATGACCACAGCCCACGGCCGCGAGCGCGAACTGCAGCACGCGTTCGACGGTCTGCTCGACGCCTGACTCCTCATGCAGCTGCAGCGCCATCCGGGCGAAGTCCTCGGCATACTCACCGTTCACCGCGCTCCTCGATATCACCGTGGCCGGCGAGTGCCGACACGACAATCTTCTACCAGTGCCGGTCCGCTGGTACAGAGCGATGGCGTGGCGCGCCGATCAGGTCCGCGAGCCTGATCGCAGCAGCGTGCTGTACAGGGTCAGACCGGGCCCGAAGGCCAGCAGGACGATCGGGTCCCCGGGCTCCGGCCGGGCATTGCCGAGGATGCGCTCGAGCACCATCAACACGGTCGCCGACGAGCAGTTGCCCCGGTCCCGCAGGGTCTGCCGGGATGCGTCGAGCGCGTGCGCCGCCAGGCCGAGGTGCTCCTCGACGACATCCAGCACCCGCGGTCCGCCCGGGTGCACGGCCCAGGCTGCGACGTCGGCGACCGCCAGTCCGTGGTCGGCCAGCAGTTCGTCGGCAGCCGGCCGGACGTGCCTGGCGAGCACGTCCGGTACCCGCGGCGACAGCCCCATCCGGAAGCCGTTGTCGGTGATGTCCCAGAGCATGTGGTCACTGGTCGCCGGGTCGGTCCGCGCCTGTACGTCGATCACCTGCAACCCGTCGTCGCCCGGGACCAGTACGACGGCGGCCGCAGCATCGGCGAACAGCGCGTGCGTGACGACCTGCTGCAGCTCGGTGTCGTCCAGCCGGCCGTCCGGACGCGGCTGCGGCGGCGGTTGCAGGTGCAGGCTGGTCAGCTCGCAGCACAGCAGTACGCCGGGCTTGCCGCTGACCCGGACATAGTCCGCGACCGCTCCGAGTCCCGGCAGCGCGGCGTAGCAGCCCATGTGCCCGATCGCCAGCCGCCGGACCGACACCGGCATGCCGAGGTCCCGGGCCACGGTGATGTCCAGGCCGGGTGTGCCGTACCCGGTGCAGGACGCGACCGCGAGCAGCCCGACGTCCGCCGCGGCGACGCCGGCCGCGCCGAGCGCCTCGGTCACCGCCTGCTTGGCCAGCGGCGCGGCCTCGGTGCCGAACCGGCGCATCCGATCCGCGGTGCTCCAGGCGGCGACGTCCTCGTCCCGCGGGTCGACCACGCCGTGCCGGGTCCGGACCGCGGCCGACTGCCAGATCCTCCGGGCCCGGCGGTCGCCGCCGTACCAGGTCGCGAAGTAGCCGTCCCACAGCTCGTCGGAGTCAAGCGTGGCCGCCGGCACCGAGGAGGCCACCGAGGCGAGCCGGACGCCGGTCACCATCGCGGTACCTCCGCCTGGTTCTCCGGATCCAGGCCCAGTGCGGCGAGCCCGAGCCAGTCCGCGCAGACATCACTCGTTGCCGGCTGCAACGACCCGCAGCGGGCGTCGCGGTAGAGCCGCTCCAGGTCGTTGCCGCGCCGGGTCGCGCTGGTACCGCACGCCTCCAGCATCGACGCGGCGACGTCCATCGCGGTCTGGCCGGCGAGCAGCTTGGCTCGCCACACCCAGCGGTTCGTCTCCGGGTCGCCGGGTGCGGCGTCGACCCGGCGGGCGGCCTGCCGGACCACCTCGCGGGCCGCGCTCACCGCCGCGTCCGCCCGGCCCACCCGGGCCCGCACGGCCGGCAGCCGCTCCAGTCCGCGCTCGGTGATCTGCGGCGCGGCCGCGTCGACCGCCGCCTGCGCCACACCGACGTACACCCCCGCGTACGACGCGACCAGCCACTGCGGCATCGCCTGGCCGACCAGCACGCCGAGGCCCTCGATCCCGCCGAGCAGCGCGTCGGCGGGTACGTCGACGTCCAGGTGCACGTCATGGCTGGAGGTTGCCCGCATCCCGAGCGAGTCCCAGGTCTCCTCCACGGTGATGCCCGGCACCTCGGCGTCGACGAGGAACTGCGACACCGCACCGGTCTCCGCCGACCGCGCGGCGACGACGTACCCGTTCACGTTCCCGGCACCGGAGCAGAACGTCTTCGAGCCCTTGAGGTGGAACCCGTCTTCGGTCCTGGAGTAGCGGGTGGCGAGCTGGGACAGCCGCGAGCCGACGCCCCGCTCGGACATCGCGACCCCGTACAGCGCGCCGTCCACGGCGTCCCGCAGCACTCGGTCCCGCATCGCGAAGAACGTCTCCGGTACGCCGAGCGCGCGGGCCACCTCGTCGGAGGTGAGCGCCAGCGTCCCGGTCACGGATGCATGCATGTTGTACACCAGCGCCGTCGAACCGTTGCCCGCGGCAAGGGCCATCGCCACCTCGGCATAGTCGGCGAAGCCGCCTCCGGATCCGCCGAGCCGTTCGGGCACCAGCAGGCCGAGCAGCCCGGCGGAGCGGATCGCAGCGAAGTCCTCGGCCGGGAACGCGCCGCTGGCGTCGGTGGCCGCCGCCCGAGAGGCGAGGCCGGGTGCCAGCTCGCGGGCGGCTTCGATGACGTCCGCGGGCGACAGGCCTGGGCCGGAGACGGTTCCGGTCATGCGGGATCCTCACCTTCACTCGGGGTGGCCGGCGCCTGTTTGACACCGACCGCTTGGAACAGCACCAGGGTCAGCCGGGTGCGGACCATCCGCGACTCCGGCCGCCGGCCGGTGAGCCACGCGACCGTCGCCGGTACCGACGGACGCAGCCCGGTCAGCTTCAGCACGACACCGTGCCGGGCGCACTCATCGACCAGCTGCCGCCGGTTCACGAACAGCCGCGGGTCGTGCAGCCCGGGCGGCGGGCCCCCGGGCAGCCGCTCTGCCAGGGTCACCGTGATGAACCGGGCGATCCGGGTGTCGGCGATGGTGTCGGCGACCAGCGTTCCGCCGGGTCGCAGCACCCGGCACAGCTCGGACACCACCAGCGGCAGGTCCGGCACGTGCTCCAGGCACTCGCCGGCGACCACCACGTCGGCGGCGCCGTCGGCGACCGGCAGCAGGCGCGCGTCGGTGCGGACCGGCCGGACCCCGTGGTCCCGGGCGACCGCCAGCGACGGCGCCGACAGGTCCAGCCCGACGTGCCGGTAGCCGAGCCCGGCGACGTACGGCGCGAGCAGGCCGCCGCCACAGGCCACGTCGAGCAGCACCGCGCCGGGCCGGGTCGCGGGCGGCACCAGGGTGGCACGGGACGCGGCGAGCCAGTGCAGCATCGCGAACGGCCCGCGCCGGTCCCACCAGGTCCCGGCCAGGTCGTCGTACTGGGCCGGGTCGTTGCGCGCGCGCCCGGCCGCGGCGGTTCGCGCGCTCACGGGCGGCGGGCCTGACTTGAGACCGCGCACGATAATGAGCAGATGGACGGACGGCGCTGGGTCGGCCTGCTCCGCGCCTGCCATCCCGAACCGACCATCGCCGTCACCGCCGTGGTGAGCGCCTTCGCGCTCGCTGCCGGCCGCGGTGCCGGCACGCTGTGGGTGCTGGCCGCGATCCTGGCCGGCCAGCTGTCCGTCGGGTGGAGCAACGACGTCGTCGACCACCGCCGGGACGTGGCCGCCGGCCGGACCGACAAGCCGGTCGCCGCCGGGCTGGTACCGGCCCGGACCGTGGCGGTCGCCGCCGGCCTGGCCCTGCTCGCCGTCATCCCGCTGTCGTTCGCGAGCGGCTGGCGGGCTGCACCGGCGCACCTGGTCGGGGTCGCCGCGGCCTGGTCGTACAACCTCGGGATGAAGGCGACGCTGCTGTCCCCGCTGCCGTACGCCGTCGCGTTCGGCGCGCTGCCGGCATTCGTGCTGCTCGGGCTGCCGGACCCGCAGTGGCCACCGTGGTGGATGGTCGCCGCCGGCGCGCTGCTCGGACTCGGCGCGCACTTCGCGAACGTCGTACCGGACATCGAGGACGACATCCAGCAGCACGTGGTGGGTCTGCCGCACCGGATCGGTGCGCGCGCATCGGTGGTCACGGCCGGGGTGCTGTTACTGGCCGCGAGCGTCGTGCTCGCGGTCGGGCCGGGAGCCGACCCGCTCGGCGTCGCGGCGATCGTGGTCACGGCCGGCCTGCTGGCTGGTGCCGCGCTGGCCGGCCGGCAGCCGGCCAGCCGGTGGATGTTCCGGGCCGCGATGGTCATCGCGGTCGTCGACGTCGCTCTGCTCATCGCCCGCGGCAACACGATCGCCGGCTAGCGGTGCTGCTCGATCAGCAGCTTGGCCATCGCCTGCGCGCGGCGCGCGGCGTCGCAGTCACCCTCGGTCGCGGAGATGATCGACCCCTTCATCAGGATGTGCCAGGAACGGGCGAAGCCATCAGGGTCGCGCAGCCCGGCCTCCTTCGCGAGCCCGCGGACGATCCCGCGGATGTTCTCCAGGTGCCGGATGCTGGCCTGGCCGACGGGGTCGTCCGGTCCCATCTCGAGCAGCACGTTGATGAACGAGCAGGCGTCGAAGTCGTCCCGGCGGAACCAGTCGTCGAACACGTCGAAGATCGCCAGCAACTGCTCGACCG
>Ga0075428_100006260_pt1 | contig 13232 bp, 14 predicted proteins | sample RhiMetdeltSRZDD2_FD_75291 | JGI IMG/M metagenome (GOLD analysis project Ga0075428, IMG submission 75291) | Populus rhizosphere microbial communities from Tennessee, USA - Rhizosphere MetaG P. deltoides SRZDD2 | ecosystem: Host-associated > Plants > Roots > Rhizosphere > Soil | place: USA...
GTGGGTGAGTCTGGCCGGCGCGAGCGCATCCACAATGTCTTGTGGACAGGCTCACACCGTGGGCCGGAGAGAAAGGTCGGCGGATGGGGTGTCTACTCGCACTGCTTGCCGGGGTCGCGCCAAGAGTCGCTCTCGTGCTGGTCTGGATTTTCACGAACTGGGTGGACCGTGCATTCCACGGCTTCCTCATCCCGCTCCTCGGGCTGATCGTCTTTCCCTATGCCACCCTGTTCTACGTCCTTGCCTACAACCCGGTGAGCGGCGGACTGGCCGGTTGGGGATGGATCTTTGTGGTCCTCGGCTTTGTCTTCGACATCGGGCACTGGGTCGGCGGAGGTGTGACTGGTCGGCAACGTTATGCGAGCGCATAGCGCCGTTTATCAGGTGACTCGGGGGCGTCACCTGATGAAGCCATGAGCACCGAAATAGCTGGTGCCCTGGTCCGCAGGGCTGGTCAGCAGTGTGGCCGGCCACCGGCGCAATGTCGCGCGTGTCGATGGCGCCGACCCTGGCCTCACCTGTCATGCCGCACAACCGACCCTGGTCGGCCACGAGCTGCGTCGTACGGGATTTCGCGGACATCGCCCAGCTCGCCCGAAGGCCGCCGCTGAAGCATCGGCATCGCAATAGCCCGAACTTGAACCAGGTCAAGGCGCGGATTCTCGACTGAACCGCCTTGTTCACCTCTCACTGCTCTTGTCGCTTCGCCAGGGGCCGGTCGTTGATCAACGGCTGGTGCAAACTGAGCGGATGCTGCACTTGAGGATCTGGTCGCCCACCGCTATGCGCGAGGCTGTGATCGGAGCGTTGTCGGATGACCCTGCTGTTAGCAGTCTCGCGGTGTTGCCCGGCGTCTCGCTGCGTCCCGCCGGTGATGTTGTTCTTGCTGATGTCGCCAGGGAAGCAGCGAATGACGTTGTCGACCGCCTGCGTGCATTGGAGCTTCATCACGAGGGAAGCCTGGACATCGATCAGGTACGGGCATGGCTGTCTCAGCGCGGCCTGGATGCGGAACGGGCGGCACCGGGAAGCAGCGCGGATTCGGTGGTGTGGGTTGACGTGACCCACCAGGCGTACGCGGACTCGGAGTTCAACTGGACCTACGTGAGCTTCATGACCATGGCCACGCTTATCGCCGGCATTGCGATCATCTTGGACTCGCAGGTACTTGTCATCGGAGCCATGGTGCTCGGCCCGGAGTTCGGGGCAGTCGCAGCGCTGGGAGTGGCGCTGGTCCGGCGTCGACCAACCCTCCTGGCACGCGCCGCACGAACCCTGGTGATGGGATTTGTGATCGCAATACTCGCAACGACGCTTGCTGCGCTGGTAGCGAGGGCGCTTGGTTGGGTGACGCTCGAGGATGTGGCCGGACCTCGACCGGACACGGCGTTCATCTACACACCAGACAAATGGTCGTTCATCGTTGCGGTCATTGCCGCGGCGGCCGGTGTTCTGTCGCTAACTTCAGCTCGCGTCGGAGGCCTCTCCGGGGTCTTCATCTCGGTTACCACCGTGCCGGCGGCCGGGAACGTTGCCCTGGGCCTCGCCTTTGGCGTAAGTGAAGAGATCGTCGGCAGCAGCCTGCAGTTGCTCATAAACCTCACTGGGATGGCACTAGCTGGTTGGGCGGCGCTGGCGGTTCAGCGGGCCATCTGGTCACGCGTGTCAACACAGCGCGCGCGACTGGCCGGCCGGCTACGCATGAAGCGGCCCTCGTCATGACAAATGATCACGGAACACCCTGTTGCTAGGGAGTCTCGCCGAAAGCCCCGGCTGTCAGCGGTCGGTCCTCCGATATCACGTAGTGATCGGCCGCTGCCGACCCGTCGACCACACTCGTAACGAGGCCTGCGACGGAATCGACGATCATCTCAGTCCTGGCTCCGGTGATCGGATTGGCTGTAAACGGCACCCCAGCGGCGGCCGGATCGAGCATCCTCTGGATCACGACAGCCATGGCCGTCGGCTGGCATGCACGCCGGCGTGATTCCCGATAGGCGACTGCCCGGGGTGTGTCCAGCGACCGCCAGCAGCTGCGGATCGCGGTGATCAACTCTGCCACGGCCGGCGGCAACACATGTCCTGGCCAGGCCACGTTGGCGGTCGCTAGGGTGGAACCATGATCACTGTGGGAAGCATCACAGACTGGGTAGGTCTGCCGGTCCTGGATCGAGACGGTTCGAAGATCGGTTCTATGGAGGCGGTCTACTTCGATACGTCGACTGACGAGCCTGTATTCATCACGGTGAAGGTGGGCTTGATCGGCTCGAGTCTCGTATTTGTCCCCCTTGCCGATGCCGTCGTATCGCCCAAGGATCTGCGCGTAGCCGTCGATAAGAAGTTGGCCAAGGACGCTCCATCGATCGAAACGGATGGGCAGCTCGAATCGGCCATGGAACCCGCTGTGTTCGAGCACTACGGACTTGTCTACTCGCAAGGCGCGTCGGGCGAGCGCCGGCTTGGGCGCCGCTAACAACTTGCCTGCCAGTCTCGGGCCATCGCGCTGCCGCCGCTAGCAGAGTGAAACCATGATCACCGCGTCGACAAGAAGTTTGCCAAGGACGCTCCATCGATCGAAACGGATGGGCAGCTCGAATCCGGCCATGAAATCCGCTGTGTTTGAGCACTACGAGCTTGTCTACTCAGTGTTACCAAGCGGTACTGACCATTGCTTGGCAGCAATTTGACGCAGACGCTGTGTCGCGACGCTGCATTCAAGGCGCATCTAAGGCTTTACCACTCAATCAGTCATCCTGCTCATGCCGGTCCGGCTCATCTTGGCGGATCCACTTGGGACGTCAGGGGTGCCGATCCGATCCCTGCTCGAGGGCTATATCGGTGATCGTGCGGCCCTCTGAGGACCGATACAAATCGATCGCCCGAGCCCTAGGGTCAAGTGCGAACCTGCTCGGTCTGCTCACAACAACTCCCCCAATTTGGCTCAGTCAGACCGAAATCGAGAGCCTCCAGGAAAGCGGCGGACCCTCACCGAAATCATTAACCTATGGAATCCGACGCGTCTTCCTTACAGCGCATGAAACTGCGGGCATTCGACCTGAGCGACCGAACAATTCGCCGGGGTCGAGCGTCCGCCGTACGCCGTGTCGACCGATTGCGGCAGCGAGCTTTCATGATCGCCCAATGCTCGATAACGGCAGGACTGGCATGGTTGCTGGCGCGCCAACTCCTCGGCCATCAGCTACCTTTCTTCGCCCCAATTGCCGCGATCATCACCCTCGGTCTGACGTACGGCCAGCGGCTCCGCCGAGGCGTGGAAGTGGCGATCGGCGTGGCGGTGGGCGTCGCAGTGGGTGATCTCTGGTTGGTGCTCTTTGGTACCGGCGTCTGGCAGATCATGGTGGTCTGCGCGATCGCGATGTCACTGGCGACACTGCTGGGAGCCGGTCAGCTGATGATGACTCAGGCAGGCGTCCAGTCAATTCTGGTGACAGTGCTGTCGCCCAATCCTGGCCAGGCAGTCAACCGCTGGCTTGACGCGGTGATCGGCTGCACCCTCGCGCTGGTGGTGGCCACGGTGGCACCAAGCGGTCCGCTACGCAAGCCTGGTGAGATGGCCTCCAAAGTGGTGGCTGAGATGGCCGCAACGCTCGATGCCGCGGCTGCGGCACTCGCGGCGAACGATGAGGATGCTGCTGACGCGGTGCTGGACCGAGCCCGTGCTGGAGAGATGGATTTGGCTGATTTCGACCAAGCTGCCGCCGAGGGACTTGCCGTTGTTCGTCACTCCCCGTTCCGACGCCGCCACATGCGCGTCGTAAGTGGGCTAGTCGATCTGTACGAGCCACTCGACCACGCCAGCCGCAACCTGCGGGTGCTGGCTCGGCGCTGTGTAGTCGCGGTATGGCGAGGTGAACGCGTGCCGACGGCCTATCAGGATCTGATGCGCCGGCTGGCAGAAGCATGTCGATTCATCGCCGCAGAGCTGGGAGCACGCCGTCTTCCGACAGCCGCTAGGGATCGGCTGCGACAGATTGGCGAGGCCAGTGCTCACCTCGAGCTCGCAGCTTCCATCTCGGCCGTGGTGATCTTGGCGCAGACACGCTCTTTGGTGGCCGACATGATGGAGTTGACCGGCATGGACTACCTGGAAGCGCGGGAACTCATTCCGGAGATGGACTGAGCGTTTCGGCAATTCGAGCCGCGGACGTAAGGAGTTCGTGCACAAACCTAAGGCGATCGCCCTCGCAATTGAGGAACTTCGCCATGTTAAACCTCGGGCACCGGCTGCTAAGCGTCGGCCGCAACGAGGAATCTCTCGAGCTATTCGAGAGGGCGATCGCCGAGAGCGAAGCCTCGGGACTCGACCTGCGGCGCGGTGCGATGAACCGGAACAACGCCTGCGAAGCCCTGTTTGCTCTTGGCCGGTGGGACGAGGCGATCGCCCAGGCGGATACCGTCCGCAGTCGCATCGAGTTCCGGTTCGCGAGCCGTATGGCCGGCATCATCCGGGCTCGAGTCGCCACGGCCCGTGGCGAGGACGATCTTGCCAGGTCGCTGCTGTCCTGGGTGGAAGCCGATGGCCAGGGCCTAGGCGAGCCGCACATGATCGCGCACCAGAGGATGGTTGTCGCGGAGGGCGCCGTATGGGACGGGCGTACGCGACCGCTGGCAGTCCCTTGGACAGCCCTATCCCGAGGGGTACGCGGGCCTGCGGCTCGCCGAAGCCGAGCTGGCCGCCGGCGACCGGCGAGCGGCGGCGCGCGAGCTCTCCGCCGCTGCAACGCTGGCCGAGCGGCTCGGCGCGGCTCCTCTTGGCAGTGCTGATCGCCGATGTCGCCGGCGCGGCGGAATTGGGGCAGAGCCGTGCGCCAGCCCTCGACGGCTTGACGGCCCGCGAGCGCGAGATCTTGACCATGGTTGTGTCTGGCTCGTCGAATCGCGACATCGCGACGGCGCTGTTCATCAGCCCGAAGACGGTGTCGGTGCACGTATCCGCGCTGCTACGTCGGTTGGGCGTCAGCGGAAGCGCGGATCGGAGCGCGGCGATGCAGGCCGGCGAGCTTGGGGCGCCGCCGTACGGCTCGACCCGCTAAGCCACCAGCCCGCCATGGATGGCCGGGTGGCTCCGACGCGGCTGATGCTGCGTTTCGCGGCTGCGCGATCGGGTTCTGGCCGGTTGGTAGATGCAAGCGGAGTCGCGCCGGACTGCGCTGATCAACTCAGGGGGCCTCGTAGTGGATTACGAACTCGGGGTAGACATAGCGTCCGGGTCGCCGGCGATCTCGCCGATTGCGCGGCGGATCCTCCGGAGTTGGTCAACTGTCATCTCGAGCGGCGGCTCGTCGGGCTGGTAGATGGTCCGAATTGGGTAGTCCACGCCAGGAATGGTGCTCATCTCGATGTGGCAGCCCAGCACATGGCTCACCGGGTGATCTCGGCGAACGCGATCAACCGGTCAATGGTCGCACCGAACGCAGGCCAGTCCTCGACGTAAAGGCGGCCAGGGTAGACGGTGTCGCCCGTAAGCAGGAGTCCTGTGTACGCGTCGTAGAAAGTGACAGCCGCCGCATCGTGGCCGGGACTGGCAATGCAGTCCAGCGCCCGCCCGCCTAGGTCGAGGCGCGCCGGTCGGTCCAACTCGGCCGTGAGTCCCAGGTAATCCACGGCGGCACCGAGCCTCGCGTTCACGACCGTCGTTCCTGGGCGGTCGGCGAATTGTCCGTCGCCGGCGATGTGGTCGTGGTGCGAATGGCTGTGCAGAACGAGGAGTGGGTAGTCATCACGGGGATGTTGCGCCAGCCACTCCGCTACCAGCCCGTCGATCACCGTGCGCAGCGAAAAGAACTCGGGAGATGCTGTAGCACCGGTGTCGACCAGGACGGCGCGGGCGCCGCCAAACAGCAGGAACATGAACGGCGCCTCGTAGTTGATCGCCATGTTCTGCCGCAGGATCACGGTGTGCTCGTCGTACCAGTGGACTTGAACGTCGGGATCTGTGTTGTGCTTTGCCGACACGGAGCCGTGGATCCAGTCGACGCCCAGCGGGCGCACCTGATTCTCGGCCTCCAGGGGCCTGAAATGGATCGACTCGGCGTCGGGTGTCAAGCGGTCTCCCATGGGCGTCCACCTCCGCCGCAACGTACCAGCCAAGGACGCAGGGCGGCGGAGTCCGACCTCGCCTGGCGCTGACCGGTCACCGAGCCGGATCGCCGGCGAAGGCGAGCGCCAGTGGCGAGTTCACGGTGTGCTGGTGCCGCCAGGGCTGTCCTCCAGACGCTCGACGTCGGCGCGCCAGCCCTCGTAAGCGGTGGACACTTCGACGAACTGCAGCTCGCTCCGGGCGCTGACTCGGTGCAAGACGGACGCCGGAATGTGGACACAGCTGCCCGGCTGAAGTTCGAGAAGAGCCAAGCTGTCGGGTGAGGTACCGAGCCTGATATGACCGGTGCCGGTCAGGACCATGATCGTCTCGGTCTTGCGCCGATGGCGATGAAGACTCGCCGACCGACCGGCGTGGATCGTGATCAACTTGCCGGCGTAGCCGCCTTCTACGGCGGCGAACAGGAGCTCTTCGCCCCAGGGCTTGATCACGCGAACGGGGTCGAATTCACCTGCGGACTCAGTCACGGTCAGCGATCCCCATGGGTGGCAGTGAGAGCGCCGTCGAAGCTCGTGATCAGCGCGTCGGCTCGGAGAATTGGCGTCGGCATCGGGGTCCTTTCTGAGGAGTTGGCGCCTGCCAAGGCCCTGGGTTTGAGTCATGATTCCGCGTTCACCAGGCATACCCGAGGCAGCCCGGCCTAGTCGGGAACGAACGTGGACGTGCGGTTCACTCACGATGCACGCGTTGCAACGTGTGCATCGCATGAGGAACGAACGTGCACGTGCGGTTCAGCGCGTAATCAGAGGCGGGCTGAAAGGGCCGGAGACCGCGCCGATTACGCGGCGTCAGGCACGCGACGGCTACCGGCCGCGCAGGCCGATCGGGTTGCCGTCGGCGTCGGCGAGCACGCACACCCGCGCCTCGGGTGCGACTTTACGGGGAGCGCTGCGCTCGGTCGCACCAGCGGCGAGCAGGGTTGCGCGGGTCGCGTCGAGATCCTCGACGTCGGCGTAGGCCACCGGTCCGCCAGCCGCCTCGCCTGGAGCCAGGCTGACCTCGAAACCGTCGACGTTGTACCCGACGTAGTAGGGCTGGTCGGTGTGCGGCGAGCCGAGCAGCGCGGTGTAGACAGACTTGGCGGCGTCCAGGTCGGACACCGGGACCACCAGGCTGCGGATCGTGGGACTCATGTTCGTCTCCTCAGGGGTACCGCGGTCACCTCGGCGACCGCTTCGTTTGTCGATGGGATGACGGATCAACCAAGCTGAATGTGACTGCGATGGACGATCTGACCCTGATCTTCGAGGAGCAGCGTAATCCACCCGCAAGGCGGCCTCGCCGGCTGCTGGCGGTCGGTGCGCGAGTCCGACGACCTGTTGACCGACCCGGCCGGGCAAGCCAAACATGCCGACCGTCGGTGGGGCGCACGCTGGTCGGGCTCGCCGGTAGGGCTGATGTGAATCGGGATCCTAGATCGCCGCGACCGCCTCAGCGACAGGCGTATCGCCACCTATCAGGTCCACTGTCCGGCCGATCGTGTTGGGCGAGTCGAGCACGGCGACGAGGACTGCGGCGACATCGTCGCGTGAGACTTGCCCGCGTGGGACGCTCTCGCCAAGCCTCACGCGGCCCGTGCCCGCATTATTGGTGAGCCCACCGGGGCGGACCACCGTCGCGTCCAGCCCGCTCGCGCGCACCGCATCGTCAGCGCGACCCTTCGCGCGAAGGTACACGCTGAAGGTGTCCTCGCCGGACGCGTCGGGGTTTGCCCCCATGCTGCTGACAATCACGTAGCGACCCGCCTCGACCTGTTTCGCCGCCGTGATCAGCTTCACCGCGCCGCCGTAGTCCATGGTCTCCTTGCGCGCAGACCCGCTCCCAGCACCGGCGCCGGCGGCGAACACGACGGCGTCGGATCCGGCGATCGCCTGCGCAAGCTCGTCGTCGCTCGCATGCTCCAGATCGACCACCGCGGGCTCGGCGCCAGCTTGTCGTACATCGTCCGCATGGTTGGGGTTGCGGATCAGGGCAACGACCTCGTCGCCGCGCCCTGACAAGATCTTGGCGAGGCGCAGGGCAATCTGGCCGTGGCCTCCGGCAATGGCTACTCGCACGGTTTCAAACCTAAGCCCCACGGGAGGCGCCCGCGCAACGGCCGGTACATCTGCCGACCGGTGCCGCTCGCTACAGTGGTCGCACCATCGCCAGACCGGTAGACATCCCGTGCCCGAACCTCCACAGCAAGCTCGCCTCGCCACGCTGGCTGGCCTCATCGCCGCACACGCGTTGTCGGCGGGTGGCACGAGCGGCCTGGTGCGCGGCGGCCGCACCTGGAGTTACGGCGATCTGGACGCCGCCCCCGTTGCGATGTCGGCCGTGGTCGGCGCAGCAGATCCCTACGAGGGTGAGGTTCCCATCATGTTTGTCGTTACCCGACCCGGGAAGATCGTTTCGGAAGCGGAGCTGATCAACCTCGTCGCAGAACGCATTACGGCGTACAACATCCCAGCGCGGATCCATTTCCAAGATCATCTGTCGCTCACTGCCAGCGGCAAGATCGCCCACCGAGACCTTAGGGCACCGGCATCCGCCGAACGGCCCGGAAGCGGAAGGACGACTGCTGGGGTGTGAGTGATCAGCTGTACATCAACGGCAAGATCTTTACGGGACGAGACGAGGATCAGTTTGCTTCGGCGTTCCGGATAACCGATGGGAGATTCTCCTGGGTCGGCGATTCACCGGACGATGTCGCTGGGAACGCGGTCGACCTAAGAGGCCGGACGGTACTTCCGGGATTCCTGGACGTCCATACTCACCCTGCGTTCATGTCAACTCTGGTGGGTTCGGTCGCCTGCCTGCCGCCAGTGGTCACCAGCATCGGTGAACTCATCGCCGTGCTCAAGACTCATACGAACTTCGATCGCGGCGACGACTTGTGGATCGAGGGTTGGGGCTACGACGACTCGAGACTGGCCGAGCGTCGCAAGCCGACGGCACAAGACCTCGATCAGGTGTCCACTACCCAGCCTGTGTTCGTGCGTCGCTCCGATGGGCATTCTGCAGTCTGCAACACTCGGGCGCTGCAGCTGGCGGGGATCGATCGCGAGACGCCCGATCCCGAAGGCGCCCGATTCGACCGTCATGCCAACGGTGAACCAACCGGAGTGCTGACCGAAATGGCAGCAACACAAGCGGTTTACGCAGCCAAACCGTCGCCGAGCCACGCCGAGCAGGTCGGTCGGCTGGCCGGACTCAACGCCCACTTCGCGGAGCGGGGGATCGTCGCGATCGCCGATCTGCTTGCCACCAGCGCGCCGTACCCGCCACTACGGGTGTTCCGGGACGCCACCGAGCAAGGTCTTAGGATCCAAGTCGCGCTCTACTACGGGTGGCCGGCCCAGCCATCGGATGGCCCGCTCCCCGAACTCACCGATTCCGACCGGACGGGCCGGATCAAGTTCGCGGGAGCCAAACTGTTTATGGATGGCGTGATATCGAATCGAACTGCCTGGGTCGAGGAGCCGTATCCGGGCTTCGGCGAACACGGCATGCGTATTGCCTCGGATGATCAATTGCGGTCGGCTGCAGCGTGGGCGCAACGCAATAAGGTGCAGCTGGCGATCCATGCCATGGGTGATCGGGCTCTGCAGCATGTCATCGACATGTTCGGCGAGGACGAGCCGTGGCTGGGAGCCCTGCCGTCGATCCGATTGGAGCATGCCACATTGCTGACACGAAGGCAGATCGACAAGATCAAAAAGGCACGGATGCGGTTCGGCGTTGTCAGCCAGACGATCTTCTTCTTTGCTGAGTACGACACCTATGCCGACAACCTCTCCCCTGCCCAGTTCCAGCGCGCCTACCCGATCCGTACCTTCTACGAGCAGCTGTCTCGTACCGCCCTCTCCTCAGACCAACCTGCGACGACCTGGGCGGACGCCGACAACGTCTTTACGTCCATCAAGGCGGCCGTGCTCCGCAACGCCTACAACGGTGCTGACATCGGTCAGGCGGAGTCGATCACCGTGCCGCAGGCGATCATGCTTTACACCGGACGCGCTCGGGCATTGGCGCCGTTCGATCGCGTGGGCCTGATTTCACCCGGATACGAGGGCAGCTTCATCGTGTTGGATCGCGACATCTTCGAGATCCCCGCCGCTGACATCGACCAGGTTCAGGTACGCGAGACCTACATTGAGGGCGAGCAGGTGTTCAGCGTGGTTGACCTTTCAGCCCGCCTCTGATCACGCGCTGGACCGAACGTGCACGTTCGTTCCTCATGCGATGCACACGTTGCAACACGTGCATCGTGAGTGAACCGCACGTGCACGTTCGTTTCCGACTAGGCCGAGCTGAGGCAGGTGTGGCCGGCCCGACGTCAAGGCCGACTTGACAGAAGCAGGTTGTCAAGGAAACCTTGACCGACATGGAACCCCTAACTTTCTACGGCATTCGCGAACTGACTCCCGGTCATCGATGGCGGCAGCTCTTCGACGCCACGTGGGCCGGCTACCGAAGCTGGTATTTGAGTGAAGGCGAATCAACGCGGCCATCAATCGAGGTGGCGTCTCGCATGCTCAATCGCTACATGCCGGAGTTAACAGGCACCTGGGAGCGACTTGTCCAGCTCACCGGCGGCGACGAAACGGCCGCTCGCATGCTCACCTTGTACGACCCGCCGCGGTTTCTGCCGGGATGTTCACAATTGGCGCTCACCGGCGAGACGCCAATGCTGATTCGCAACTACGATTACCGGCCAGATCTCTGTGAGCGGGTCGTGTTTTCCAGCGCATTCACTGGACGCCGCGTGATCGGCTCAAGTGACTGCCTCTGGGGCCTACTCGACGGTATGAGTGAGGCGGGGCTTGCCATCTCCCTCGCCTTCGGCGGTCGCCGTGGCGTCGGTTCAGGATTCGGGATCCCGTTGATCATCCGCTATGTACTCGAGGTTGCTGACACCATCGCAGATGGAGTCGCCGTCCTGGCTCGGCTGCCGGTGAACATGGCGTACAACCTGACAATGCTCGACCGGAATGGCGACACCGCGAGCGTGTTTGTTGCGCCCGGAGTCAAGCCAGAAGTGTTTGCGCGTTGCCCTGCCACGAACCATCGGGGAACCGTCCCCGATGACCCGGAATACGCGCGACGCTTCAGCAGCGTCGAGCGCCAGCGGGCGCTGTTCGCTCTTCTCGCACGCAACCCCGACCGAGACACCGCGATTTCGGCGTTCCTCCAGCCGCCGCTCTATAACCGCGCATACGCAGAGGGGTTTGGCACCATGTACACCGCTGCCTACCGCCCTCACGACGGCGTGGTCGACTACGTCTGGCCAGGCTCTACCTGGCGGAGAGGATTCGACTCCCCGAACGCGACCCACGCGGCAATCTATCGGCCTGACTCGGTGCCGGTACCGAGGTGAGAAGCAGTCTCCTGTGCGAGCGACTGACGCTCCGCCGAGCACAGCCGCAAGCCCACTTGACCGACTCGCAGCAGTCTCACACCCTTGCTCTATGTGGAATCGGGAAGATCTCGCTCGCGCGACGCCGAGTGAGTTGGCCGACCTCGCCGAGGTCAGTATGCGCTTGCTCGCGCAAAGTGAGGATCCGGCGGCGTTCGGGTATCTGCTCGAACTGACCCGTTTGGCGGGAGAGTCCGTTGGAATGGCCGCCCGCACCCTCGCCCATGAGAGCTCGTGGTCTCAAGTTGGCGATATCGCGGGAACGACCCGACAGGCCGCGTGGGAACGCTGGCGTAGCTCCTGAATGATCCAAGATCGTGATGTCGGAGAGCACCGGGACGTCCCCCATCGACAGGCTCAGCACGCAATTGCCCGTCAGCCGTCCAGACCCGACGGTGAGGGTTGTCGGCCGTCTGGTTCGCCCGCTCCGGTGCCGGGTCCTGAGGGCCGCAGGCGATAGAGCACTTCCCCGGCGTGGGGTTCGACGAAGGTAGCCGGGTCGGCCTCGTACGCTGCGATGTCGACCGTGGCCGGATCGAGATAGTTGAGGTTGACTGACCGGACGATCTCCTCAGGGATCCCAGTCGCGAGGGTGACCGTCACCCGATCACGTTCACCATGATCAGGATCCCAGGTCCCCTGCCCGCGGAGGTGGGTCGAGTGCGCCAGATCGCCCCACGGCCGGTCCTTGAAGCGGTCCCACTGGCCGAGGAAGTAGTCCCTGCAGTGGTAGCCGATCTCGGTGATCTGGGGATGCATCACCGACACCTGCGTGATGTGCGGAGCGTAAATGATCACTTCGCCGCCGTCGGCGACGATCGGCTCCAGCTTGTAGAAGCCTTTGGCCGCGGTCCAGATGTCCTCGTACTTGGTCGGCATGATCGACAGCACCCGTCGCACCGGAGCGTCGAGGTAGCTGACGTGGGTTTCGGCTGAAATCTCCGCACAGGCGGCCCACGCGTCCTCCGGTGAGCCAAAGGCCGCGGCATGCAAGGTGTCGGTTCCGGAGGCGACCACGAGACACAGTGCCAGCCGAGCTGCGGGAATGAGCGTGGCGGCCTCGTTGATCAGCGCGCGGACCGGGGTCACCCCAGGCGTCCCGATCATCGTGGCGCTGGTGATCAAGGCGCCCACCCAGTGGGACAGGTCGATCAGCTCCTGGCCGGACACACCAGGAAAGAAGTATTTGTTGCCGCCGGAGAACCCGACGACCTCGTGTGGGAACACCGGGCCCACCACGATCGCCACATCGGAGTCGGCGACATGCTTGTTGATCCGTACATCCACTGAGATGTCGCGCATCAGCCCACCGGTCAGCTCGGTGAGCCGTTCGGCTTCGATCCGCCCGAGCGTTGTGAACGTGTCGGGCAGCCAGGACTCGTGATTGACGATGGTCCAGCCGGGATAGGTGTCTGCCGCGGCACCGGCGGAGTAGCCCAGATGACGCGCCAGATGATCCTCGCTCATCTCTTGGTGGGTACCGAGGGCGATCACCACCGTGATCTCCTTAGCCCGGCCTTCAAGAGCGGAGTGCGCAGCCTGCATCAGCAGCGGCAGCGGGCAGGTCCGGGTGCCATCCGGCACCACCAGGCAAACCCGTTTGTCATCAAGATCAGCACGGGCGAGCGCTCGTGCTACGAAGGCACTCACCTCATCGCTGGAGAGCTGCTGGCCCACACCGCCTACGACGTACGCCCGCGATGGGTCGCC
>Ga0075428_100006262_pt1 | contig 13230 bp, 8 predicted proteins | sample RhiMetdeltSRZDD2_FD_75291 | JGI IMG/M metagenome (GOLD analysis project Ga0075428, IMG submission 75291) | Populus rhizosphere microbial communities from Tennessee, USA - Rhizosphere MetaG P. deltoides SRZDD2 | ecosystem: Host-associated > Plants > Roots > Rhizosphere > Soil | place: USA...
CCGCCTGTACGAGTGATCAAGGGATCCAAGACGCAGCTCAACTGGCCGACGGGCGTCTCGTTCGATCCGCAAGCCCGCGAGTTGTTCGTGGCCAACGATGCCGCCAATTCCGTGCTGGTGTTCGATGCGGCGGCGAGTGGAGACGTTGCACCGAAACGCGTCATCAAGGGACCGAAGACGAAGCTGGCAAATCCCACCGGCATTTTCGCGGACGTGAAGAATCGTGAGCTCTGGATCACCAACTTCGGTGGGCATTCCGCGACGGTCTACGATCTCGCCGCATCGGGGGACGTGACGCCGAAACGAATCATCCGCAACGCGCCCGAAGGCACGCCGTCGCTGATGATCGGCAACCCCGGGACGCTCGGATACGACACCAAGCGCGAGCGAATCCTCGTCCCGAATTGAGTAGCGCACCCGCAGATTGCGGTGTTCGCCAGGTTGGCGAACGGACAAGCACAGCGGCTCGCGGCGATTGAAGGACAAAAGACGCTGCTCGGACGCACCATGCACGGGATGGGCTACGACGCTGTGCGCGACGAGATCGTCGTCCCGCATCAGTTCGGTCAGGGCATCCTCGTATTCCGCGCGACTGCCAACGGGGAGGAGCCACCGGTCCGCGTCATCCGCGGTCCGAGGACGAGGCTCATTGCGCCGGATCGTGTGGCGGTGGACGATGTCAACGGCGAGTACTACGTGCCGGAGGGCGAAGAAGTCCTCGCCTTCCAGCGGGAGGCAGATGGGAATGTCGCGCCGTCGAGGATTCTGAGCGGCCCCAATACTGGGTTCGTCGCGTCGCGAGCCATCGCCGTGGACACGAAGCGCAACCTTCTGATCGTTGTCGCGAGCGGGCGCCGAAGCGACACCGAGATTCTGATCTTTGATCGGAAGGCGAGCGGCGACGCGAAGCCGTTGCGGGTCATTACAGGGCTCAACGCATCGCAGAATGTGACCGTTGAACCCGAGCGCGGATTGATCTTCGTGGTGCAGCTAGGTGAGAACACCGGCTACATCGGCGTCTGGAGCGTCGCGGACTCCGGCAACGTGCCGCCGCGGCACGTGATCGGCGGTCCGAACGGAACGCTGTTCGATCCGCGAGGCGTGGTCCTCGACGTGAAGAACCAGGCGGTGCTCGTCTCCGACAAGCAGTTGAATGCCGTCCTTACGTACCAGGTGCCGGCAGTCTTCGATCCAGCGGCTCGACCTTGACGATCGACGCCAGGCCGCCAAATCGCTGGATCCTTCCTGGCGTGGCCACCCTCCGCCTGGCGCGCCTCGAGACCTGTTCGATCCGGCTGCTGACGATGCTGGTCCTGATTTCAGCGTCGTCTATTGCGGTTGCCACACAGGCCGGTCAGGTCGATGAACTCTCCGCCAGGATGCGTCGACTCCACGAACGCGCCATCGTCATCGATACGCACGCCGACACGACTCAACGGATGCTCTTCGAGAAGGGATTCGATATCGGCCGCCGCAACGAGAACGGGAGCATTGACATCCCTCGGATGCGCGAAGGGGGCCTCGACGCAGTGTTCTTCTCGATCTGGATGCCCGGTGATGTGACCGGACCGCTCGCCGTCAAGCGCGCCATGCAGCAGATCGACCGGGTTCGCGAGAGCGTACGCATCCATTCAAAGGATTTGGTTTTCGCCACATCCGTTGCCGATATCCGGCGCGCTGAATCCGAGCGAAAGATCGCCGTGCTCATGGGCTTGGAAGGCGGTCATATGCTCGACGACGATCTCGGGCTTCTGCGTCTGTATGCAGCGCTCGGCGTGCGGTATCTGACCTTGACCCACTCCCTCAATACCGCGTGGGCGGATTCCTCGGGCGACAAGCCAGTGCACAATGGGCTCACGCCATTCGGGAAGGATGTGGTCCGCGAGCTCAACCGCCTCGGCATCATGGTGGATGTCTCGCACGTCGCCGACAAGACCTTCTACGACACGCTCGACGTGAGCAAGGCGCCCGTTGTCGCGTCGCATTCATCGTGCCGGGCCATCTCGAACAGTCCTCGCAACATGAGCGACGAGATGCTGCGCGCGCTTGCGAAGAATCGTGGCGTCATCATGATTAATTACAACTCCGCGTTCCTCAGCGAAGAGCTTCGAATCGCGGCTGGAGGCCCTGAGATGACGGCGCGGTTACAAGCCGCGACGAAAGGATGCGGCGAGAACCAGGCATGTTCGATTCTCGAGGGGCAGCGTGTGACCCAAGAGGCCATGAGATCCGGTCAGGCACCGAGCGTCACATTGGACAAGATCGTCGAACACATCGATCATGCCGTGAAGGTCGCAGGGATCGATCACGTCGGCCTCGGATCCGATTTCGACGGTGCGGTGATGCCGTTGGGCATGGAGGATGCTTCGAAGCTGCCCAGGATCACCGACGCTCTGCTCAAGCGGGGATACACTGAGCCGGACATCATCAAGATTCTCGGTGGTAACTTGCTGCGTGTGATGGGACAAGTCGAGGCAGCGAAGAGCCAGTAGACGCACATGCAAAGGTCGCTTGTCGTTCTTATTCTGATCGCAACGTGTTCGCTCAGCTTCCTTCACGCCGCAGTACCGCCGGTTCGCAGTAAGACCGGCCTTGTGATTTCGGCCAGCGACATCGCCTCGCGTATCGGAGCAGCGGTCCTTACTGATGGTGGCAATGCCGTTGACGCCACGGTAGCCACCGCATTCGCGTTGGCCGTCACTCATCCAACTGCCGGAAACATTGGCGGTGGTGGATTCCTTCTACATCGGGCGGCAGCTGGGGATACCGCGGCCTATGACTTCCGTGAGGCAGCGCCGGCCGGTGCCTCGCCAACGATGTTTCTGAAGGACGGCCAGTACGACGCAGAAATTCACCACAACAGTTATCGGTCGGTGGGCGTACCCGGTACTGTGGCGGGCCTGCACCTTGCGTGGAAAGAGAAGGGCAGATTGCCGTGGAAGCGACTCGTGGAGCCGGCGGTCGCTCTGGCTCGAAATGGCTTCCCGGTCTCAGATGGCTTGGCGAGATCCCTCGCCGCTGTTCTGCCTCAGATGCAGAAATACCCATCATCGGTCACGCAGTTTTCGAACAACGGTGTGCCGTACTCCGCGGGCGAAGTACTCAAGCAACCCGTGCTGGCGTCGACCTTAGAGCGGATCGCGGGTGAAGGACCAGCAGGCTTCTATGACGGGCCGACCGCGGCCGCGTTTGAACGAGACATGCGCGCGCATGGTGGCCTGATCACGCGCGAAGATCTGAAACGGTACACAGCAGTGCGGCGCACGCCGATCCGCGGCACATATCGCGGACTCGACGTCATCGCCATGCCACCGCCGACGTCCGGGGGGGTTGCACTCATACAGATGCTGAACATCCTGGAGGCGTACGATCTTTCATCTATGGGTGCCGGGTCGGCGGCCGCTGTCCATCTCATGGCGGAGTCGATGAAGCGAGCCTTCGCCGATCGAGCTGCCTGGCTTGGCGATCCGGACTTCAACCAGGACATGCCGATCACACGTTTGCTGTCCAAATCCTACGCCCGTGATCTGCAGAAAACGATCAACCGCGAACGTGCCGCGAAGTCATCGCCGGCGACATTCGAGTGGCCAAGGGAGAGTGACGAGACGACTCACTTGTCTATCGTCGATTCTGAGCGCAATGCAGTGTCGATGACCTATACACTCGAGCAGGCCTACGGCGTGAAGATTGTCCTTCCCGGAGGCGGGTTTCTTCTCAACAACGAGATGGGAGACTTCAACGCGCGCCCAGGATTGACTACGTCAGAGGGCCTCATCGGAACCTCGCCAAATCTCGCTCAGCCTGGCAAACGCATGCTATCGAGCATGTCGCCAACCATCGTGGTCAAAGATGGGCGGCTGTTCATGGTGACGGGCAGTCCTGGCGGGCGAACGATTATCAACACCGTGCTCGAGACAATCGTGAACGTCGTCGACTTCGGAATGAATGCGCAGGAAGCCGTTGATGCCGGCCGCTTTCATCACCAATGGCTTCCCGATCGCATTACGTACGAACGGTTCTCCTTGTCACCTGATACCGTTGCCGCCCTTCGGGCGAAAGGGCACGAAGTCGTTCAAGGTGGAAATCAGGGCGTCGCAGAGGTCATCGTATACAACGCTGCCGAAGACGTGTTCGAAGGCGGTGTCGATCGACGACAACCGGACGGCGGCGCGGCCATTCCAGGACAGGAAAGGTTCATGCCTGCGACACGCGGGGCGCGTCTTCCTCGCTGACTCGCCGCACGTCTCAGTCCAGCGGCTCGACCTTGATAATCGACGCCCCGAGATTGTTGCCGACCCAGAAGGTCGGCGGATTCGTCGAGTTGTCGACATTCACACGGCGGATGTTCGTCGCTCTCGGCAGGAGGTATTCGACCGTCTCGCCGGTCCTGGTGTTGACGCGCACGACGTGATCGTTGTTCATGCCGCCCGCCCAGGCGAATCCTGCCTTGTCGACGATCGCATCGTAGACATTGGTCCAGGGTGTCGGCACAGCCCATTCGCGGAATGTTCCGGTGCTCGTATCGAACATCGCGATCTTGTTGGCGCGAAATTCCGCAAACCAGAGCCGGTCCTGCCCGTCCATGTGCCCGCGGCGGGGTCCCGCGTTCGGCGTCGGTGTTGAATAGGGCGTCACATGCCTGGTCTTCGCGTCGACCTTGATGATGTACGTGCCGTTGAGATTCATCCCGTAGAAGTTGTTCTTCGAGTCCGACGCGACGCCATATGAGCTGAGCTCTTTCGCAAGCCCTGAGTCCTTGAGACCCACTGAATAGTCGATGGTGCGCCAGGCTCCTGTCTTGACCTCCACTTGATACTCGTTGTCGCCGCCAATCCAGACCTGCCCATCGACCTGGTGGTTGACCGGCATGACCATCGCAATGCGCGCTTCATCTCGGTCCTTGAACGTTGGAGAGCCCCACGTCTGGAATGTCTTCGTCTTGCGATCGAACTTCGCGAGACTGCCCTGATACATCGTGCCCATCCAGATGTTGCCTTGATGGTCGAACACCAGATCGAGCGAGCCGACAGGGGCTCCGGGCTTCGTGATCGGCAATGGATACTCGACGACCTTGCCGTTTTTCGGATCCAGCATGCCAAGGACATGCGATCCGAAATCGCCATACCAGATCATGCCGTCGGAATCGGCGGCCGCGTCATGCGGCAGCGTCTCGGGACGCGGCAGATCGTATTCAGTAATGATGACGCGCGCGGCTTTCCCAGTTGGCCGGGGGAGCGTCTTCAACGGATATGGCGTGTGGGAGGCGCTCTGATTGATCGTCGCGAGGTATTCCGCTGCCCTCGCCACGCGATTTTGTGGCACCGGCCGATCGCCTTCGCGCCCGCCCATGCTTTGTGCCAGGATCGGATTTGAGACCCCGCCTCCGTGCTCGTTCGGCCTCAGCTGCGGACGTGTCCGCGTGCTGCCCTGAGCGTAACGCCCCATGCGCTCGAGGACCTTCTCCCACTCACTCGCGGTGTAACGCGAACGCGCGACGGGTTCCAGACCGTGGCACCCTGTGCAATTCAGCAGACCGTTCTTTATCTCGTCGCTGCCCGGCCAGCTCATGAACCATTCCCCGTTTGAGAGCTGAGAGGCAAGGTCCTGCGTCTTGCGTAATTTCAGATCGAGTTGGGCTGTCTTGTGAGATGTGACGTCGACGGTGCCAGTGCCTTCCAGTTCGTACCCTATTGCTCGAATGCGAAGCGAGTACGCTCCGGGTTCCAACCGGCTCCGGGGAAAGCTGTAGCGTCCGTCCGCGTCGCTCGCGATCGTGATCGTGATCGTGGAACCCGCTCGCTTTGCGCTGACCAGGACACCGCCCATTGCCCCTTCATCCTGCGAGCTGACGAGTCCCGTCAGGGCAGCGGCTGGGGACTGCGCCGCCCTCAGAACGATGACAGGCAAAGCCAGGGCAGCTGTCACTGATGCCACGACAACGGCTACGGCATTCTTCCGAAACACAGCCCACCCCCTCGTTCCAGACGAAGATGATTCGCTCCACAGCGCTCTGTTCTGATCACCGGGAGGTGATCGCGCCGAGCCACTGAGGATTGAAGAACTGCGGCACGACATAGGCGTAATAAGCGCTGCTGCCGCCGTCGACAGCGAACACCTCGCCGCGCTTCGGGTTCAAGGCCACACCACCGGGAGCGATCAGGCGGCTCGCGGGCCCTTGAATGAGCGCGCGCGGAGGTACGTCGCCGTTGTCGTCGATGTTCCACACGCCTATGAAGCCAGGCCCTGTTCGCCCGGTGGACGCTGCGCTCGCTTCCTCGAATTCCTCCTGCGCTCGCGGTCGGTCGAGGCGATACGGTTCGAGGAGCTTTTCGCGCATGCTTTGCTGCGCGAGGAAAATCCGGCCTGTGCCAGGATCGACGGCTACCTGGCGAAAGTGGGCCAGGCCCGACCTCGGACCCGCTATCACTGTTCGGGGGGCGACGTCGCCGCTGTCAGTCCGGTTGAAGGTGAGCAGTCCAATCGTCGCAGCCGAGCGGCTGGCGGCAACGATGATGTTTCGCACCGGATCGACCGCCAAGCCGACCACATCGAGGAGCCTCGTCTTCTCGCCATACAGGGCACGCTTCGGCGCCACGTCGCCGTTCGCCGTTCGATCGAAGACGAAGATCGCGCGGGCCGTCGTGTCACCGACGAGGATTTCATCGTGGACAGGATCGACGGCAATCGTCTGGGGGCGAATCAACCGCGTTCTCGATCCTTGAATGACACGAATCGGCGGCTCCTCCCCTGAAGCGCCGCCTCGGAACACGAGAATTGCGCCGCCCAGCGCCACAGGAATTGAGATCTCGTCGTTGACCTCGTCATGCGCGATGCCGTGCATCGTCCGGCTCAGATATGTGCCCTGGCCTTCAATCACTCGCTCCGGTTTCATGTGCCCGTTTGCCAACCTGGCAAACACCGAGACTCTCGGTACGCTGACTCAATTCGGCACGATGAGGGCGTCGCGCTTGGAGTCGTAGGCGGCAGCGGACGCGTTGGTGAACGCGAGCGCAGGCGTTCCCTCCGGCGCGTTGCGGACGATCCGTTTGGGCGCCGTATTGCCGCTCGCGCTTCGATCAAAGACGAGCGCTGTATGGTCGGCGTAATTCGCCACCCAGAGCTCATCCCGCTTCGGGTCGACGGTGACATCGACCGGGCCAACAATCTGAGTACGGTCTCCTTTGATCATCCGAACCGGCTCGACGTCGCCATCTGCCGTACGCCGGAAGAACCGCACCGAGCTGTCACCATAATTGGCGACGATGATCTCGTCGCGTGCGGCGTCGACCTCGAGGCCCATTGGCCAGTTCAAGCCAGTGCGAACGCCGGCGATGCTGCGCACTGGCTTGGCGTCGCCGCCCGCCGAGGCCTCGAAGACCTTGATCGACGGTGGCTCGAACCGGCCGGGCTGGTACGACTGAGGCTCACGCGACAGCGGATCGTACGGACTGTAAGGCCGCAGCTCTGTCCAGTTCCCGTGGTTGGCAACGACTAATTCGTTTCTGCTGTCGTCGAAATCGAGTCCGTGCGGATCGGCGAGTCCCGTTGCATAACCCCGGATGCTGCGCAGCGGCGGCTGCATATCGGACGCCCCGCGCCGATAGATTACGATCCCACTCAGTTGCTGAACCGAAATCGCAACCTCGTTTCGGCGTACGCTGACCGACGCGTCCCATGACTGATGAGGCGTCTCGAGCTGCCGCACCGGTCGAACCGGGCCCGTCTGGTCGTACCCGAAGACGACGACGCCACCTCCGTCGTTGTTGACGGCATAGACTTCCTTGCGCTCAGGATCAACGTCCATGCCTGCGGCGAAGCCGATCCCAGTGGCAGGCCCCATCACTCGCGTCTCATGCTCCGTGATGTCTCTCGAGGTTGAACCTGCCATCGTGTCGTACGACAACACGCTGGAGAGGCTCGAGTCGGTGAAGAAGGTGCGTCCGACCTCTGGGTCGACGGCCACAGCATCGAACGTTGGGTAGGGATCGAAAACCGTGCGCGCCGGCATCACGTCGCCACCGTGTACGTCGGCGGGCGCCCAGTCGCCGGTCGTGCGGGGCTCGCCGCCGATATCACGACCAGCGCCCCCGCCGCGAGTCTGAGCGTACTCGTTGCGATTGGGCATGAGGCAGATCGTCGGCTCACGCGCGCCGACGAGTGCCAACGGGAGCGAATCCGCCGTGATTGGCGGCTCCCATCTATCACCCACCAGCAGCCACGCCCCGGCGATGCCGACTAGCAAGAGCGGCGTTCGCATCGGGACCCTTCAACGAGACTGCCGCTTTTTACCACGAAACCTCGCTGTCCGAAAGCCTGGATTGACCTACTAGAACGTCAGCTTCGCCCCCACTTGAATCTGGCGCGACGTCGTAACCGTGGACGTGACTCGGCCCCACGTCGGCGCGATCACGGGCGAGCCGTCAGGCGCGACGCCCGTAAAGGCAATGCGCCCCGAGGGGATCGCGAAGTTGGCTCTGTTGGGCACGTTGAACGCTTCGATCTTCACCTGCAGCGTCCGTGCGCCGCCGAGGGCGAATGATTTCACCAGCGATGCGTCGATGGACACCAGCCCCGGACCGATCAGCGTGTTGCGATCGAGATTGCCCCGTGTGTTCACCGCCGGCAGCTCGAAACAGTTCACATCCCAATAGCGATCCGGTCCGCCAAGCACCGGGTTGGACGAGCAGCCTGCCGCGAGGTTCGGCCGCTCGTGGCGTGAGAATCCCGTCGTGTTCAAGTTACCCGACCGATTGAACCCGAGTTCGACGGTAAATGGGTGACCCGTTCTCAGCGTCGCGATTCCATTGAGCTGCCAGCCGCCCAGCAGTGCCCCCGTCACACCTCGACGATTTTCGGCAAACGGAAGCTGCCAACTGGCATTGGCTGTCACGTTGTGCCGAGCGTGAAACGCAGACAGGCCGCGATCGTGCTCGAGGTCGTACCAATCCGACACGTATTGCACGTTGTTGCTGAAGTCCTGCGAGTTGATACCACTCGCATCGTCGACGGATTCCGACAGCGTGTATGAGACCTGCGCGCGCCAGCCGTTCGAGTAGCGGCGATTGAGTGATAGCTGCAGCGAGTCATAAAACGACTCCGCGTCCGTCATCCGCTGCCAGATGCCGGTGAAATTTGGATTCCGCCGTCCGAGCTGCGGCTGATAGGTCTTGACACCGTTGACGACAATTTCGGGCGCCAGGTTGGCGTCGCCCAGGCGAATCAGGTTACGACCGCGCGAGCCGACATAGCCCGCAGTCACGTCCAAGGTGTCGGTGACTGCGTGCTGCACGCTCGCGTTGAACTGCATGATGTACGGCGTTTGCAAGTCGTAGTTCACTGTTTGCAGCTGCGCGCGGATGTACGCGTTTGGATCGAAGTTCGCTATCACGTTCGGGAACGGCGGATTGACGATCGACGTCCGCGTTGTAAACGGAGGATTGAGACTCCCTGAGAAGAAGTAGTACTTGGGCAGGATCTGATCGTGGAAGATGCCGAACCCCGCGCGGACCGACGTCCTTCCCGAGCCGAAGGGATCCCACGCGAGCCCAACTCTCGGAGCGAAATTCTTCAGCGACGGGTTTTCGTGCCACGGGTCGCCAATGGTGAGTTCGGTGTCGGTGACGTTTCGAAGATTCGAAATCTTGCCGTCGACGTCAGTCGGGACGGTTACCGCCTCGTATCGCAATCCCAGGTTCAAGGACAGGCCGTCGCTGACTCGCACGTCGTCCTGCAGGAAACCGGCGACGACCCATTGACGGTATCGCCTGATTGGATCGATCTTCCCCGGCACCGCAAAATCGACGTTCGATGGCCGGCCCGTCAGAAACAACTCCAGATTATTGAACGTCACGATGCCGCCGGCCTGACTGGTCGTGTCTTGATTGAACTGCAGGTATTGCAGCTGCGCACCCAGTCGGAACAGGTGCCGTCCACGCGTCGAGATCAGCATGTCGCCGATCTGCCAGTTGTTCAGCCGATCGTTGCGAGGCAGTCTGAAGTCCCCAGCCATTTCCGTCACGAGTCCCTGGATCGTGAGGTAGCCGAACTTCTCGCCCGGCAACCACGACAGGTCGGGCGGGATGTCAATCGTCCGGCGGTTGTCTGCAAGCGAAACTGATCGATTCAGGCCGAGCCGGAGTTGGTTCAGGGTGTTGTTCGAGAACGTATGTTGGTATTCGCCGGTCAGATATGTATTTCGTGTCGCTTCGTCCACAGTCGCGATCGGCGGTTTGTTCGGCGGGATCCGAATCACGTCGGCACGGTCGTGCGATATGCGCACGAACACACTGTTGTCGGCCGACGGCCGGTGGTCGATGCGGAGCTGATAGAAGTGCTCGTCGGTCGGTTGTGTTTGCGAGAAGAGGTACTCGGCGCCACCGTTACCAAGCGAGCGGCCATTGGCATGAGGAAACAGCGTATCCAGATATCTGGGTACTGCAGGATGCAAGGTGATTGCGCGTCCTTCGATGATGCCGCGCCGCGCATCATCATCGGGAACTGCGGTCACACCTGTGACGCCAAGACGCTCGACGAGCCCTTCGTACGCGCCGAAAAAGAACGTGCGGTCGCGCTGCAGCGGTCCGCCAAGAACACCGCCGAACTGATGGCGCGTGAACCCCGGCTTGGGCTGTGAGGCCGGATCGAAGAAGTTCCGCGCGTCGAGCGCCGAGTTGCGATGAAACTCGAAAAGGGAGCCACTGTAGCGATTGGCCCCCGAACGCGTCACCGCGTTGAAAACGCCGCCAGCCGATCGACCGAACTCGGCCGAGTACGCGTTAGTCAAGACCTGAAACTCGAGGACAGCTTCGACGCCGAGCAGAACGCCCGCGGCCGATCCAGGCGTCTTGTTGTAGACATTGTTGATGTCCGTACCGTCGAGCAGGAAGCTGTTCATCTCAGGGCGCGCGCCGTTGATCGAAATCTTCGGCGTGCGGCCTCCGACGACATCGTTGCCGGCCGCCAGTGCGGCCTGCACACCGGGTTGCAGCAGGGCGAGTTGTTGAAACGAGCGCCCGTTCAGGGGAAGGTCGCGGATTTCTCGTTCGCCGACGAGACCGCTGACCGCGCCTGTTGCGAGATTCACCGACGATGCGTCTGCGCGCACCTCAATCTGTTCCGCCACGGTTCCGATCTCGAGCACGCTGTCGATGACAGCGGTCTGCCCGACAGTCAACCGAATCCCGCGATGTGCGATGGCGCGGAAGCCGGTGAGTGAGACGCTAACTTCATATTCTCCAGGAGGTAATGCGAGCACCTGGTAGTGCCCGCTTTGATCCGTCGACTGTTCGTTGGTCGCTCCGGTGCCGACGTTGCGAACAACGATAGATGCGCCAGGCAGCACGGCGCCTTGTGGATCCTTCACCGTGCCTTGAATGGCTCCGCCGACGAGTTGAGCGGAGCACACGGTTGCGATGCTGAAGAGAAGCAGAAGGCAGAGACTGACTGAGCCCGTGCAACGGATGACATAATGCATGGTGTCCTCCGAAGAAACAAGGGCCGATTCGAGACTGTTTTTATACTCCACAAGAGCAGCGACCCGTCAAAGCCGGAACTTGCCCTTCGGATCCTCGAGCGGCCATCGTCTCTATTCACGCCGGGGACCACTGGACACTGATCCCCACATCCCATCGTGATCAGGAACGACGCCTTGGCCGCGACCTCTGCCGTGAGCTTCGTCGTCGGCGCCACCGACAGGTCGACGCCGACCTCGCCCATGTAACCAGAGCAACAACCTATCCCGAACGACCGCTCATTGCCGGACTCCGCTCGACGACGTCACGCCGCCCCAGCCGACGCTTGAGCACGATACTTGGTTCGCGCGGACGATGTTATTGGTAGGGACAGGGTAATCGGATTCCGAGCGGAGAGGGTAACGGACGGCTGGTTTCAGAGCGGTGGGCGGAGCACGGTAAAAGAACTGGCGGTAGGGTAACTTAGGTCTCCAGGTGTAGTCTCGTGTGTAGTCCGATGGCCAAAACGGAATCCCAGGTGAACAACCCGTGAACTTCGAGAGGTCTTGCGCCAGGATGGTCCTTCTCACGATGTTCACGGTCGCCTGTTCCGGTGGTACTGATTCGCCCTTGGCGGTTTCTCCAAGCCTGCTGCGATGGCAGTTGTCGGGCACGGTCAGGTGCGATGGCGGCGATCCAATTGCCGGCGCCACGCTCGAGGTCACGGACGGACCGGATTCGGGGCAGCGAACGACCAGTGACGTGAATGGGCGGTTTGTGTTCTCGGCGCTTAAGCAGGCTGTGGTGTCGGTGCGGGCCTCCGCCGCTGATCATGAGTCGGTGACCCGGAGCGTCAGCCTGACGTCGAATGCCGTCCTGGACTTCAATCTACCGGTGAGTCCCGGATCATAATGTCCGGGAACTCAGCCCGCGGCTCGGCGCAGTCCTATGCGGCGGCATCCGGCGCCTCCAGCTAGTTCGATCGGCACGACATTGCGGGACAAGCGGCGTTTTATCACGTGACACGTCTCCATCCAGACGACGGAGCGAACCTGATGCCGCTTGATTGGAGCGCTCAGGGTGGCACGCTTCAACTCAAATTTGTACTGATTGACTGTTCGACGCGTGTCTTCAGACCGAAGGCCGAAGCAGCGCTCGGCCGCGGTTCGACGTCCGGCGGTTCCACGATGCCGTGCTGGGGTCCGGTTCCGTGCCGATGCCCGTGCTGGATCAGATCATTGCCGACTTCATCGCCGCTGAAGCGCAACGGCGGTGAGGATCGCCGCCGACGTCCTCGCCAAGCGCGCCGCCCTTGACGAGGCGCTCCATATCACGAAGCAACGCGGCAAGATCAGAAGTCGACCTGCGCGCTGATCCGGGCGTACCGCGCCGGCTGAATGGTGGTTGGAATCAGCCACGCCCCACCCGGTACGAACGCCTGGTTATAGTCCTCGACGACGTCCGTGTTCGTCAGGTTGTAGATGTCGACGCCAATCTGGGTCCGCGTCCCCCGGTACCTGAGAATCTTCGCAACGCGGAGGTCGACGTTGTTGCGCCGATCGGCATACAGCGTGTGCGGTGGAATCAGGTTCACCGTCACGTTGCTGGCTCCTGAGAGGTTCCGACCGAGCGGCTGCGGCCCGGCGGCGATCCACGCGTTGGTCGCCACGAAGTTCGCCGCAAGGGAGTCCCCGGGGATGCTCGTCCACGTCGCGGCCACCTGGACGTCCACTTTCGGGACGATGTAGGTGGCGAGGCCGCGGAAGTCCGTTCTGTAGGG